>Ga0307929_1001931_pt1 | contig 14384 bp, 13 predicted proteins | sample AceLakmetage1330_FD_203160 | JGI IMG/M metagenome (GOLD analysis project Ga0307929, IMG submission 203160) | Saline water microbial communities from Ace Lake, Antarctica - #1330 | ecosystem: Environmental > Aquatic > Non-marine Saline and Alkaline > Saline | place: Antarctica: Ace Lake...
AAGGATCTTCTTTTACACCAGATAGAAACCTTCAGACCTGCGGCCGTCGCCGTCTTGGAAGAATCTCTTGCAAGCGAAGTGAAAAACCGCCTACCCGCAGGCAACGCTCCAGAGGTTTTCTTTGGTGTCGAGGGATTTGTACGTCTGGCAACCTTAAAAAGCGTGGACACCGTTATTTCAGCCATGACCGGCGCAGCAGGCCTGATACCCACTTATGAAGCCATTAAGGCCGGAAAGGATATCGCCCTGGCCAATAAGGAAACCATGGTCATGGCGGGACCGCTTGTAATGGCCGAAGCAAAAAAAAGAAATGTTTCTATCCTGCCGATTGATAGTGAACACAGCGCTATCCTCCAATCTCTTAAGGGCCACATGAAGGAAGACCTGAAACGGGTAATTCTGACTGCCTCAGGAGGACCTTTCAGGGACCTGTCACTCGATGAGATGCGTGAGGTAACCGCTGCTCAGGCACTCAGACACCCCAACTGGAGTATGGGCCCTAAGATCACCATAGATTCGGCCACCATGATGAATAAGGGTCTCGAGGTAATTGAGGCCAAATGGTTGTTTGATTTGGAAATGGATCAGATAGATATCCTTATACATCCCCAAAGCATTTTACATTCCATGGTAGAATATAAGGACGGATCTATTATAGGTCAGATGGGGATTCCTGACATGACCGTTCCAATCGCCTATGCTCTCTCCTATCCGCGACATATACGTAATGGCCTTACCCCATTAGATCTCGAAAAAGTTGGAACCCTCAGCTTTGAAAAGCCGGATATGAATCGATTCAGGTGTTTGGATCTGGCCCTCAAAGCGGCGGCAATCGGTGGAAGCATGCCTGCCGCTCTCAACGGGGCCAATGAAATAGCCGTCGACGCCTTCCTGAAGGGGGCAATCGGTTTTTTAGACATCCCTGATCTCATAGAGAAAACCATAGACACCCATACCCATTCTCCTGTCGAAACCATTGAAGCGGTCATGGCCGCAGACAGGTGGGCGAGGGAAACGGCTCGAGAACAGTTGAGTGGGCGAGTTTTCAGGTAACTCTCAATAAGTTCGGGTAAGTGCTTTGGTATGCCACATTTCTGGATTCCCGCTTTCGCGGGAATGACGATGGGGGGTACGTGACTGTCATTCCCGCGAAAGCGGGAGTCCAGGAACCACACCACGAGATATTACGTTTTTAGTAGTTAAATAGTTGAAGTCTGGAGAACTACCATGCAAATAGATCAATCTATACATTTTTTTCTTTACTATATACTCCCTTTCCTTATTGTTCTTGGAGTCTTGATATTCTTCCATGAACTGGGTCATTTTCTCGCTGCCAAATATTTTGGTGTAAAGGTCCTCAAGTTCTCATTGGGTTTTGGTCCAAAACTGGTGGGTAAAAAGATGGGAGAAACAGAATATCTCATTTCCGCCCTCCCGCTCGGGGGCTACGTAAAGATGTTGGGAGAAAGCGCCGATGAAGAGGAAGAGCCCCTCTCCCCTGAAGATGAAGAAAAATCATTCAGCAACAAGCACGTGGGCAAACGAATGGCCATTGTTGCTGCAGGACCCATATTCAACCTCCTTCTGGCCCTGCTCATCTTCTGCAGTTTTTATATTGTGGCAGGTATCCATGTCATGACCCCGGAAATCGGACAGGTAAGAGAAAACTCACCAGCCAGTAGTGCAGGTTTCCTGAAAGGTGACGTCATCGTGTCTGTGGGGGACAAAGAAACAGAAAACTGGCCTCAGATCAAAGAAATCATACAGGGAAATACAGGACAGCCGGTTGATGTCACGGTAAAAAGAGGGGATGCATATGTTACGCTCACAGTGGTTCCGGAAATTTCCGTGACCAAAAACATTTTTGGCGAGGAGATAAAATCGCCCCTTATAGGGATTGTCGCAGCCGGTAAATTCGAGAAAGTGTATCTTGGGCCTCTGGGGGCCATCAAGGAAGGGTTCCGAAAGACCTGGGAAATAATAGAGCTGACCTGCCTGACAGTTGTGAAGCTTATCCAGAGGGTCATTCCGATTGAGACTGTTGGCGGACCGATCCTTATCGGCCAGATGACCGGCCAATTAGCTCAGGAAAACTGGACTTATCTGATCCCTTTCACTGCCGTTATCAGTATCAACCTGGGCATCCTGAACCTTCTGCCCATTCCGATCCTTGATGGTGGTTTCATTGTCTTACTCCTGATAGAGCTTGTTATGGGGAGGCCTCTCAATATCAAGAAACGTGAATTCCTACAGAAAATGGGTATATTCCTCCTTGTCCTCCTGATGGTCTTCGTGGTCTATAACGATATAAAAAGGCTCCTGGGATAGGGACATCTGATTGCTGATTGATGATTTATGATTGTTGATTGAAAAGACACTAAAACCCGTACACGCATAGGGCATGGCCCATGGCGCGTGGCACATCGTTCCCGCTTTGCGCTTTCCGCTCTGCGCTTCACCGCAACCCGTAACTCGTAACCCGCAACGCGTAACCCGCAACCCGTAACGCGAAACCATATGCTCTTAGCCATAAACACGTCCACCCTGCAATTTGCGCTTGCTCTTCTATCTGAGGATGGAACTCTCTTGACAGAATACCTGATGCCTGGAGGGAAAGGCCATTTCGGAAACCTTATGCCGGCCCTAGATTTCATGCTCAACTCATCAAAATCTAATATCAGAGACGTAAAGTGCATTTCAGTTGCAACAGGCCCGGGAAGTTTTACAGGCCTTAGGGTAGGGATTGCCTTAGCCAAAGGGTTGTGCCATGCTCTTCAGGTTCCTGTTGTCGGAATATCAAGCCTCGAAGCCATGGCGAGCCAAATCCCATATGCAGATTTACCTCTAGTCCCTGTTCTCACTTCCAGGAAAGGAGAGGCCTTTACCGCTCAATTCACATGGAACGATAACGGGGAGCTAATAAGATCAGGAGACGATACCAGTCTGAAATTTGAGGATTTTCCCTCCCTATTCCAGAAACCGACCCTCTTCGTGGGAAATGATTATGCGAACCAGGGACCGTCTATAAATAAACCACTTGGCTCTCTCGCCATCTTAGCTCCGGCCTGTTTCTGGAATCTAAGGGCATCTTCAATAGGATCATTGGCCCTCAAAAAATTCCTTTCGGGCGATCTCGATGACCCATATCTCCTAAACCCTGTCTATCTCCGCCCCCCTGACATACAACCAAACCCATTTTCGCCGCTTTCCAACCCAAAGAGTCCCCCTTGACTAGCGACAATTGTTCGGAACCTTCAATAAAGTGAAAGATCATGGTAGATGAGCGTTAGTAAATATCAAGATATCACGGATGTTCCGCCGTCCCCGTGAAAGGAAGGAGAACACCATTGCCAAAGCGTAGGGAAAAAGATTATTTTTGTACTGTTGTATCTGAGGATGTCAAAATTGCTTTAAAAGTTAAACCTTCCCTCAGTCGTAAACCAATACACGAACTGTTTGTACAATGCAATCAAGTTGAGTGCCAATATGTCGACCAAAATCAATCTCCCTGTCCCCTCCGCCTCGATCTCTTTGCCGAAGAGATTGAAAAGCGTGAAGAAAGGCGCAGAGATAGAAGAATGGAATCGTCTTAGTGTAGATTTTGCCAATGGATAACAAGCAATCATTTAAAGAAGTTGAACAAACAGTGAAGGCGTTAGGATACGATAAACGGAAGTTGCAAGCCTTTATAGAAATTTTTGATAACGTCTTAGGTTCGGTTCGTGGACCCTTAGTGGTGCTTGATTCTGATTTGAAGGTTGTAAAGGCCAATCTTTCATTTTACCAGACCTTCAAGGTTAAACCAGAGGGAACAGAGGGGATATTAATATATGATCTTGGCAACCAGCAATGGGACATCCCAAGGCTTAGAGAATTACTTGAAGATATCCTTCCTCAGAAGTCCACATTTAATGACTTTGAGGTGGAACATAACTTTGAGACCATAGGCCGAAAGATAATGCATCTGAACGCCAGACGGATTTACAGAGAGTCGAAGCAAACCCAGATGATCCTCCTATCCATCGAGGATGTGACTGAGCGTGAATATTATAAAAGACATCTTGAGGAACTTGTTGAAAAGCGAACGGCCGAAATTAGAGTAGCAAGGGAAGAGGCGGAAAAAGGCAAACAGATCGCTGAAACCGCACTTTTCGAAATAAAGAAGTTAAAAGACCAACTTGAGGCTGAGAAAGCGTATCTAAAAGAAGAAATCAAGCTGGAATACAACTATGAGAACATTATTGGTCAGAGTGATGGGATCAATTACGTGCTCTATAAGGTTGAACAAATTGCTCCCAGCAATACAATCGTCCTGGTTCTTGGCGAGACTGGAACCGGCAAAGAGTTGGTCGCCCGGGCCATTCACGACTTGAGCTTGCGCAAAGAGCGAGCCTTGATGAAAATGAATTGCGCCACTCTGCCTTCAAACCTTATTGAAAGCGAGCTGTTTGGTCATGAGAAAGGTGCTTTTACAGGCGCCCATTCCAGACGCTTGGGGCGATTTGAGGTCGCCGACGGCGCCACCCTTTTTCTGGATGAGATTGGTGAGTTGCCGCTGGAATTGCAGCCCAAGCTGCTCAGGATGATCCAGGATGGTGAGTTTGAAAGATTGGGCAGCTCCCATACGATCAAGGTCGATGTGCGAATTATTGCGGCCACAAATCGCAATCTGGAAGAGGAGGTCCGCAGAGGCCGGTTTCGTGAGGATCTCTGGTACCGTTTAAATATTTTCCCTATTACCATGCCGCCGCTCCGGGATCGGTTGGATGACATTCCACTTCTTGTGGACTTTTACGTCAAAAAGATCTCCAAGCGAATGGGCAAGTCCATTAAGATCATCCCGACAAGCTTCATGAATGCCTTGCAGAATTATCACTGGCCCGGCAATGTCCGGGAACTGGAAAACGTCCTCGAACGGGCCGTGATTAACTCCTCGGGACCCAAGCTGCGCCTGGTGGATGAGCTGAAGACTCATCGAAAGGATTTATCGACTACACAAAAAACGCTGGAAGCGGTTGAGCGCGAACATATTGTGCGAATCCTCGATCAAACTCAATGGAAAGTCAGCGGAAAAAACGGGGCGGCCGAGATCCTTGGGCTCAACCGCAGCACGTTGCGCGCTCGAATGCGAAAACTCGGTATCCTCAAGCCATAAAGCCTGGGAATTCTGTTTTTCATCCGATCCATGATCTACGTGGAAATATAAAACCAGGTCATGCACCAACTTCCGAAGATAGAAAGCCGGGGACGATTTCCCTGAATACCCGCCTGTTTTTTGTGACCGGTTTCAAGCCGTTCCTTGTCCGTTCATATACCCTCTCCAATCATCACTCACTTCACCCAAAAGATGCCAAGGTTGTGATCATATTTGACCATTTGCCATATATGACCACTATTCGCGTCAACCTGACCCTCATCCGCCAACCTTTCGAGTTTGAATATTAATTGACAAATCAATATCTTGGATCAAATAAAGTTGCATTTACCCAGTCTGGCACGAAGTTTGGATATATAATAATGAAACCTTTGATTTTTTTAGACGGCAGACAGAATGGAGAGAGTTCTGAATTTGGGAATATGCCGTGACCTAAACCTTTGATGGGACTTTCCCGGAGAGGAGGGCTTCCGTGATTATCGTAAGGATTACAATGAAGACACTCATGGAAAAACGAACGGAGATGATGCAAACGCTTCTCTCCATGATTGAGCCGGCGGGAAAGGAGAATGGGTGTCTGAGCTATGACGTTTTTTGCGATATCGAAGGCAAAACAGTCTTCAATCTGATCGAGGAGTGGGAAACCCGTGAAGACTTGGACCGTCATATACGATCTGAAAGATTCAGTGTTTTGCTCGGGACAAAGAGCCTTTTATGCGAACCGTCGCAAATTGAAATCCACACGGTTTCCCATTCGGAAGGAATGGAGGCCATTGATGCCGTTAGGAGCAAAAGAACCCAATAGAAATTATACGGTATACGGAAAATTCAAGTCTCCGAGCTCATTACTATATTGGTCTCGTAAACAACGTCTTTACTTAGCGATAAATAAAATCGCTGGTTTGTTTTTTACTTATTCCGCACATCCCCTAACCATTAAAAAATATGGAGGGTTTGACATGACAAATATGTTCAAAATATGTCAATTATTTCTTTTCACCCTTAGCCTTGTAATTCTGTTCAGCGTTACGATTGTTATCGCTCAAGAAGGTCTTCTAGATGGTAAAGTTTTTGTTGGTCAATCTAAAGAGAAACACAAAAGAGCTGTTAAAGAAGACGAACTTAGGTTTATGAACGGTGAATTTCAGTCGATCGGTTATGGTCAAAAAGGTTTTAATGAGGGCGTGTATGCAGCTAGAGCAGAAGAGGATAAGATTTAGTTCGAGGCCGAAACCGTGAACCCAAAACAAGGCAAAATTAAATGGAGTGGAATCGTTCATGGAGATTCCATTGAAGTGAATTACCGCTGGAGCAAAAAGGGTTGGCTTAGCGATACAGAAAAAGACTATTCGTTTAATGGGACATTAAAGAAATAAAAGAAATAAAAGAACATCCTTTCTTTTAGTTCATGAAATGACAGGCGAGAACCCACAGGAAATGAAATATTGTGGAAATGATCTTCATTATGGGAAAAACGGTCAGGTACTGGCCGGGGTCGATGACCTCATCCAACTCATTGGTGGCAAGGTCATCGTAGGCAAAAACATCACAACATCATTCAAGGAGGTATTATCAATGAAACCGGAAGCTGAAGTGAGAGTTAAGTATGGCGTTTGGGGTATTGTTGTTGGAGCAGTCATCGCAATGATCATCGGTTTTGCGTTTGGGGGTTGGACAACCTCCGGCACGACCAAAACCATGACCGAAGAGGCGGTTTTGGCGAGTCAGGCGGCGATCTGCGTCGCCCAATTTATGGCGCAACCGAACCATGCGGAGAAACTTAAAGAATTAGCAAAAATAGACTCATGGAAAAGAGCTGAATTCATCGAAAAGGGTGGCTGGGATAAAATGCCCGGGCAAACGGAAGAGGCTGACTATGCTGTGAGCCGAGCATGCTCCGATGGGCTTGAACTTCTTATGAAAAAATAAGTTGACTGTTAAAGGTAATTCATACGTGGGTTACCTTTTTCAGTAAAAAAGGACGGCCGCTTGACGCTTTTCATCTCTGTTATATTCTGCCGGGAATTGCAACCTTAGTCATCCTTGGGAGAATCATAGATAGGAAAAAAGTCTTGTTGGCAAGGACCATACGACGAACATAGGGCGTCTTGGGGTCATTTGATGAACTATGGGTAATGATTGGATAAAGCAATTTTTTAAAACGAAAAGGAGATCAGATGGGCGACAAGGGAAAAAAAGATAAAGGCAGACGTGAAGAACAGAAAAAAGCCAAACAAACAAAAAAGGAGAAACGGCAGGGGAAAAAAGATAAAATGAAATCGATTTGGGAAAATTGAAGATAAACGTAAAACAAAAAGGTAGCGGTTATGACATCTGTTATTAAGTATTATGAGGGAATCGATTCAGTTGCCGTAATCGGCAACTATCTTCCCCGCCAGTGCGGTATCGCAACCTTCACCACGGATCTGGTTGAAGGCTTATCAGCGGAAGCCCCCGATATTCATTGCTGGGCGGTTGCCATGAATGATAAACCTGAGGGATATTCATATCCGGAAAAAGTGCGCTTTGAGATCAACCAGAACAAGTTGACCGATTATAGTGTCGCAGCTCAATTTCTCAATATCAGTCAGACGGATATTGTCTGCGTGCAGCATGAATACGGTCTTTTCGGCGGTCCGGCCGGCAGCCATCTGCTGAAACTATTGGGTGATCTGCGCATGCCGGTGGTGACTACGTTACACACGGTTTTAAAGGACCCCGCCCCGGAATATCGTGCCGTCATGGGCAAGACAGCCGATCTGTCTGACAAACTGGTCGTGATGAGCCATAAGGCATTTGACTTCCTCAGAGATATATATGCCGTGCCCGAGGATAAAATTGTCTTTATCCATCACGGCATTCCGGATACGCCTTTTATTGATCCCAGCTTCTACAAGGACAAGTTCGGCGTGGAAGGTAAAAAGGTACTGCTCACGTTCGGCTTGCTTTCCCCAAATAAGGGCATTGAAAATGTATTGCAGGCGCTTCCGGCGGTCATCAAAAAACATCCTGATGTGGCCTATATTATCCTGGGTGCAACCCATCCTAATATTTTGAAATTGCATGGGGATGCATACCGTATTATGCTGCAGCAGCTCGTGCGCAAACTCGATATCGGCGAGCATGTCATTTTTCAAAATCGCTTTGTTGAACTAAAAGAGTTATGTGAGTTTCTCGGCATCGCCGATATTTACGTAACCCCTTATCTTGAAGAGGCCCAGATTACCTCCGGGACCCTTGCCTATGCCATGGGCACAGGCAAAGCCGTCATTTCAACCCCGTACTGGTACGCCACCGAGATGCTTGCCGAAGGCCGGGGCCGGATTGTACCCTTCAGCAATCCGGATGCCATGGCGGAACAAATTGTCGGACTCTTGGACAACGATGTCGAACGGCACGCCATACGCAAAAAAGCCTATACATTCAGTCGTGAAGCAGTTTGGAAGGAGGTATCCCGAAAATACCTCCAGGTCTTCAGTGAAGTGCGGCAAACCCGCATCCGGAAACCCCGTCCCCGGCATTCCTATGTTGAAAACATCAAGGCCATCACGAATTTCGAGCTCCCGGAGATCAAGCTTGATCACCTGAAAGCCTTTACCGATGATACCGGCATCCTGCAACATGCCAACTATACCATCCCTGATCGCACCCATGGCTACTGCACCGATGATAATGCCAGAGCGCTGCTGGTTGCCGCCATGGGTCAAAAATACCTGCATACAAACGGCTTGGGGCTTGATATTCTCAGCGGTCATTATCTCGGATTTCTTCTGTATGCCTATAATGACAAAACTGGGCGCTTTCGCAATTTCATGACTTATTCGCGGCAGTGGATGGAGGAGGTCGGATCCGAGGATGCGCATGGCAGAGCGCTCTGGTGCCTTGGTAAAGCGGTCGCTTTTCTTGACGATCCCGGACATCTCGCAATGAGCACAACCCTTTTCAAGAAGGCACTGAAAGCTGCAGAGGATTTTCATTCACCCCGCGCCGTCGCTTTTTCCCTGGTGGGCATGCATGCTTACCTGGAAAAATTCTCCGGCGACAGTGATGTGCGCAGGATCCGGGAAGTTCTTGCCGACAGGCTTTTCGAGCAGTTTAAAAACAATGGAACAGACGATTGGCCCTGGCTTGAGAACGCTCTAAACTATGCTAACGGCAAACTGCCGCATGCCCTGCTGCTGTCAGGCCAATGGATGCAGCGCAGCGATATGATCGATATGGGACTCCAGTCCCTCAAGTGGCTGCTTGCCATCCAAACCGAGGACAATCACTTTGTGCCCATCGGCAGCAACGGATGGTATGAAAAAGACGGACCCATAACCCGTTTTGATCAGCAACCCATTGAGGCCAATACCATGGTCGAAGCTTGTGTGGAGGCATTTAATGTCACCCGGGACCACACATGGTTTGAGAATGCGGTCATGTGTTTTAATTGGTTTCTGGGACACAACGACCTGAACATGCCGCTCTATGATCCTAAGACCGGCGGCTGCCGAGATGGATTGATGGCGGACGGCATCAACCAGAATGAAGGGGCCGAATCCTCCCTTGCCTGGCTGATTTCGCTGATGACATTGCAGAAGCTTTATGCCGACGAAATTTTAAACCAGCCGTCGTCACAGAAAACCGATTAACAAAAGGATTAGCTATGCATATTGCAATGCTCGCACCCATTGCCTGGCGCACACCGCCACGCCATTATGGCCCCTGGGAAAGCGTGGCCTCCCTTTTAACCGAAGGCCTGGTATCGTGTGGTCATGATGTAACCTTGTTTGCAACCGGGGATTCGCAGACCAGCGGCACACTGCATGCCGTTTGCCCGCGGGGCTATGAAGAAGATCGCTCTATGATACCAAAAGTATGGGAGTGCCTGCACATTTCAGAACTCTTTGAGCATGCCGATGTGTATGACATAATCCACAACAATTTTGATTTTCTGCCACTGACCTATACCGGTCTTACCACCACCCCGTTGGTGACCACCATTCACGGTTTTTCATCGCCCGGAATTCTGCCGGTTTACAAAAAGTACAACAGCAAGGTGTTCTATGTTTCCATCAGTGATGCCGACCAGTCGCCTGAGCTTGACTATATAAAAACCATCCATCACGGCATTGATATAAAACAGTTTGATTTTCAGCCTGCACCGGATGATGCCCTGCTTTTTTTCGGGCGCATTCACAATGACAAGGGCGCCAGACAAGCGATTGAAATCGCCAGGGCCTGCAACAAAAAGCTGATAATGGCGGGCATCATCCAGGACCAGGCTTACTATGAACGATATGTGGCGCCTTACATAGACAACGATAAGGTGATTTATGTCGGCAGCGTCGGACCCGTCGAGCGCAACCGGCTGCTCGGCAAAGCCTGCGCGCTATTGCACCCCATACAGTTTGATGAGCCTTTCGGGCTGTCCGTTATCGAATCCATGGCCTGCGGTACGCCCGTGATTGCTTTTGACAGGGGCAGCATGCCTGAACTTATCGAAAACGGCAAAAATGGTTTTTTGGTCAACAACGTGAACGAGGCCATTGAGACTGTTGCACGTATTAAAGAGATTGACCGCGCAACCTGTCGTGGACATGTTGAACGGCATTTCACAGTCGACCGCATGGTCGATAAATACATAAAAGTCTATGAAATGATTTTACAGGACAGACCCCTATGAAAACGCATAATCCAATAATAACACGTTTTAAAAATAACCCCATACTGACAAGAAAGGATGTGCCGTATCCGGTCGCTACCGTTCACAATGCGGGCATCGTCAAACACAACGATCGTTACATTATGCTTTTCAGGTCGCATCTGCGAAACGGGCGCTCCATCATCGGCAGGGCCGACAGCGAGGATGGCTTTTCATTTACGGTTCATCCCGAACCCTTTCTGATCCCTTCAACGGACGATGTTTTTGCCGAATACGAGGCGTTCGGAGTCGAAGACCTCAGAATCTGCCCGGTAGAGGGAGAGTACCTGCTGACCTATAGCGCCTATTCCCGTCACGGCGTGCGGATTGCCCTGGCGCGCACCAGGGATTTTGAAAAAGTGGAACGTATTGCGCTGATCACTCAGGCCGACCTTCGAAACGTCGTTATTTTCCCTGAAAAGTTCGGCGACCGGTATGTGCGTTTGGACCGGCCACATTCCGAAATTTCGTCCTGGTCGATCTGGATTTCCTATTCTCCCGACCTCGTGCACTGGGGCGATTCCCGGGTGATTATGAAACCGGTGACCTATCACTGGGATGAAATGAAAATCGGGCCCGGCGCACCGCCATTTAAAACCGACAAAGGCTGGCTTCATATTTACCATGGCGTTTTTAAGACGATGTCCGGAACAGTGTATCGCCTCGGCGCGGCCCTGCATGACCTTGATGATCCGGCTAACATCATCGGCGTTTCCGATCAGTGGATATTGCAGCCTGAGGATCCTTGGGAGGTAACGGGCTATGTCCCCAATGTTGTCTTTACCTGCGGCGCTGTTCCGGAAGACGACGGTACGGTAAAAATATACTGGGGCGGCGCGGATACGGTCATGTGCGCCGGCACGGCAGTGATTGATGACCTGGTACAGCTTTGTTTGTCGGTTGCCAGGTCACCGCTGTAGATGATCATTCCCGGATGAATGCAGACCGGAAAATCAACTTCGAGGATAGGCTGGAATTGAAGATCTATCATGATGAACAGACTTACGATGCAGTGTATTAAATATCAATCGACACTAAGGACACAATGATATGCACCCTAAAAAGCGTCAAAAACTGAAAGTTAAAAGAAAAGCGAAGAAGATCGTAGGGGATACTTCACGCGTTATAACCCGCCCTCATATTCCCGGCGATGCGAATCGCATAACCAAAATCATTCAACGCATAGCGGCCTTGCCTGACACAACGGCCGAAGATCTTTTTGCACAAATAATGCTTGATTTTTCCGAGCGGCACAAAGACATCAGACGCGTTTTTGAGCGTAACCTGAATAAGGTAAGAGATCATGTTCCTCGGGATGCTGTGCTAAGTGAGACTAAAAGGGCTCTCATCGGGGCCTATTTTACGATGGAGTATTCCATTGAATCGGCTGCCCTTTTTAACCCTTCAATCGTCCTCCACCCTGATCAGAGCCATCTGGACGAAGGCAGCTTGCGCTTTATTATGAGCCTGCGGGCAATCGGCGAAGGTCATGTTTCCTCTATTGTATTTCGAAGTGGCGTCCTTGACCGGCATAATACATTTATCTTCGACCCGACCAGCGATTATGTCGAGAGGCCTGACGTCCGTTTAAATCCAGTTTACGACCGGCATCTCTTCGAACTTAAGCTCAATGAAATGGAGGCCTGCAATGAGGTAACAGCGCATATTCTTGACCAGTTGCCGGAAGATTTCACCTATAATGAATTAAAAGAAAAAATCGGAGCGCTTGGCTCAAGACCCATTTTCTCTGAGGCGCGCCAGGACCAAACCTTCGAAATCATGTACTGGCTTGCCAATTCAAATTATGAGGTGGGTTTCCACCCCGATCACCGAATATCCGAACGGGTTATCTTTCCCGTTTCGAAAAACGAAAGCGGCGGCATTGAAGACGCCCGGTTCGTGCAATTTTTTGATGACAACGGTGAGGTCACCTATTATGCGACCTATACGGCTTATAACGGTTTTACAATCCTCCCGCAACTGATTGAAACAAAGGATTTTATCAAATTTAAAGTGATAACCCTCAACGGAAAAGCAGTAAAAAACAAGGGCATGGCTCTTTTCCCGCGCAAAATTGACGGCAGCTACGTTATGCTTTCCCGTCAGGACGGTGAAAATAATCATATCATGTTCTCAGACAATATCCATTTCTGGCAGGAGTCCCAAATCATCCAGGAGCCTGAATATCCTTGGGAATTCATCCAGATCGGCAACTGCGGTTCCCCCCTGGAAACCGATAAAGGCTGGATCGTGCTCACCCACGGTGTCGGGCCCATGCGGCAGTATTGCATCGGCGCCATGCTGCTCGATCTTGAAAATCCAGCAAGAGTCATCGCCCGCCTTAAAGAGCCGTTACTTGTACCGCGTGAGGAAGAGCGCGAGGGGTATGTCCCAAATATCGTTTATACCTGCGGTGCGATTTTCCACAACAGCGACCTGGTCATTCCTTATGGCATGTCTGATATTAAAACCGGCATAGCAACTGTTAAAGTAAGCGAACTAATTGACTGCATGTGCGCAGTAGCTTAGTGATTTTAAGGTTGGCGCACGCCATGCCATCAGAGGATATGTATTAATGGCCCTCACAGGCTACCTCCGAGTGTTTAGGAGATTTAAGGAAAACGTTATTTGAAATGATCTTCAACGGGCCGTGTTCTAAGAGAAACGCCCCAATCACCAAAAACAAGATTTTTCCAGGTGTTGGCCCTCTTTTGCCCAAATATATGAAGGCTGTGATAATGAACGTTGATCAAGAAATAAAAAAATATGTTTCAGAACAGAGGGGTACTTACAGGCTTCTATCAGAAAAAACCAAGGGATTCCTTTCGTCTATTCTCAGTTCTAACGGTATTGTCCCACATTCGATCACGAGCAGAGAAAAAGACCCAGAGGAACTTAGAGAAAAGATAATTAGGGAAGGGGAGGTCCCTGATGCCCTGTTTAATGGCATCACCGATTTGGCGGGTGTAAGAATAATTGCATATTTCCCGAGTGATGTGGATAAGATAGTACCCCTGATCGAAAAGGAGTTTAATATCGATTCTAAGCATTCAATGGATAAAAGATTGTCTTCAGATCCTGCAATTTTCGGATATGCATCGATTCACTTTGTGGTAGAATTCAGGCCCGAAATGCTTAAACTCTCCGAGTTTGCCATCTTTGACAAAATGAAGTGCGAAATCCAGGTCAGAACAATTCTACAACATGCATGGGCTGAGATTGAGCACGACATTGTCTACAAATCTCCAGGAGAAATCCCATTCCGGGTTCGAAGAAGATTTGCGTGTCTCGCTGGATTACTGGAAATTGCGGATAGAGAATTCGAATCTCTTCGGCAGGATGAAATGGCGGTTTGCCAGGCGATTCAAAGTAGGATCAAGAAGGTTAAAATTGATACCTGACCAATAGTCATTACGACATTCCATTCGTTAAACCAGCATTGAGGAAAAGAAGGCCAAAAATGAGATCCCTATCCATGAGTGACTGCACGGTATGCGACTATATCTAATCAACCCATCCAACCCGCTTGTCAGCATCGTCAAC
>Ga0307929_1001935_pt1 | contig 14372 bp, 14 predicted proteins | sample AceLakmetage1330_FD_203160 | JGI IMG/M metagenome (GOLD analysis project Ga0307929, IMG submission 203160) | Saline water microbial communities from Ace Lake, Antarctica - #1330 | ecosystem: Environmental > Aquatic > Non-marine Saline and Alkaline > Saline | place: Antarctica: Ace Lake...
CATTGACAACCCCAGTTCCGCCAACCGATGCATACGCACCGGACTCCTCTTGCTGTCCAAATCCTCCGAGCGTTTCCTCGCGACAGGATCAGACCCCCGGCATTGCCGCCTATTTGGAACCGCTGGGAAAGCGGAGAGGCGTGATATCTCACAATCAGGGGTAATCACGCCCCAAGCAGGCAAAGCCGAAGCAAAAATGAAGAAGAATAACCGCAATACTAATCATGTAAACGTTAAGATTAGCCAGTCCCTCAAGCCTAGCGCTCGCTCCGTTCGAATCCAAAGCACCGACTTTGTTGGAGCACTCCAAAAGATCCGTCCACTCTCCACTCTCCACTCTCCACCCTTCCCTTCCGTGTCCATCCACGGTTCAAATCCTTAACATGGCAGAACGCATGAGTGCCCTTTCACGGGGGAACCTTTCACTTGACATTTACCCTCGCTAGGTCTTCTATCATCACGTCGGACAGGCGCGTCCCTATTGATTATTGTTTGGTGTAGCTGATCGGCGTTCTAGCGAACATCTTGGTGAGGGTTTTTAGGTGCGATAGCCTGAACAGTGTTTTCAGATAATCGCGTAACGCAGAAAGGAATGAATGATGAAATTCAACACTATTCAGAACTGCACGTTGTCGGCATTGTTACTCCTGAGCGCAGGTTGTATCACGGCCCCGCTCAAGACGACTCCTCTAACGACAAGTCTTATTAAGCAATATAACCTTGGGCCGACTGAGTTGGCTGCGCTTCAGTATTATCCTTCAGATGATATCGAGTTGACGATGCAGGATGTTGCCAGCACTTCCGGTATAAAGGGCACAGGAGTGAGCCTCGAATCAAGGCGGGTTATTGACTATGTCGTCGTTCCTGACATGACCCCTGGGATTGCCGTTAATACATCTGATGAGAGTTTGGAGATTGCGTTTGAGGAGGGAAGTTCTTTCACCTTTTCCAATACTGCCGTGCTACGAGATGGCACTCGTAAAGAGCAAAGCCTGTTTTCTTTAGTTCCTGATCACGTGTTGCCGGCAGAAGAACGCGGAGAACTTGGGCCCTACGCTTATACTTACAGGGGCAAAGAGTACCACTCACGAAGCGGATCATCGGTGTACTTGCTTGTCGTTGAGTCCAAGATCAACGAGGTGACAAAGACCAAGCACAGGATGCAGGGACTAAAGATCGAGAAATAGTTTAGCATGATTCGAGGCATTATCTTTGCGCTTGGCGTGGTTCTGTGCTCTGGGATATGGGCGGTTTGGATCGCCAGTCGAAGGTTACATCGTGCACGACTTATGCAGATGCCTTTTCCGGATGCATGGTGTGATATTCTAACATGCAACTTGCCGCCCTATAAGCAACTCCCTGATGCATTGCGTAGTCGTCTGCATGGATATATCCATGTTTTCCTCGCAGAGAAGTATTTCGAGGGCTGCGGTGGGCAGGAAATTTCGGACACGGTGCGAGTGACGATTGCTGCACAGGCCTGCCTGCTGCTTATCGGTAGGAACACACAATGCTACCCAAAATTACGCTCGGTGTTGGTCTATCCGCACACGTACGTTGTTGGCGGCAAAGACGACTTTGGTGGACAGGCGCAACCCCCCTCTGCTCGTTTGGGTGAGTCGTGGCAATCCGGAGTGGTTGTTCTTTCATGGAATAGCGTTAAGGGAGGCGCTACCAATTTCGATGATGGTCACAACGTCACGATCCACGAATTTGCCCATCAGCTTGATCAGGAGGATGGGGCCGCAGATGGCACCCCCATTCTTGATGGCTTTTCCTGTTATCGAACATGGGCAATCGCGCTGTCTGGAGAATACGGTTCTTTTTTGAAACGTGTTCGATCCTACCGTAAAACCGTTATTGATTCCTATGGGGCGACAAACCCTGCAGAGTTTTTTGCAACAGCATCGGAGGCCTTCTTTGAGAAACCGGATCAACTTCACGAACGGCGTCCAGACCTGTTCGCCGAGCTAGTGCGATATTACAAGCTGGATCCACGCGATTGGTGAGATCTGTAATTTTTGCTCTCTTTGCGGGGTAATGTCTGCAACACTCTCAACGGATTTTTTATAGGACAGCTGTGTTGGTCATTAGCCGTGGTCGTTGGATCACGGCCAAAAGATGATTGGGGGAGTAGCATAATGAGTGATGAGGTGGATTCCGCACGGACGATGCGGATCAATTTAGGACCAACAAAACGACTGCGGGCAGCAAAGGGACATACGGTGACGATATGCCCCCAGCAGTCAGGCGTTGGGGCTACCTCATTTGGACTCCAGTCTCAGCGGGAGATGGAAGGTGTCTCTGCGTCAGACTATGAGCGACTTCTTCAGAGTATTTATGATGCTGTCTTGATTACGACTTCTCAGGGCGCGGTATTGGAGTGCAATCACCGTGCGGTTGAGTTTCTTGGTTATTCACATGCGGAACTCCTGAATTTGAACGTGACGCGTCTCATCTGCGGTGTGGATGATGTGGTGCTGTCCTCGATACGCAAAAATCTGCTTGAACATCGTTACACCCTCATTGAAGGCACCTGTCGACGCAGGGATGAAACATCGTTCCCATCGGAAATTGCGGTCAATCGACTGGATTTGGATTCTTCAGGGCGACTTTGCTTTTTCATCCGAGATATCTCTGTTCGTAAGCGCGCACAGGACGCGTTGGAAGAAGCGGTGGAGAAGCTGGAGGAGCACGATCGCAATCGTTCGCAGTTTATTTCGAACGTCTCTCATGAGCTGCGTACACCTCTCACCTCAATGATCTATGCAATTTCAAATATGCTTCGTGGCGTTGTGGGGCCATTGTCCGCACATGCAACAAAGTACCTCGATATGCTCCAGGGGGATTGCAAGCGGCTGTTGACAACGGTTAACGATATTTTGGATTTGCGAAAGATTGAGTCGCAAACATTAGTCCTCGCAAAAACACGCGTGCCCTTTGGTCGTTTGATACGCCGTAGTGCGCAGACGCTAGCTGTTCTTGCAGAGCAGAAATCAATAGAGCTTGAAATCGAAACAGGGGCGGGGCTGTGGTTCGTAGACTGCGACGCGCAAAAGATTGAACGTGTCGTGCTCAACGTGGTTGGAAATTCGATCAAATTTACGCCTGAAGGAGGCCGTATATCGGTGAAGGTGTCCGAGGACATGGATCATTCTGGCATGGTTGAAGTCATGGTGGATGATGATGGCATCGGCATTCCGAAGGATGTCTTGGCACGTGTGACAGAGCGCTACTTTACGGTGGGAGATCAGCCGAGCGGATCCGGCCTTGGTTTGGCAATTTCAAAGGAAATTGTTGCCATGCATAATGGTGAAATGAAGATTCTGAGTCCCGTGCCTGGCACCTCGCGAGGAACAAGAACCTTGTTTTCGATGCCTATCACCGAGCCACCGACTGTACTGATTGTTGATGATGATCCAGAGGTGCTTCGCTCACTGGATTCACAGATTGTTGAGCATGGTTATCGTGTTTTGGCTGCCCGTGGAGGGATGGAGGCGCTCGAGCTGGTTGAGAGTGAATCGCCCGATATCATTATTCTGGACTTAGTGCTTCCTGATATTGAAGGCAGCGAGGTTGTTCTTAGACTCAAAGCCGATTCATCGACTGTGCGGATTCCCATCCTTGTGTTGACGGGGGCACATCTTAGTCGGCAGAAGGCGGATATATTACGTAATTTTGGAATTCCGGCGATTTCCAAACCTTGGGAAGAGTCAGAATTGCTGGATGGTGTGGCAAATGCATTTTTGGCAAGTGCACCATTTGTGTTACACTAATAACGGGTAACATCCCTGCAGAGAGGGATTTCCGTTGACTTTTGTATGTTTTATGCGTTGACTGCTTCCCGTAATATTAATGCCTACTATTGAGGAGGGACACTTGATGTCCGAAGAGATTAAACGACAAATATTGTTGATTGACGATGACCCTAGTTTGCGTACGACGCTGGGCGACTTTCTTCGCTTTGAGGGCTATAAAGTGGCTACGGCGGAGAGTGGAGAAAAGGGGCTTGAAGTACTGGATGCGACTACGCCTGACCTGATTATCCTCGATATGAGTATGCCAGGCATTGGCGGCATTGGCTTTCTTAAAGCCATTTTGGATGAGAATGGAAAACCATCGCACCCTGTAGTCGTCCTGACTGCTCGTGCCAATATGGCAGAATTTTTTGCCAATGTTGAAGTCGATGGGTTTATTGCCAAACCATGCGATCCTCAGGATTTTCTGATGGAAGTGGGACGAATTATATTTCTGCGTAGTGGAGAGCAAAAAGAATCCCATTCAGATTCAGAAAAACATCTAAAGTTACTCCTGGGGGAGGATGATTCCGCGATTGGCAAGCGGTTGAGCGATTGGTTTTTAGCACAGGGCTTTATTGTCGATCGCGTTGAAAAGGGCCCCGAGGTGCTTGAGCGTGCTATTATGTCACGACCAGATGTGATTGTAATGAACTTAATTCTGGAAGGCATGAACGGTGGTGCAGTTGCCGATATGCTAAACGTGATGCCTAATACGCAGAGCATTCCAATCATATTGCATGATGGTACCGGTTCATTGCTGCCGCCTGCAGCAGGGAATAAATCCGGGGGGGGGATTATTGCAACTGTCGCCAGTAATGAACCCGATGCAATCCACAAGGTTGTTGCCAAGATTCTAGGCTAAGATTCTAAGATCCAAAGGACTGTCGCATGCGTTGCCCTAAATGCTCCCATATGGAAGACAAGGTTTTGGATAGTCGCGTTGCGCGCAATGGTGATGCGACGCGTCGCCGTCGAATCTGTATGGGCTGTGGTTATCGCTTCACAACGTATGAAGAGGTTTTACGTCCAAAGTTGCGAGTTATAAAAACGGACGGACGGCACGAGGAGTTCGATCGAAATAAGCTTATGAACGGCATTGAACGCGCTTGTGAGAAGCGCCCGATTAGCGCGGGGGAAATTGAGCAGCTTGTCGATAGTTTGCTCGAGGAGATTGAGAGTGAATATGAGCGAGAGGTGCCAAGTGAGATGGTGGGCCAGAAGGTGATGGACCGCCTCGAAAAGCTTGATGATGTTGCATTCGTACGGTTTGCATCGGTCTACCGTCGTTTCCGTGATGTGAACCAATTTGTGAATGCAATCAAAGACATGATTGGTAAGGCGTGATCTGGATCCCGAACAACGATGAGCGTGAAAATGGCACGTCGGTGGTATCGCATATTGAGCGTGTGATTGCTGAAAACTGCGGTGATGATCTCTTGTTGGATAGTGGACAGGCTACAGAGCTTGCATCTGCAGTCGCAACCTTTCTGGAACAGTCCCAAGACTCTGGATCCTATGTGGACTCAGGATATTTGGTGATGCTGGCCTCGAGGGCACTGTCGTCTCTCGGGGAGCAAGGCGCGGCACATCGTTTGCTAGTATTCGGATCTGGCTTGGTGCGACCTTCGGAGTGGGAGGTCACTGGTGGTGAAGATGTGTGGACGCTGGACCTGCGCCAGATGACCGTTCGTGATGATGCGGCACTGGAACTTGTGTTTTTCAATAGTTTGAATATTGTTTTAGCCTGTATTGCAGATGTCTGGGAGCAGACTCAGGGTCGTGGTGTTTTGGGGTTGCGCCATGTCTGTGATACGGCGACAGCGGTGCTTGGCGGCGGCAAGCCTGGGGCCGTGTCAGCTCTTGCATCCGAGATTCGAAAATCGTGCGAAGCAAAGCTTGCTCAGATTTATACGGAGCGGGGCTGGCAGCACATTCCGGCGGTGATGAATCTTGATTTGTGAGCCACTTCTTTTTTGTGGGAGACTCAGTGACACGCTTAAGTAATAATGATCGCCATCAGACACGGCGCGGGTTCTTGATGCGGGTTTTGGCAGCACTTACTGTGCCCAGTCTCATCTCCACGCGTACGGCAGAGGGAGCCTTCGTCAAGGAGGCGCTACCCCCCTTTGATCTGTCGTTTATGGAGGATGCATTTCTGTTGATGCGGCGGGAGGTATGGACACGCGAGGAGCCTCGGGTTTGGCTATTGCGGGAAGCCGGAGCTTTTGATCGGATTACGGTACACCATCAAGGGGGCCGACAGAGCATAACGCGTGTTCAGAATGCAGTTGCGGCTGAAATTGATGCTATCTATGGTGGCCATCGAAATCGCCGGTATGGGGACATTGCCTACCACTTTATTATCGACTACGCTGGGCGTGTGTGGGAAGGCCGTTCGCTTGCATATGAAGGTGCGCATGTGAGCCATCAAAACACCCGGAATCTTGGCGTATTATTACTTGGAAATTTCGAAAAACAGTCGCCATCACAAGAATCCATTGCGACAACCACAATGCTTGTGGATTTGTTGCGGGATCGGTTTGGAATAAAGCGGCATCGCGTCTATGGTCATCGTGACCTTGGTTCGAGTGTTTGTCCTGGAAAGCATTTGTATCCGCACGTTGTAGCATTGCGTAAAGGGGAGGGCGGCAGTTCAGCCCCCACCGTTATAAAAGGAGAAGAGCATGATATCGGATAGCATTATTCGTGAACGTCTTAAGGACACTTTGGATCAGTCTGAGTTCCCCCCGAATTGCGCTGCTGAGCGCGGTAAAGTGCGGGAGTGGTGTAAGATGGGTGACCAGAGAGTCATTGTGACGAGTGATCGTATATCAGCGTTTGACTGTGTTCTGGGAACGATCCCGTTCAAGGGACAGGTTCTTAATCAGCTTGCCGCCTTCTGGTTTGACAAGACGAAGGATCTCATTCCAAATCATATCCTATCCATGCCTGATCCTAATATTGTCATTGTCAAAGAGTGTGAGCAGTTGCCGCTTGAGTTCATTGTCCGTGGATACATCACAGGGGTAACGAAGACCTCTGCTTGGTATAACTATAAAAATGGTGTTCGTAACATGTGTGGCAATGTGTTGCCCGAAGGGCTCAAAAAGGATCAAAAACTCAATTCTCCGATTGTGACGCCGACCACCAAGCATGAGAAGCATGACCGCAACATTTCACGCGATGAGGCGATTGCAGAGGGCTTGATCGACAGTGCCACATTTGATGCAGCCACAGGGCTTTGCATGAAACTCTACCAGTATGGCGTTGAGTATGCCGCAACCCGTGGATTAATTTTTGTGGATACGAAGTATGAGCTGGGTAAAATCGACGGTAAGATTGTTGTGTCTGACGAAGTCAATACACCTGATTCCTCTCGCTACTGGTACACCGACACGTATCAGGAACTATTTAATGCAGGCAAGCCTCAGCGCAAACTGGACAAAGAGTATGTGCGTGAATGGCTCGCTGCACAGGGCTTCATTGGTGACGGTGAAATTCCTGCACTTAGCGAAGAGGTGCGTGTTGAAGCTGCCAAGCGCTACATTCAAGCATACGAGCTTATCACGGGACGAGAGTTCATTATTACCGATGAGCCAATTGCTGACCGTGTGAAGCGTGTGCTAGCCGAGGTCTGCTGCTAGCCTGAAACGTCCTCGCTTCGTTCGTTTTGAACGCCCAACATCGAACAGCCAACGTCCAACATCGAACGGAGAGAGAACTCCACACTTTGATGTTGAGTATTTGATGTTCAATGTTTATTCCCAAGTCCCCCCCTTTTGTATAACTTGTCTTTCGCAACTCGGTGGACCGTGGCGTCCCGACGCGGTTTGTGCAAATAGGGGGCCTGGGACTGAGGCCGTCTCGACCTCTGGTCTCGGCTGGCACTCGGAAGGCTTTCGCACTTGCTCAACGGCCGTCCGGAGGTCGACTGTCCACCTTGCGTCGATTTTCACCACGGCTGGGCGAGTAGCTCAGCGTAGAGCCGTTTCTATACGCTTGATCGCTTCTTCAATATTCTTCCGACTATTGAAAGCGCTGATGCGGATATAGCCTTGACCGCATGCCCCGAAACCACTACCCGGTGTGGTGACTACGGACGCCTCATTCAGCAGTTGATCAAAGAACTCCCATGAATCGGTTCCGGTACGAACCCAAATGTAAGGGGAGTTTTCGCCGCCCACAATGTCATACCCTAGAGCCGAGATGTGCTCGCGAATCAAGGCCGCATTAGCGAGATAGTAGTCTGTAAGCTGCTTGACCTGCTCCTCGCCTTCCGTGCTGTAAACAGCCTCGGCAGCGCGTTGAACTGGATATGACACCCCATTGAATTTTGTGGTGTGTCTACGATTCCATAAGGGGTGGAGCGGCTGTTCGTTTCCATCTGAATCGTAAGCCATGCAGGATTTGGGGACGATTGTGTATGCACAACGCGTCCCTGTGAACCCGGCGCTTTTGGAGAAGCTTCGGAACTCGATTGCAACTTCGCGAGCGCCTTCGATTTCGTAGATAGAACGGGGGAGTGAGGGATCGCGAACATAAGCTTCGTAAGCGGCATCAAAGAGAATGAGAGCCTTGTTGGCGCGTGCATAGTCAACCCACGTTTTGAGCTGGAGTTTGGTCGCGGTAGCGCCTGTCGGGTTGTTGGGAAAGCAGAGGTAAATCACATCGACGGCATCGGTGGGGAGTGCGGGGACGTAGTTATTGTCTGCGGTACTTTCGAGGTAGACCATTCCCTGATAACGCCCGTCCTTCCAGTCGCCAGATCGCCCGGCCATGACGTTCGTGTCAGCATATACAGGATACACAGGGTCAGGGATGGCAATTCGGGCATCGGTTGAAAACAACTCTTGAATGTTGCCACAGTCGCATTTGGATCCATCGCTCACAAAGACTTCATCGGCGGCAATATCGCACCCTCGGGGCTGATAATCATGCTTCGCAATGGCCTCACGGAGGAAATCGTACCCTTGTTCGGGACCATATCCACGAAAGGTTGATTCCGTTGCCATTTCGTCAACCGCATTGTGCAAGGCTTCGATACAGGCGGCGGGAAGCGGCTTCGTGACGTCGCCAATTCCAAGCTTGATAATATCGCGATCTGGATTTTCGGTTTGGAATGCCGCGACGCGCTTTGCAATATCAGAGAAAAGATAGGAGGCTTTAAGTTTCTTGTAGTTGTCATTGATTTGAATCATGAGAGTTCCTGTTCAGTTCGTTTTAGGTCTTGTTTTACGGGATCCAGAATCCATCGTTTGTTGTACCAGAACCACTGTTCGGGTGCGGTACGGATTTCACGGTTAATATGGTCTAACACAATCGCGGTCATTCTGTGAATATCGGTTTGTTTGTCAAGAGTCAGGTTGGGTTCGACCTTTTGAAAAATGCGAATCCGGTGCTTCGTCCATCCAATACGGTCTACAATGACCAGAATAATGGGGACCCCCACCATGCGAGCAAAACTTGCCATACCTGCCCCGAGATTGGCATTGCCACCAAGAAATGGCATTTCAAGGTCGGGTGTCTTCATGCGAGCGTCCGGCACAATACCAAGCATGTTTCCGTTTCGCAGATGGGTCACAATTCCCTTCAGCACCCCCGGTTTTCCACGTGTTAATGAGGTCATGAATGGAGCGCTGCGTATGCGGTCAAAGTATGCATTGACAAGTGGGTTGCGCTGCTTTGCCACGACCACAAGCAGAGGAATCTCGTTTTGTGCGATGGCAAAAGCCCCCAAATCCCAATTTCCGGTGTGCGAGGTAGCGATGACGGCTCCCGTCCCAGACGCGACCTGCTGTTTAAGCGTTTTTATCGTTTCCGCATATTCAAAATGTTGGTTGCACCATTCTAGTGTGGTTTTTTTGGATCGAAGAATTTCGATGACGTGAAACATGAGATTGCGACAGCATGTCCAAGCCATGCGGTGGTACTCGGGGGTAGAAAATCGGTCTCCAAATACACTTCGCATACGACGGATGGTTTCGGATCGTCGGAATTGACAGACGTAAAAAGCAAAGCCCGCAAGCATCCATCCCACGGCAAGGGCACCGCGATAGGGAAGGAGGTTGACTAAACCAGAGATGATGCGAAGCAATACATATTCGACAATGTGTTTGGGTCTATACTTCATGGCATTTTGCTCCGCCGAATAACGTTCAAGAGAGGGCTCTGTGTCATCTCAATTGCTTTGACCGGACATACCTCGTGGCAACAACAGCAGCCGATGCACAACAGGGGATTAAGCGTCGGACGTTCATTCGGCAACATGGATAGAGCATCGACCGGACACGCCTTAACGCATTGTCCGCAGTGAATACAGACAGTCGAAATCACAGGACGAATCCATACGAATGGCTCAATGAGACGAGTGACCCATTTGGGGATCAAACGCACAGCAAGGGTGCTGGGAAGATCAAGGGAGCGGGTGGTTGCCCTTTTGTTGCCAAAGCAAACATCGTGGAGTTCTGCATGGACGGGCGTTGCCGTTTCAACATTTGGAGGAAGATAGGGGACACTCCGCGGGGGAATGTTCAGCAGCTCGCAAAGGGCAAGGTCCATAGCGGCACCATCTGCAGAGGCGGCAATGAAATTTAACGCAACTGGCGTACCACCGGAAGGACCGGCTCCCTCCATTCCGATGATGGCATCGGCGATGTTGAGGGTAGGTTTAACCGTCTGATAAATCGCCCAAACAAGTTTGCCGAAGTCGGAAGGTCTGGCAAAGCGCTTATGAAGCAAGGTCTTTTGATAACCGGGCACTGCGCCATAGGTATTCTTTATAGCGGCTGTAAGCGTTGTTAATACATGCGTTTTGACTTTGGGCATATTGATGACGACATCCGCATCTTGAACCGGATTTGCAATATTGAAGGTGAATCCATCTTGATGATGCCCCTTGGATCCAGCCGCTTCGAATTGGATGAGCGGTGTGTCTTCCTCCTGGCATAGCGCGACAAATCCCGTGCGCTCCATCACGCGCTCCACCTTGACGGCACTCGCAGGACTATCACCCACGCTCGGGATACCTCCTGCTGTTTTTACCAAGCGGATCACAGCCCTCACAAGTTCGGGATGAGTGGTGACCGCCTGTTCAGGGAGTCGATCCGTGAGCATGTTGGGTTTGATAAGTACGGACTGCCCCGTCGATACAAAGGCCTCGATGCCGCCCAGTGGAGCCAAGAGCGTCCGCAAGACTTCGGACAGATCCTCACTATAGGACTCGCAATGCGCTATGGTTACAGTTGCCATCTGGTACCGTTCTTTACTCTACTACTTTCGTTTCTGAATCAACATTTTGGCAGGATAGCGAAAGCGATTGAATTTGTGAAGAGCGCGCTTTAAATATTGGCAGGATCGCTAGTGCGATTGAATCGTGGGGACGTTAAAAGTTTAATGAAAACAATAAAAACGAAGACCAGTCGACGAATACGGGCGACCCTCCGTCGCGCTTCGCGCTATAGAGGGCAGGCTGAGAGCGGATAACGAATAGAGAACGAGAAACCACTTTCTCCAAGTTACAGCTTTGCCATACAGCGGAATATGTGCAGTCCGTTTCAGAAGATGTGAAATTTGGATAGCTACACGTTGCGGACGGGAGACACCGATATCTGTGCCAGTTCGTAATTTTTTTCCACAGGTTTCGACTGTGGTGTGTAAATAATGCGACAGATTTTGACGTTTAGGGTTGATCCTTTTTCGTCTCTTCGCTATCTTGCAGACTCGTCTTACCGTAGTCTCAGTTTGATTACGGGAGAATTGTGGAGTGAGTGTTGCGCCATAAATGGATGGTGCGCATAACGAGAGAAGGGGTTGTAACGTGGATAACTTGGTTCAGTATGTGTGGTGGATCGCGCCTGTGGCTTCAGTGCTGTCGCTGGTATTTGCAATGTACTTCTACAGGAAGATGATGGCATCCGACGAGGGGACGCCACGAATGAAAGAGATTGCCGGACATGTGCGAGATGGTGCTTATGCCTATCTGTACGCACAATACAAGGTGGTTGGCATGGTATTCGTGGTGCTATTTATTATTTTCGTGCTGCTGGCCAAAATTGGCATCCAAAATCCCTTTGTGCCAGTTGCCTTTCTGACGGGTGGCTTCTTTTCGGGACTCTGCGGTTTTCTGGGGATGAAAACGGCAACCAATGCTTCCTCGCGTACGGCACAGGGCGCATCTGAGTCTCTTAACCGTGGTCTACAAGTGGCCTTTCGCTCTGGCGCTGTGATGGGACTTGTGGTTGTTGGCTTTGGCTTGCTGGATATCTGCATCTGGTATTTTGTTCTCGACCAGCTTGTCTATACGGCCGAGCACATGAAGACTGGCTTAGATTTTCTGGGTCTTACGCTTGTGCATCCCGGCATAGGGGATCACCAGAAGTATGTTGAAATCACGACCACAATGTTGACGTTTGGCATGGGTGCTTCCACGCAAGCGCTTTTTGCCCGTGTTGGCGGTGGTATCTATACGAAAGCGGCTGACGTTGGAGCCGATCTCGTGGGTAAGGTTGAGGCCGGAATCCCCGAAGATGATCCGCGCAATCCGGCAACTATTGCCGATAACGTAGGCGACAACGTGGGCGATGTTGCCGGTATGGGGGCTGACCTCTACGAATCCTATTGCGGCTCCATTCTGGCTACGGCGGCTCTGGGAGCTGCGATTCCTGCACTTGGTGTACGGGGGGTATTGGCTCCCATGATTATTGCGGGTATCGGCATTTTACTCTCGATCGTCGGGTGCCTGATGGTGCGTTGTGGCGATAAGGCAGACATGAAAACGCTGATGAAAGCCATGATCACACCCCTTTGGCTGAGTACGGGGGCTATTGCACTGGCGACGGCCGGTATGGCTTGGCTTGGCATTGTTTCGTGGGGAATTTTCGGTTCAGTGACGGCCGGGTTGGTTGCCGGTTGTGTGATTGGTTTGCTGACGGAGTACTACACCTCCGATGCATATGCCCCCACACAGGGAATTGCCGAGCAGACCAAGATGGGGCCTGCTACAGCCATTATTGATGGTATTGCCGTTGGAATGTTCTCAACCGGCTGGTCGACAATTACTATCGTGATCGGCATTCTGGCTGCATTTGGTTTTGCGGGTGGGTTTTCAGATTTTGCCATGGGGCTCTATGGAGTTGGCTTTGCTGCAGTGGGTATGCTTGCCACACTCGGCTTCTCGCTGGCCACGGACGCTTATGGTCCAATCGCGGATAATGCTGGCGGCAACGCCGAAATGGCAGGATTGGGGGAAGACGTTCGTAAGAGAACGGATGCTCTTGATATGCTAGGCAATACGACAGCGGCGATTGGAAAAGGGTTCGCAATCGGTTCTGCAGCTCTTACTGCCATGGCGCTTCTGGCTGCATATCTTGAAGAGGTTCGAATCTGGATCACCAAGCTTGGTGCGGAAACGGGCTACCGTTCCATTGGAAAAGTGACCTTTATCATTGACGAAGGAAAAGCTGCCGCTGATGGAATTACAGATGGTGTAGCTATTGCAACGGCTTCGATGATCGACTTTTCAGATGCCTATAACCTGAGCGTTTTGAATCCGCAATTACTATGTGGTATTTTTCTCGGAGCAATGATGGCGTTCGTCTTCTGTGCCATGACAATGAAGGCAGTGGGTCGGGCAGCAGGAGCAATGGTAAATGAAGTGCGTCGTCAGTTCCGCGAGATTGCAGGTATCATGGATGGCACAGGAACGCCTGATTATGCCAATTGCGTTGCGATCTCCACCAAGGGAGCTCAGAAAGAAATGCTTGTACCCAGCTTGCTGGCAATTGTTGTGCCGGTTCTGGTGGGTGTCCTCCTTGGGGTTTCCGGTGTTATTGGTTTGCTTGTAGGTGGATTGACTACGGGATTTACCCTTGCATGCATGCTGAATAATGCAGGTGGTGCATGGGATAACGCTAAGAAGTCTATCGAAAAAGATGAGAAGACTTACGCGCCTGAAGATACGGAGAAGCTGAATCCTCTCACGGGAAAGGGCTCTGATTCTCATAAAGCTGGCGTTGTCGGCGATACAGTGGGTGACCCGTTCAAGGATACGTCTGGCCCCAGTCTCAACATCCTTATCAAACTTATGACCATGGTTAGCGTGGTATTCTCGGGAGTTGTGGTTGCCTACGGTGATCAGATCCGCAATCTTGTTGACTTGCTTACGTCCGGCTGCGGCTGCAAGTAGCAGGATACGATACGATAGAGTTCGACAGGGGGCTGGACATTACTGTTCGGCCCCTTTGTCTCTCAAACATGACACAAGGACTACGCATGAAAGCAACCCTGCTTGGAACTGGCACCTCAGCTGGCATTCCGATCATCGGGTGCAAGTGCGCAGTGTGTCTCTCAACCGATCCCCGCAATCGACGCCGTCGCACATGCCTGCATCTCGAGACCCAAGAGATACACATCCAGATTGACACACCGCCTGATTTTCGTGAGCAGGCTCTGGCCTATCAAATCCCTAGCCCGAGTTTCGCACTTTAAGTCGTAAGTCGTTGATAATCAACGCCTCCATTTTCGCGGCACTACAAAGTCGTCACGAATTCGTGATGAGGAAGAGTATGCCAGGAG
>Ga0307929_1001938_pt1 | contig 14353 bp, 8 predicted proteins | sample AceLakmetage1330_FD_203160 | JGI IMG/M metagenome (GOLD analysis project Ga0307929, IMG submission 203160) | Saline water microbial communities from Ace Lake, Antarctica - #1330 | ecosystem: Environmental > Aquatic > Non-marine Saline and Alkaline > Saline | place: Antarctica: Ace Lake...
GGTGCCCCGGAGAATTTTCCCCGAACGGGTCTTGGGCAGACGTTTCACCACTGTTGCTGTTTTAAACGCTGCCACCGGTCCAATTTGATCTCGAACCATCTGAACGGCCTCTTTCACGATTTCAGCAGGATCCCTTGTGACACCGGCATTGAGAACCAGCATTCCCAACGGGACTTGACCTTTAAGTTGATCGTCCACACCCATGACGGCGCATTCAGCCACATCCGGATGGTTGGCAAGCACCTCTTCCATGGCACCGGTGGAAAGCCTGTGGCCTGCCACATTGATGATGTCATCGGTGCGGGTCATGACATAGATATAGCCCTCTTCATCAATGAACCCGGCATCGGCGGTTTTGTAATAGCCTGGGAACTCTTCCAGGTAGGCTTCCACATATCTGTCATCGTTTTGCCACAGGGTGGGCAGGGAACCTGGGGGCAGGGGCAGTTTTACTACAATGGCACCGATGTCACCTGCTTTTATGGGGTTGCAGGATTCATCCACCACCTGGACATCCCAGCCAGGCACCGCCTTGGTGGGTGAGCCTGCTTTCACGGGAAAGTGGTGCAGTCCTTCGCAGTTGGCTGCAATGGCCCAGCCAGTCTCTGTCTGCCACCAGTGATCAATGACCGGGATATTGAGTTTGTCTTCGGACCAGTGAAGGGTATCGGGATCCAGTCTTTCCCCTGCAAGGAATAAGACCTCAAATTTTGATAAATCATAATCCGCGATCAGTTTACCCTGGGGATCTTCCCGTTTAATGGCCCTAAAGGCCGTGGGGGCAGTGAACATACTCTTGACACCATATTCTGAAATTACCCGCCAGAAGGTTCCAGCATCGGGGGTTCCCACAGGTTTACCTTCAAAAAGAATGGTTGTGGCTCCCTGGAACAATGGGGCATATACGATGTAGGAGTGGCCAACCACCCATCCGATATCCGATGCGGCCCAATAGACATCCCCGGGATCAATGGTGTAAACGGCTTTCATGGTCCATTTTAAGGCAACCATATGACCGCCATTGTCTCTTACAACACCCTTGGGTTCACCCGTGGTACCGGAGGTATAAAGAATATACAGGGGATCTGTGGCTTTAACCGGGACACAGTCATGGGGGACAGCATCTTTCATCAGTTCTGCCCAGTCAAAATCCCTGCCTGATTTCAATTCAGCCGTCTCCATGGAACGTTGAAAGATAATGGTGGAATCGGGCTTTGACTCAGACAGATCAATGGCATTATCCAGCAGTGGCTTATAAACAATCTTTTTCGCCACTTCAATGCCACAGGATGCCGATATAATAACTTTGGGCTTTGCATCGTTGATTCGGGTGGCAAGTTCATTGGCGGCAAATCCGCCAAAGACAACGGAATGCACGGCGCCAATACGGGCACAGGCCAGCATGGCTATGGCCGCTTCGGGGATCATGGGCATATATATGATAACCCTGTCACCCTTTTCAACACCTTTTGATGCCAGAACCCCGGCGAATTTTGCCACTTCATCTCTTAGTTCTAAATAGGTATATTGCTTTTTGGTATCTGTTACCGGGCTGTCGTAAATCAGTGCGGTTGTGTCACCATTCCCATTGTCAATGTGCAGATCAAGGGCATTGTAACAAGTATTCATCTCACCGCCGACGAACCAGCGATAAAAAGGTTTATTGGAGTCGTCCAGTACTTTGTCCCATTTTTTATACCAGTGACATTCTTCGGCAATGGGGCCCCAGAAAGCTTCAGGATCTTTAATAGAGAGTTCGTACGCATCTGTGTAGGCGTTTGACATTAGTAGTGGTCCTCTGTGTATCAGATTAAAGTATGTGCCGACAATGTATTATGTGTACACTGCCAGCGGACTATATAGAGAACGAAAATATTACATTTAAATTTTTATATGAAACTCCGTCCAACAGTCTGGAATCATGAAAATTTCATTTTTATTGTGGGCAAACCCAGTTACAAATCAGGTTTGCCCGTGGTAGTTAAGTTATTAATGATTGTTAACCGTATTAGCCTTGTACCATGGTTTTAATTATTTCAACAACTTCCGGATTCGCAAGGGTCATCACATCCCCCACATCCTTGTTGTTGGAGATGGAACCAAGTACCCTTCTCATGATCTTGCCGGAGCGGGTTTTTGGCATATCGGGTACAAGCCATACCTTTCTGGGTTTGGCAATTTTTCCGATCTGATCGCAGATGGCGTCGGAAATCTTCTGAGCCATGGCTTCCGTTGCTTCAACTCCAGGTTTAAGGGCAATGTAGAGATCCGGGACTTTCCCTTTAATTTCATGGGCCACGGGAACAACAGCCGCTTCGGCAACTTCGTCCACAACAAGGGATGCAGACTCTATCTCCTTGGTACCCAGTCTATGACCTGAAACATTGATAACATCATCAATTCTGCCAAGGATTCTGTAATACCCATCTGCGGATCGGGTGGCAGCATCGCCAGCCAGGTATGGCCAGTCACGCCAGTCCTTGCTGTCAGGATTTTTACAATATCTTGCATAATAGGTTTCAACAAACCGCTCCCTGTCTCCCCAGATGGTCTGGAATTGACCGGGCCAGGTATTCTGGATACAGATATTGCCTGCAATGCCTGGTTTGGTGACTTCGTTGCCGTCCTCGTCATAAATGATGGGGTGAACACCAGGAACGCCGGGGCCTGCACTGCCGGGTTTCATGGGTTTAATACCCGGTATGGTGCTGCACAGGAATCCACCGTTTTCAGTCTGCCACCAAGTATCAACAATGGCCGCTTCACCTTTACCCACTTCTTTTTGATACCATTTCCACACTGCTGGCTCTATGGGTTCACCCACAGTGGTCATGTGTTTAAAATGATAGTCGTATTTGGCTGGCTCATCTGGGCCGATTTTTCTCAATGCGCGGATGGCGGTGGGGGCGGTGTGAAAAATATTGACATCCAGTTCCTGGGCGATTCTCCAGGATCTGCCTGCATCTGGATAGGTGGGAACACCTTCGTAAATAACCGTTGATGCACAAAGGGCCAGGGGACCATAAACAATATAGGAATGACCTGTGATCCAGCCAATGTCCGCCATGCACCAGTAAACATCTTCAGGATGGATATCCTGGATGTATTTTGAGGTGCCTGTCACATATGAAAGGTATCCGCCGGTGCTATGCTGACATCCTTTGGGTTTTCCTGTGGTGCCACTGGTGTACATCAGGAAAAGAGGATCTTCTGAGAGCATTTTTTCCGGTTCTATGCGTTTCCCATAATAGTCTTTTAATACGGTATTGACACTGAAGTCACGACCGTCAACCATGGGGGTTTCAGCAGAGTACTTTCCAGGATATCTTTCCCAGACCAATACCTTGTCAACCACCTGTCCACCGTCCTTGGCGATTTCTACTGCTTTATCGGCATTCACTTTATGGTCTAACAATGTGCCGGATCGGTAATAGGCATCCATGGAGATGAGTATTCTGGACTGGGAATCAATAATTCTGTCCGCACATGCACTGGGGGAAAAACCGCCAAAAACAACAGAATGAATGACTCCAAGTCGTGCACAGGCCAGCATGGTAATGGCAAGTTCTGCAGTCATTGGCATGTGGATGGTGACTCTGTCGCCTCTCTTTAACTCTGCGAAGTCCCGGAGAAGGGCTGCACATTCATTGACTCTGACATAGAGTTCCTGGTAGGTGATATGATCGATTCTTTCGCTTTCCGGTTCTGGTACAAAATGGATGGCTGTTTTGTTTTTGTTGTCTTTAAGATGGCGGTCAATGCAGTTGTAGCTGGCATTGATCTGCCCGCCTTTGAACCATTTCCAGCAGGGCGCATCGCTTGTGTCAAGGACTTCATCCCAATATTTGTACCAGTCCAGCATCTCTGCATACTCAGTGAAACAGTCGGGGAAATTATCCAGGCTGAATCTGTCATAAATGCTTGGATCAGTTACATTGGCCTGCCCTACGAATTTACTTGAGGGATAGTAGTACTCTTCTTCCTGCCAGTGTACAGCAATCTGCGCTTCTGTGGTCTCTTCAACGTTTCTGTCGCCCATTAATTGTCTCCTGCATTTTAAAGTTTATAGTGATTAAAATCCCAAGAAATCAACAAAAATTTAGTTACCAGCACCTCCTTTTAAAAAATAGATTGTCTTTAACAATGAACTTATAATTCAATATCTATCCAGAATTATGTGATATTCTAAATCGTCTTTTGCGTTGCGTCGAAAATTGCGTCAAAAATAAGGGATTTTTTCTTCGCACTGAGAAAAAAATTTGATTCGTTTGAGTGGGGCGTTGTAAAAATAATCTGGAAACCATAAGGTGTTACATTAACCATTGAAAGGCTCATGATTACGGATCCTTAAACTTTGATATTCGTGCAATATGGCCAACATTCCCATGAAGTTTCAGGGGAATGATGATAATCATCGCGGATTGCTGAGATTTCATTGTTTAATTAGTCATATGAGTCATATGGATTCTGCTAATTTTGAATTTGTACGATGCGAAATAAGTCATAATAGAATCTGTATCCTGTGTTGATATTTATCAACTTATAAAAGGAATGTAAAGATAAAGGAGAACATTCATTATCTCCTTATTATTTTATGGCTTCAGTGTCTTTTCAGGTCAAATAGTGCTTTTTAAATATTTTAGGTGCCAGTTTGAGACTAAAGTCTTAATCGGGCCTGGTTCAAATCAGGGTCACACTTTTTAATGCCTTTCTGTCGCTCTTGCTGGGTCTTTAATTTATAAAGATCAATAAGTTAAACACTATAACTTGATTGGAAGACCGGCCAAAAGTGTTACCCTGGTATATGCTCATTTGAACCAGGCCCTTAATAACGTCAGAAGCAAAGACAAGAAAGATTGAGAGTAAGTATAGTGTGTCTTTTTCTGAAACGGATTCATATCGTGTATTTGACTATAAAAAGAAATAAGTGTTTAGTCAACATAAATTTTAAAAAAAAAGAAATAAATTTTGGCATCCTTCATATGAGCCCAAAAGTACTTTACAGTCTTTTGGGAAAAGCCCCTACAAATGGGGAATGATCAAAGAAAGTGTAAAGTACTTTTGAAGGATGCCTAAATTTTAACCAGAATAAATTTGATAACTGATCATAATTTCGGTAGTATCTCCAAGATTGGAAATACAGGTGCAAAATACATCATCATGGAGGAATAAAAAATATGAAAAATCCCGTTAATATTTATTGGAATAAAAGACTTGAGCATGTGAAAAAAAACCTTGAGTCCAATAATTTTGAAGTGTTCATTGCTGATACTACAGAGGATGCAAAAAACATCGCCCTTGATAAAATTATTCCAGAGCTTGCCCCCAAAAGTGTTTCATGGGGGGGCTCCATGACCTATGTGGCCACTGGACTTTTTCATGCATTGAAAGATGCCCAAGACATGGAAGTGTTAAATACCTTTGATAAAAGCCTTCCCTTTGAAGCCCAGATGGACCTGAGACGACAGTCCCTTCTGGTGGACCTTTTTATAACGGGGACCAATGCGATCACCGAAACCGGACAACTGGTGAATCTGGACATGATCGGCAACAGAATCGGTGCCATCACCTTTGGTCCTAAAAATGTGATTATCTTTGTGGGTAGAAACAAGATCTCCTGCGACCTTGATGACGCCATGTATCGCATTAAAAATTATGCAGCCCCCGTCAATACCATAAATCTTGATAAAAAAACCCCCTGTAGAGAAACCGGATTCTGCCAGGATTGTAAAAGTCCTGATCGTATTTGTAATACTTGGTGCATCACAGACAAATGTTTTCCCCCAAAACGAGTGAAAGTAGTATTAATCAACGAGGATCTCGGGTTTTAATATAGAACACCATCACCTGTTGTGGGCTTTCCTGGAACAGCAGCGTACAGCGTACTTGATGATCAAGGAGATTACTCGTTTAAGGAGGCCTTGGTGACGATGCCATGACCAAATTTTTTTGTAATGGCATCCATTGTTTTGTCCACTTTTTCCCATTTCTCCGACGGCGGAGCCACGGTCTGAAACAGATCCATCTGATTGCGGGGCCTGGTTTCTGTGAGGCTTGAGCCCCCAAGCCCGATTAATCGTATGGGTTTTTCGATGTTGAAATTTTTCGCAAGGGCCATAGCTGTTTCATAAATTACGGAAGATACGCACATGGGAGGATCGACTTTGATCTGGCGGGTCACCTGGGAAAAATCGGAGAATTTAAACTTGATGAAAATGGTGGCAGCAAAAAGGCGGTGTTTTCTGAGATCTTGGCCCACAATTTGAGCGTGCCTCAGCAGTTCTTTTTTGATACTTTCTCCATTGGTGATATCCATATCCAGGGTGGACTCACTGGATATGGATTTTCTTTTTTCTCCCACCACCACCTGGGAACCATCAATTCCACGGGAGAGTTCTGCCAGTCTCAAACCGAATTTGCCAAATTTCCCCACAAGGAGTTCTGTCTTAAATCGGCGCACATCCCCCAATGTCTCAATGCCCAGAAATTTCATTTTATCCATGGCATTTTTGCCCACGCCGGAGACTTTATGGATGGCAAGGCGGTGAATAAAGGCCTGGATATCTTGTTTATGGATGATGGTAATGCCATTGGGCTTGTTCATGTCCGAGGCAATTTTAGCCAGAAACTTTAAAGGTGCCACCCCAAGGGAGCAGGTGAGGCCCACCTTTTTTATCATGTGGGTTTTTATGGATTGCGCAATGGTTTCAGGGGGGCCGGATATGCGATTGCATCCTGTGACATCCAGAAAGGCTTCATCAATGGAAACAGGTTCCACACATGGGGTGTATTGCCTTAACAGTTCCATGATGGAAAGGGAAATTTGTTTGTATTTTTTTTTGTCAGGTTTGACAATAATGAGGCCCGGACACCTTTTCAGGGCCTGGAACATGGGCATGGCAGAATGTATCCCCAGTTCTCTGGCTTCATAACTTGCCGTTGCCACCACACTTCTGTTGGATGTTCCTCCCACGGCAATGGGTTTCCCCCTGAGAAAAGGGGTATCCCGTTGCTCCACAGAGGCAAAAAACGCATCCATGTCCACGTGGAGAATCATTTTGATGTTGTTTTTAAAAGGTGTGGAAAGCGGTGCTCATGGATAAAGGTCAGGTTCACCCTGCGGGTTCTTGGCCCGTCAAATTCACATAAAAAAACACTTTGCCAGGTTCCCAGAACAAGAGATCCCTTTTCAATGGGAATCAGCTGGAAGGGCCCCATAAAACTGGTTTTCAGATGGGCCGCAGAGTTGCCTTCCATGTGGCGGTAGTTGCCAGTCCATGGGAAAAGACCATCAAGGCTGTTAATAATGTCTGTTTTTACATCGGGATCGGCATTTTCATTGATGGTGATGCCAGCAGTGGTGTGCATGGAAAAAACATGAACCAAACCAGAGTCCATGGAGACATCTGCCACTGCCCGTTGAATTTCCGGGGTAATATCCACAAGCTGAGTGTGTTTCTGGGTGGCGATGGTGATGTGCATAGGCTTACCTTTTGTTTATTTTTTAATCCTTAATTACTCTCGGTTCGATAGCCATCTTAACATACTGTAATCTAAAAAAAATTTTATTCAGGTTTTTTATTTGTTACTTTTTTTATATCAATAAATTCAATTTGTTATAAAAAACGATCGAACCGATGGTGATAAAGCCTGCTTACCCTTTAAACACCGGGTGCTCTTCAAAAGAATATCCTGAATACCCGGACTTATTGAGAACTTAGCACTTTTTTGAGAAACTGCCCGGAAAATAAAGGAGAGTTTTTGATAAAATACCAGGCAGTGCATGAACAATTGTCTTAATTTACATGAAAATAATCTAATTGTACAGCCGTCCCAGGTTAATTTTAAATTCATTTGTTTGAAATCCTGGCAGGGTCGTTGTATATAAACAATTTTGATCTCATTCAAAACGTAAAGCCATGAATGCAACTTTTAGGTGAAAAACTGTTTGCTGTGATGACTATGGCATATTCACCAGTAAGTTCTCAATAAAGCCGGGCATTCAGGGAATTTTTTTTAATAGTCCCAGGCGTTAAAGGTTAATAAGGCTTTGTCAGCCCGAGGTTATTGAGAACTTACATTCACCATTCATAAGTTATGGAGATGTAATGATAAAAAGATTTAATCAATGGGATGCCATTTTGGGGAATGCCATTTTTGTGAAAGTGCTGGCAGTTGCGGCTCTTTTTCTTTTGCTTGGCTGTGGTAATGATGGGCAAAGTCAAGAGGATTCAAATAAGTTGAACGACGATGGCGCTTTGATGGAATCCAGTGCAACTGAAAACCCCACAGGGAAGGGTAAGAAAGATAAAGATACTGATGGATCAGTCACCCATGGCAATACAGCCATCCTTCCCCAGGGAATTGTCTGGCTTACCAATGACAATGATCCTGTTTTTTCATCCCCCAAAGCGGTGAAGGGGGGCGTGTTGCGATCGGCCATTTTAAGTTTTCCCATGACCTTTAGAACCGTGGGACCCGATGCCAACGGCAGTTTCAGAAGTGCTGTGCTGGACAATCAACTCTCCCTTGTGAACATCCACCCCAACACCGGTAACATCATTCCAGAACTTGCCACCCACTGGGCCTTTGGCGCTGATAACAAGACCATGTATTTCCGGTTGAATAAACGGGCAAGATGGTCCGATGGAACCCCTGTGACCGCCTGGGACTTTGCCTATACCCTGAGCTTCATGCGCTCGGAACACATAGTGGCCCCCTGGTACAATGATTATTACACCAAAGAGATTGAATCGGTGACGGTTTTTGATGATCACACCCTGGCCGTTAAAAGCACCAAGGCCCAGCCGGATCTTCATCTAAGGGTTGCCATTGCCCCCACCCCTGAGCATTTTTTTGGAACGTTGGATGAAGATTTTGTCCATGAGTATAACTGGGAAGTGGTACCTAACACCGGGGCCTATCAGATTTCGGATTTTAAAAAGGGAAAGTATATTTATTTTCTTAGAAAGAAAAACTGGTGGGCCAATGAATTAAAATTTTTTAAAAACCGTTTCAATGTGGATCGGGTGAAGTTCACCGTTATCCGGGATTTTAACATGCTCTGGGAGTATTTTAAAAAGGGCCAGGTGGATGTGTTTGCCCTGACCATGCCCAAGTACTGGTATAACCGGTCAGACACCGATGTAGTGAATAACGGATATGTGAAACGTATCTGGTTTTTCAATGATACCCAGCAATCGGCATCGGGGTTGTGGCTAAATTGTGACAAGCCCATGTTCCAGGATATCCGGGTGCGGTATGCCTTTGCCCATGCCATGGATGTGAACCGGGTGATTCAAAAGGTACTCCGGGGGGATTATTTTCGACTGGATCAGGCCTATGTGGGCTATGGGGATTACACCAATGTTGAGATCAAGCCCCGGGTATTTTCCATTGAAAAGGTGGAAGCTCTGATGACCCAGGCGGGGTGGCACCGGGGCAATGACGGTATATGGCAACGAGATGATCTTAGATTTTCCGTGGAGGTCACCTATGGGTTTGAGGGGCACACCCCCCGTCTGGTGGTTTTAAAGGAGCAGGCCCAAAAGGCCGGTGTGGAGCTGCGGCTACAGAAGCTGGACAGCTCTGCGGCCTTTAAAAAATTTTTGGAAAAAAAACATGATGTGGCCTGGATGGGATGGAGCACCTCCCTTCGGCCTTCCTATTGGCAGAGCTGGCATTCGGACAATGCCCATAAGGTACAGACCAACAACATCACCAACACCGATGATCCTCAATTGGATGGGTTAATTGATCAATATAGAGAAAGCCTGGACGAGGAACAGCGCAAAATTCTTTCCCGGAAGATCCAGGGGTTGATACATGACCAGGGTGCCTTTGTTCCCACGTTTATGGTGCCCTATGTCCGTCACGGGTTTTGGCGCTGGATGCAATTGCCCAAATTTCATGGAACCAAGGTATCCGACTCCCTGTTTGACCCTTTTTCTGCCATGACCGGAGGACTGTTCTGGTTTGATCAGAAAATACATGATGAAACCCTGGCCGCCATGAAACAGGGAAAAAACGTTGCCCCTGAGACCATCATGGATGATCATTTCAGGCCCGGAGGCCATGGTGATAAGTAGCCTTAGCTCATCCAAAGGAACGTCTCCCCCCCTGTTGAAGGTGGACACCCTTGTCACCGCATTTGACACGGAAAATGGCAGGGTACATGCCGTGGATGGGGCATCCTTTGCCATGGCACCGGGAAGTACACTGGGTATTGTGGGGGAATCCGGGTGTGGGAAAAGTGTGACCGCACTGTCCATCATGGGATTGCTCCCCCAGCCGTCGGGAAGGATAGTGTCAGGGCACATTTTCTTTGATGGAAAGGATCTTCCCACCCTTTCTGCGGGCGAGATGCAGGCCATCCGGGGCAGACGCATGACCATGATTTTCCAGGAGCCCATGACGGCATTAAATCCGGTGCATCGCATCGGTTCCCAAATAAATGAAGTTTATGCCATTCATTTGTCTAAAATGACAAAAAAACAGCGTCGTAAGGCTGCCATGACCATGCTTTTAGATGTGGGTATTGCCGACCCCTTGATGGTGATGGACAATTATCCCCACCAGTTATCAGGGGGCATGCGCCAACGGGTGATGATTGCCATGGCCCTGGCATCTTCACCGGACATTCTCATTGCCGATGAACCCACCACGGCCCTGGATGTAACGGTCCAGGCCCAGATTCTTGAGCTGATAAAGTCCCTCCAGGAACGAATGGGCATGTCTGTTCTGCTCATAACCCATGACCTTGGCGTAATCGCAGAGAACTGTGATGATGCTGTGGTGATGTATGGGGGCAGGGTGGTGGAGCGGGCAGGGGTGATGGATCTGTTTAAAAATCCGGCTCATCCCTATACAATAGGGCTGATCTCCTCCATCCCCGGTCTGGCTGAAAAGCCCAAATCCTTGCTTCCCACCATCAAAGGCCGGGTGCCCTCCCTGGATAAAATGCCCCGGGGATGCCGATTTTCCAATAGATGTTCCCATGTCATGGATATTTGCCACACAGTTCCGCCCCCGGAAACCAAGGTGGGAAGCCCGGGGCATTTTGCATCCTGTTATCTTTTGGGGGGAAAACCATGACTGATTCCAGGGAAAAACAGCCCAAGGGCAGACACATTGATTTATCCTTGAAGCCGGATACCATTCTAAGCGTCATGGGGTTGACAAAACATTTTCCGGTGCGGGGGGGGATTTTTCTGGGCCAAACAGGGGTGGTGCATGCTGTCGATGATGTCTCTTTTTCCATAAAAAAAGGAGAAACATTGGGCCTTGTGGGGGAGTCTGGATGTGGAAAAACCACCCTGGGAAGGTGTGTTGTGGGGCTCTACCCCCCCACTTCCGGGACGGTCTTTCTCCATGGTAAAAATATTGCTCTTGGAAATCCCCGGCAGATGAAATCCATGCGCTTGCAGATGCAGATGATCTTTCAGGATCCCTTTGAATCCTTGAATGCCAGGCACACCGTTGGAGAGATCCTCCGGGAAAAATATGTTATTCATGGTCGAAAAGGGGGGAAGACCGACAAAGAGATCGGGGCGTTGCTGGAACGGGTGGGGTTGTCAGGGGATGATATCCATCGGTTTCCCCATGAATTCAGTGGGGGACAGCGCCAGCGCATTGGCATTGCCCGGGCCATCACCCTGGATCCCGAGGTGATTATCTGTGATGAACCGGTGTCTGCCCTGGATGTTTCTGTGCAGTCCCAGATTCTCAATCTCATGGTGACCCTGCAACGGGAAATGGGGTTGACCTATCTGTTCATTTCCCATGATCTTGCCGTTGTCAAGCATGTGTCAGATCGCATTGCCGTGATGTATCTGGGTAAAATTGTAGAGTATGCAAAGGCCAGGAGCCTTTATGAAACCCCATATCACCCCTACACCCGGGCACTTTTATCGGCTATCCCCCTGCCTGATCCCCTGGCCCGGAAACAACGGATCATACTTAAAGGGGAGGTGCCTTCTCCGGAGAATCCGCCTTTGGGATGCCGATTCCATACACGGTGTCCCCATGTTATGGATAGATGCTCCAAAGTGGAGCCGTTGCTGAAACCTTTGAAAGTGCAGGGAAGTACCCATTTCACGGCCTGCCATCTTTATTCCTGATCTGGGGCTTGGGGCTCATCTGCCTTTTGTTTGTATCCACAGCCTTTGACCGGACATTTATAAATTCTGCCCTCTTTTTTGGTTTCTTTTTCTACCAGATAGGGAGAGTCACACTGGGGGCAGGGGATATTAACGGGTTTGTCCCAGGAGGCAAAGGTGCAGTCCGGATAACGGTTACACCCATAGAATATTTTTCCCCGACGGGATCGTTTTTCCACAACTTTCCCATCACAATCTTTTTCCGGGCAGTGGACGTTGGTCTCAGCCCCGCCCTGATCCCCGTAAACAGATTCTGTGTGTTTACAGTCGGGGTAGCCGGTGCAGGCAAGAAATTCTCCATACCGACCTTCTTTTTTCACCATGGGTTTTCCACATTTATCGCAATCTTTTACCTTGGTGTTGTCCACCTTGGTTTCATGGATTTCGATGTTGCCCTTTTCATCCCGGGTATAGTTGCTTGAAAAGGTGCACTCCGGATATCCGGTGCAGGCAATAAAATGACCGTTTCGGCCCATTTTAATGTTTAAGGGTTTGCCACACAGGGGACATATAAGATCCGTTGCCATGCCAACACCCTTGACACTGAGCATATTTTCCTGGGCATATTCAAGCTTTTTCTTGAAAGGGGTGTAAAATTCATTGAGAACCTCAATGGATTTGCTGGAACCATTTTCAATGCTGTCCAGATTGTTTTCCATTTTTGCCGTAAAGGTGGCATCCAATATTTCAGGAAAAGACTCCACCAGCAGTTCATTGACAATGAATCCCAGCTCATTGGGCATGAAATAGCGTTTTACAAGATCCACATAGCCCTTGTCTCGAATGGTGGACAAAATGGAGGCATAGGTACTGGGACGTCCAATGCCGTTTTCTTCAAGCTCCTTGACAAGCGATGCTTCGGAAAATCGGGGAGGCGGTTTGGTAAAGTGTTGTTTGGGAATAATCTGTCCCAGCTTGAGTACATCTGCCTGGTTCATTTCGGGCAGGAGTTGTTTCTCCTTTTCCTTTTTTCCATTGGCCTCATCGGTGGTGTAAAGGGCCATAAACCCCTTGAATCTTACCGTGCTTCCCCCCACAGTGAAAGTATAGGTGCCCGCCTGGATGGAGATGGTTTTCTGATCAATGAGAGCCTGGGACATCTGGGATGCCATGAATCGTTTCCAGATAAGATCGTAGAGCTTGAACTGATCCTGGGAGAGAAAAGGCTGAACCTTACCCGGTGTATTCAATACCGATGTGGGACGGATGGCCTCATGGGCATCCTGGGCTTTGTTTTTGTTTTTAAAATGGCGGGGGGATTCCAGGGCAAACTCTTTTCCAAATTTTTCCCGGATCAACTCCTGGGCCGCCAGGGCCGCCTCTTCGGCAATACGGGTGGAGTCCGTACGCATATAGGTGATAAGCCCTTCGGGTCCACCGGAGTCGATTTCAATGCCTTCATAGAGCTGTTGTGCCACCATCATGGTTTTTTTGGCGGAAAATTTCAAACGATTGATGGCATCCTGTTGCATTTTACTGGTGATAAACGGGGGTAAAGGCGTTCTTTTGATGGTTTTCCGGTTTATCTTTTCCACCACAAAATCACTGGATTCCAATTCCGCTACAATGGCAGCAGAGGTATCACCATCTGGAATGACAATCTTTTGTCCCTCTTTGCGGGCCAGCTGGGCTGTGAAAGCCGGGGGTGAGTCTGCTGTAAGATCCGCTGCAATGGTCCAATATTCCTGGGGTTCAAAGGCCCGGATCTGGCTTTCTCTGTCACAGATGATTTTAACGGCAACAGATTGAACCCGTCCGGCACTGAGCCCCCCCTGAACCCGTCTCCAGAGCAACGGAGAGATCTGATACCCCACCAGTCGGTCAAGGGTTCTTCTGGTTTGCTGGGCTTCATAGCGATCGTAATTGAGATCCATGGGGTTGTTCAGGGCATCGGTGATCCCTTTTTTTGTCAGTTCATGGATTAAAACCCTGTGGAAGGATCTGCCCTTTTTTTTCAGAATATCCGCCGCATGGAATGCAATGGCCTCTCCTTCGCGATCCGGATCAGGGGCCAGATAAATGGTGTCCGTATCCCCTGCTTCTTTTTTCATGGCCTGGATTACCTTGGCTTTTCCTTTGATCTGGAGATATTTGGCCTTAAAATCCTTTTCAACATCAATGCCCAGTTCTTTTTGGGGAAGATCTTTGATATGCCCTGCTGTGGCAGTCACATTGTACGCTTTCCCGAGATACTT
>Ga0307929_1001940_pt1 | contig 14342 bp, 12 predicted proteins | sample AceLakmetage1330_FD_203160 | JGI IMG/M metagenome (GOLD analysis project Ga0307929, IMG submission 203160) | Saline water microbial communities from Ace Lake, Antarctica - #1330 | ecosystem: Environmental > Aquatic > Non-marine Saline and Alkaline > Saline | place: Antarctica: Ace Lake...
CTAGTTGTGAAGAGGGGGACATCGGGCGCTCTGCGCCCGATGTCCCCCTCTTCATACCACCACAGTAAGAAACCTTGTCATTTCGACCACAGGGAGAAAACTATTCCCATTTGTCATCACACATTGAGGTTTTATTTTTTGGGTTCAAGAGATCGAATAGACAAGACTTCATGGGGGCAAGTATAGATACCACAACAAATGACAGCGAAGCCTAATGACGATCAATGACAGCAGAGCTAATGACAATCAATGACAGCAGAGCTAAATGACAATCAATGACGGCGAAGCTAATGACAACAAATGACGCGAAGCTAATGACAATCAATGACAGCAGAGCTAATGACAATCAATGACAGCAGAGCTAATGACAACAAATGACAGCATAGCTAAATGACAACTCAATGACGCGAAGCTAATGACAATTAATGACGGCGAAGCCTAATGACAATCAATGACGCGAAGCTAAATTACTATTCCTCCTCCTTGGAAGCCTCAGCCGCGATATAATACCCACCATTGATTACAATTTTGGCTCCTACCGGGAGTTCATCGTTCAGGCTCACCTGAATGAATCCTTTGTCATGAAAGCCGGTATTCACAAAGGCTTTTTCGAAATTCATCCTTTGAGCATTAACATCGCTGGTAGTGTAATAAATATAAGGTTTCCCGGTGCCATAGTTCATAATTGAACTTTCGGGCAGTGCATCAAAAATCTCCTCTCCGGTATGGATACCAGCCGATACAAACATACCCGGCAGAACTATTTGATCCGGGTTTTCGAACGCTGCAATCACTTTAACTACCCTTCCCATTTCTTCAACCGATCCGCCAATGGCAATCAGCGTTGCTTCGTATTCGCGTGCATCAATATTGGAAAGTCTGAAGCTTACACGTTGACCCTTCTTTATCTTTATGATATCCCGCTCAAACACACTTAATTCGACATACAACTGTTTCCGGCACACCACTTCAAACAATGGCTCAGTATCACCCACATTCGATCCTATCCGCGTAAGCACAGCGTTCACAATACCATCCATTGGCGAGATAATGGGTATCGCCTGGTAAAACTCACCATTTTTTATGCGTTCAGGATTTATTCCCGTTTGATTCATTATTAAAGTGAGGGATTCAAACCTTGCTTTAGCTGCGGTATAAGCATTTTTTGCCTGGAAAAGTGTTTTCTCCGACGACACTTTTTCGTCGAATAGCTTTTGTTGACGGGCATATTCATTTTCGAGGTATTCGATGTTGGAGGCTGTTTGAAGGTATTCCTGTTGTAGTTCGATATAGTCGGGATGCATGAGATAGGCCAACACATCGCCCTTTTTCACTGCATCGCCCTGCATTACTTTTATCTCCTGAACAACGCCGCCCAAAATTGGAGTAATGATCGCATCGTTGCTTGGTGGAAGTACAATTTCGCCACGGGCATTTACCTTGCCCGAAAGCCGATGAGGGAGAATATCACCAAATTCAATTCCGGCAAGTTGTATTTGCTCCTTGCTGAGGCTGGCAATTCCCGGTTCGATAACCTTGGTTTCTGTTTCATTATTGGGATTATCCCCTGCTTGTCTGCATTGCGTTATCAGCATTAGCAAAACTATACTGGCAACTATTGTTATTATTCTTTTCATTGGATGGTTATATTTTTTACTACGCGTTGTTTTCATTTCAAAACTATTTTCCTGTCAATGCTTCAATTTTAATAATGGCCTGGTTGTAGCTGTTAAGGGCGTCAACATAATCGGTAAGCAAGCTGTAAGCATACGAAATACTTAATACATATTCAAAGTAGGTCAGTTCTCCTGCTTCCAGGTTTCTATAACCGTCATTGATAATAAGGTCAGCCTGATCCAGGGTTTTTTCCTCAAATTTTTTCAATATCCAGCTATAATGATTTATTTCCAAAAGATGTTTCTGATATTCTGACTGGGCCCGGACGACGGCAAAATCGTAATTATTCATTTCCACTTCGCGTTGGATTTTTACCGCCTGTACCCGGCCCGATTGCGACCATGCCCAAATAGGGATATTTATACCCACACGCCAACCCTGGAAACCTTTTGCTTTATCGATAGTCTGATTAAAATAACCCACACTAAAGCCCGGAAGGTATTTCATGTTCTCGGCTTTTACAGCAGCATCCATCAGCTTAGCTTTTTCCATGTGCACCGTTAACTGAGGAATACTTTCAGAAACCGAATCGGTGGTAAGGGAAGGAAGGGGAAGTTTTGCTGATAGATTTTCAGCCGGCACAAAGCTTCCATCAGATCTTAGCAAGAGCTTTAGTTCCTGTTCCATTTTTGCAAGTTCCAACTCACGTTCGTTCAAGCGCTGCTCAATTTTCATGGCATTGGTTTCGGCAACAGAGACAGTAAGCAAGTTGATTTCACCGGTTTCATATTTCAATTTTACAGCATATAAAAACGCATCATAAATACTATCCTCTTCCATGGCAAGATCAAGCATGGTATAACTGGACAGCCAATTGAAGTAGGCTGATTTTACTGCTGATATTGTTTGCCTTTCGGCAAGACTTTGCTCGGTAGAACGCAATTGTATAAACTGTTTCTGGAATTTATTTTGAGAAGTATAAACCGTGGGGAAGTCGAATGCCTGGTCGATGTTGAAGTTGTGATCGATCAAGGTTGAATTAATTTGTCCGTGTTCATAAACAAATTCAGGTGCAGGCAAATCGAAAGAGGTCTTTTTCAGCTTTTCGGCCATCTCAAAATTCAGCCGGGCATTTTTTACAGAAGTATTGTTTTGCAATGCCATGCTGATGGCGCCATCGATGGTAAGGTGTGCTGTTGAAGGTTGCTCCTGTGAAAACAAAGCAATGGGCAGAACCAGCAGCAATAAAACAGTTGCAGTTTTAGCGATGGCATTTTTCATGGGTTTTAGATTCAGTCCATCGTTAAAAATAAGGTAGAGCACCGGAAGGACCACCAGCGTTAAAAAGGTGGAGGAGATAATTCCGCCGATGACCACAGTAGCCAGCGGCCTTTGCACCTCAGCTCCTGCAGCGGTAGAAAGCGCCATTGGCACAAAACCGAGGGCCGCTACAAACGAAGTCATCAAAACCGCCCTGAGCCTGCCTGCCGTTCCAACCCGCACGCGTTCGTAAATATTGGTCATGCCTTCCTTTTGTAGTTGGTTGTAATATGAAATCAAAACGATTCCGTCGAGCACGGCCACCCCAAACAGGGCAATAAATCCCACACCTGCCGAAATGCTAAAGGGCATATCGCGAAGATAGAGTGCCCAGATTCCGCCCACAGCGGCAAGCGGAATTGCAGTAAAAATCATGATGGATTGCTTGATGGAATGGAACGCAAAATAGAGCAATACAAATATCAATGCCAAAGCGATGGGAACAGCTACACTTGAACTGGCCTTGGCAGCTTGCAGATTCTCGAAAGAACCGCCATAAGTGAAGTAATATCCCGGAGGTAAAATAAAATCGGATGTAAGTTTTTCATTGACTTCGGCAACAAAAGATTCAACATCCCTGTTCCGCACATTTATACCGATAACGATACGCCTTTTGGTGTTGTCCCTGGATACTTGCATCGGGCCTTCTTTAAAGGAAATATCGGCAACCTGGTTGAGCAATATCAGCTCACCACCGGGTTTGTTCACCCGCAAGTTCTCCAAACTCCTGATGTTTTTGCGGTAGCCCTCATCAAGCCTCACTACCAGTTCAAATCTTTTTTCACCTTCAAACACTACCCCGGCAGATTCGCCGGCAAAGGCAGTTTTTATCACCCTGTTCACCTCTTCAATATCCAGCCCAAACTGTGCCAGTTTATCACGTTGGTAATCGACAACCAACTGGGGCAGGCCCACAATTTGCTCTACCTTTACATCGCCGGCACCTTGTATTTTTTGGATGATGGAAGCTGCCTCATTTCCTTTTTCGAAAAGTAAATCAAGGTCTTCGCCATAAATTTTAACGGCAACATCCGACTTTACACCGGTCATCAACTCATTAAAACGAAGCTGGATGGGTTGGGTAAATTCAAAGGAAACCCCGGCAATAACTTCAAGTTTTTCTTTCATCATTTCAACCAGGTCTTCACGGTTATCGGCTGAAGTCCATTCGTGCTTGGGTTTCATCACAATCATCATATCGGCATCTTCCACCGCCATGGGATCGGTAGGGACTTCGGCGGTGCCGATTTTGGATACGACCTCCTTAATTTCAGGGAAATTTGCCAAAAGGATTTTTTCGGCCTTGGTGCTCGAGGCAATGCTTTCGGAAAGCGAGGAGCCGGCAGGCAAAGTCATTTGTGCAGCAAGATCACCTTCTTCGAGCGTGGGAAGAAATTCGCCTCCCATACGCGCAAACATCCAGAATGAACCAGCCAGCAAAACAATCACCAACCCGATCAATGCGAGTTTAAAACGCATGGCCATTTCGAGGGTGGGCTTGTGCATCCTACTGAAGAAGCGCATGATTTTGTCAGCAATGGTTACTTTGTCCACAACATTTTTTTTGAGGAACATCGAAGATACCATGGGTACATAAGTGAACGAAAGGATCAATGCACCAAGCAGGGCAAAGCTGACAGTTTGCGCCATGGGTTTAAACATTTTTCCTTCGATGCCTGTAAACGCCAGGATGGGGAGATACACGATTAAAATAATGGCAACGCCAAATACCGCCGAACGGCTCACCCGTGTGCCAGCATCCAAAATATTCTGGTCGAGTTGCTGTTGCGTTATTTTGCCTTTATGCCGTTTATGGACCTGGTGGACAATTCCCTCAACAATAATTACAGTTCCGTCAATGATCATCCCGAAGTCGAGAGCGCCCAGGCTCATCAGGTTGGCAGACACACCAAACAACTTCATCATCGAAAACGCAAATAATAACGAGAGCGGAATAACCGAAGCAACAATGAGCCCTGCACGGAAATTTCCAAGCAATAAAACCAAAACGAAAATTACAATCAGGCCGCCAAGGGTGAGGTTTTCTGTTACGGTGTTGATGGTTTTTTTAATCAATTCTGAGCGGTCGAGGTAAGCATGAATTTCGAGGCCTTCGGGTAAAATATTCTCAGCTTCCGCGATGCGCTCCTTCACCCGTTTTATGACCTGGTTGGAGTTGGCCCCTTTCAACATCAGTGTAATTCCGCCCACAACTTCGCCTTCGCCATTTCTTGTCATTGCACCAAAGCGTGGAGGTGCGCCAAATTTTACTTCGGCCACATCCTTAATTGTGATGGTGGTGTTGCCAATGGTTTTTATGGCAATATTTTCGATATCGCCAAATGTTTTCACCAAACCCTCGGCTCTGATGTAATAAGCATTCGGCCCCTTCTCAATATAACTCCCACCTGTGTTCTGGTTGTTTTTTTCGAGGGCATCAAAAATCTCAGAAATGGTAACGTCCATCCCCACAAGGGTTCGCGGGTTTACAGTTACCTCGTACTGTTTCACCAAACCACCAAAGCTGCTGATTTCGACAATCCCAGGAATTCCGGATAAGTATCTTTTTACAATCCAATCCTGAATGGTCCTGATTTCCATCGAAGAATAAACATTTTCGTAGCCCGCTTTGGGAATAATCACATATTGATAAATCTCACCCAGGCCGGTGGTTATAGGCATCATTTCGGGGCTGCCCATGCCATTTGGTATTTGTCCTTCGGCCACTTGTATTTGTTCACCAACCAACTGCCGGGCAAGGTATTGGCTCACATCATCCTCGAAAACAATAGTCACCACTGAAAGCCCGTAACGTGAAATGGACCTGATTTCGACCACATCCTGAATGTTGGCCATGGCAATTTCCACCGGGAAGGTGATAAACTGCTCAACCTCCTGCGGCGCCAGCGACGGCGAAATGGTGATTACCTGCACCTGGTTGTTGGTAATATCGGGGACGGCATCAATGGGAAGGTTGATGAAACTGTGTATGCCCCACAGGATCATGGCCAGGGTGAGCAAACCCACAATCAGCCGGTTCTTGATGGAGAAATCAATTATTTTGTTCAGCATAGCGAGAGAGCTAATGAATTAGTGAATTGTGATCGATAAAAAAATATGTAACCATTTGTCCGATTAGTTTGTTTTATTAAGCAAATTGACTGCTTTATACCAGTAATAAAACCCGGATTTATCCGGCTGGCGTTTTAGCCTGTTTAAAAAATTCCAGTCTGGATCTTCAATATTTAATTCTTTCATGTCTTGTCCTTCAAAATAATTGATAGGTGAGAGATCGTTAACCAAAATTTTAGCTGCTAAATAAGCCACTCTTGCCGCTGCCGGTACCGCATCATCAATTCTAAAATTACCAGTCACAAGAAAACCGGTGCCAAATGCTATAATTCCTCTCTGAAGTTCTTTGAACCGGGCTTTCTCATCGTTGGTTCCACCTTCCCTTTTTGCAAGTATAACGCAAGTATCAATTGTATCTTGTAATGCTTTTTTTGGGCTTAATTCTAAGTCTGGATTACCGTTTTTACGGTATTCAATTTCATGTTTAGCAAAAGCCATAAAGCTTTCAGACACAATCTCAATGTTATCTATTTGCTCAAATAATTTACTCAAGTCAAATAGTTGTTTGCAAATCTCCATGGAGAATGACTGTTTGTCTTTTCCTTTAAAGTAAGGAATACCAATTGTATTTGGTGCAAAAGCAGTTAGCTTGTCTCCCGTAATAGAATCAATGGAGGGAACTGTGACCAAGGTCTCATATTCCAAATCGATCCATTTTGTCACTATGGGTTTTTCAATTACCTCAGGATAAATGGACTCTTCAATCAATATATCCAGCAAAATAGTTCCTGAACCTTGTTTTTTAGTATCAAAAAGTAATTTGTAATGTGCCTTTGGAACACCCGGTTTATAACTACGATGTTCATCCAATTTCCACTCAGTAAAGTTTGATGAACCAATAACCTTATTGAGAGTATCTTCTATATTTGCTCTACTGGTTTTACTGATGATATCAATATCAATTGAGAACCTGTTCCCTTCTTCCAATAATAGAACCAGGCTTGTGCCACCTTTAAAAACAAATTCAAGTCCGTTTGATTTTAACCTCTCTAACAGATGTAAAGCATAAATCATTTTTTCAAGAATGATTTTATCAATTCGTCTGTGGTCTTTATGCTTTTTAAATTGATCCAACCACTCTTCCGTAAAACATTGTTCTTTAATCATCAATTATATCTTTTACAATGTGGAACATATGGTTGGTTATAAATTGCTTAATATCCTGCTCTCGTTCTCTACGTTTTGCATAACTTAAAAGTTTGGTAAAGTTGATTGTGTAATTAGTAAGTGCATTTTCGTAAATATGCATTAATTCAGAACCCTGCACGTAATAATATAGCTTCTCTTCAGCAAATAAATCCACTAGAATCTTTTCAAGAGTTGGAGTGTGAAACGTAATCTTCTTTTCTGTAATTTTAGTAAGTGGAGCTCGGGTAAGAAGTTTCTTTACAATAATAGGTTGGTTGCTTTCTGCTATATAAAAATCAATAGCTTTTTCATCTGGATTAAGGTATATCTCATTTTTTAATGAATCCTTTAGCTCATAAAATAAAGATGCTTCAAAACCTTTTTCAATTTCGATTATTAAAATTGATCTGCTTGTCTGATGTTGAGTAAACTCATTTAACCAAGATGTATCCCAAACACAGTACTTTACTTCACTAAACCTTTCCACTAGTTGTTTCACAACCTTAAATATATTTGGGGAGATGTCTGGCTTAAATCCAGGCTTATATGAAACCACATAAAGTCCTCTTTTAATAGACTTAATGATGTTTCTCTTTTTCAGGTCATAAATTCTCCATCCAAAAGTTCCTTCTTTCAGTTTTGGTTCGAAGTAACGATAAAAGTCAAAAAGTTCCTCTCTGGTAAAATACTCTTTGTTTTTAAATTCTTCGATCAACCTATTTTCTATTACCTTGGGCATACTAAATCCAATTTTTGCCAAATATACAACATTCTGGTCAATTTTAGAAATCAAAAAAACGCCAGTAGATAAAAATACTGGTAATATTTGGGTCAGCAGAGTTGATAAATTAGTTAGTGAGAAAGATGCTACAAGTTTACATAAAATATCAAGATAATTGGTAGAAAAAATCCCCGGATTTCCTCCGGGGATAAAAAAAACAACCATGATTTTTACAGAAACTTATTCTGTTATTCTTTCGGAATCATCTTTCTTTAACTCACATTGGCAAACACAAAACCCATTTCCCACTTCCCAACCGGTAGCTACAATTTGGTCGTACATTTCCTGCGAAATAAATTGTGGAGTATAGGTTAATTCGTGAAACGCCAGGTGTGCACCGAATGCGCGCATGTGGTTACGGGACCCACGCAAAAGTTGCGACAATGCATATCCGATGTCCTGGTTGTCCACATCATTTTCAATATGATCGATCAGGTCGGCGATGTCCAAATCTTCGATGGTAGCCCCAACAATAATCGCTTCCTGGAGCGAAACTGAACCCTGCTCGACCAGTGCATCATAGAGTGCCTGAATTTCTTCATTCTCAAAAATACCAATTTCATGGTCAACACCCGGATCGGGCAGGTTGTATTTTTCGAGCAAAGCCTGCATGGCTGTTGAATGGATCATCTCGCTGTTGGAAATGTTGTTGAAAACAGGAATGTTGTACAATTCATACATTTTGATATAGACATCCCTGGCAAGGAATTCCTCTTCACGCATGTATTCCAGCGTTTCAATTTCGCCATCATTTAAATCCTCAACCGGCATCGAATTCACACATTCGTAAATACATTCGATGATGTCTTCGATGCTTTCTGTACCATCAATTCCTGAATCGAAGGAAAGGGCTTTTTCGATGTTGGTGTTTTCGATTGTTGCATCGCCAGTAATGGGATTGCTGTTTGCATCCGATTTGCTACAATTTACCATCAATAAACTGATGAGTGCTGCGAGTGTGAGTAGGCTGATTGCTTTGATAAGTTTGTTCATTTTGTGTTGAATTTAGTTAGTGAGATTATTTCGCTTGCAAAACTAATTTAGACAATGTAAGCGGCACTTACAATTTTTAAAGAAAGTTGTATAAGATTTTATGGGTGTATGACAAACATCAAAATAGGACGCAGATGACGCAGATTTTGCTGGTTTTCGCTAACGGTTTAAGTAAAAAAAATGAAGCGGCTTGTAAACAAAAACGCATTTAAATAGTTTCATTAGTATATTTGACGCCGATTTAGTTAAATAATAAATTTATTTAAAGCTATTAATACTCAATGAAAAAGATACTAGACTCACTATTTTCAATGCAACTCACCGTAGTGCTGTTGCTCATGTTTGCAATATCGGCAGGTGTTGCCACTTTCCTCGAAAACGATTTTGGGACTACCGCCGCTAAAATTGCGGTGTACAATGCCACCTGGTTCGAAATACTTCTGCTTGTGTTAACTGTAAATCTTTGCGGAAGCCTTATCGAAAACAAAATGTGGCAAAAGAAAAAATACACGCTCTTCTTGTTTCATATTGCATTCATTGTAATATTGGTTGGTTCAGGAATTACACGGTATTACGGCTACGAAGGAATGATGCACATCCGCGAAGGCAGTGCATCTGATCAATTTACTTCCAACAAAACTTATATTTCAGCCTTGTTCGATAAAGACGGACAGTCGTTTGTAAAACGTAAGAGTGTGTTGCTCGCCGGAAACGACCGACAAAAGCCCGGATTTTCAGTTGACACCGATATGTCATCAATAGATATCAAAATGCTTGATTTTGTGCCCAACGCTGCCATGGTACTTACAAAAGTTCCCAATGGCAAGCCCATCGTTTCGATGATGATGGTTAGCGAAATGGGCAACGAATCAATTGTGCTCAGGCAAAACGAATCGATGGTCAGGGGCAATTCAAGCATTTCGTTTGATGATGGTACTGCTGAAAATGCGATTTTGATCCAGCTCGAAAATGGTCAACTTTTTATTACAGCACCATCAAAACTGGTGATTATGAATATGGGGGCGCAAACAAGCGATACCATTGCAGCAGGCCAAAAAGTTGAATTTGTAGCTCTGCAATTGTATGCCATTGGTGGAAACAGGATTGTGCTTCGTCAGTTCGAAGAAAGTGCTTCGTTGCGACCAGTACCTTCCAGCCATCAAAATCAGGGCAATGGAATGGATGCGATGTTACTTGAAGTTTCCACTGATGAACAAACCAGCGAAGTTGTTGTGTGGGGCAAAAAAGGCATTATCGGCGATTTTAAACCAGTTGAGATTAATGGCGAAACCATCAAACTTGCGTATGGATCAATTCCCATACAATTGCCATTTGCCATCCAACTGAATAAGTTTATCCTCGACAGGTATCCGGGCTCCAACAGCCCATCCTCCTACGCCAGTGAAGTCACGCTTCTTGACGAAGCAAATAATCATGAACTTGATTTTAAGATTTACATGAACCATATCCTCAATTATCAGGGCTACCGCTTTTACCAGTCATCTTACGATACTGACGAATTAGGAACTGTGCTTTCGGTTAATCACGATGGAATGGGTACAATTATTAGTTACATTGGCTATGCCTTAATGTCGCTTGGAATGGTGTTATCACTGGTGAGTCGGAAAACCCGTTTTAGGAAGGTTTTGAATATGATCAGTGAAACAAGGGAAAAGCGGACAAGCTTGCTATCGTCTCTTCTGTTTATCGGATTAATAGTTCCATCTCTAGCTTTTTCGCAAGCTGAAACTACGCAGGTAAACGGAGTAGAAGTTAACGTGGTTGATAAAGATCATGCCGATGAATTCGGGCATTTAATTGTGCTGAGTACCAATGGCAGGCTTGAGCCGATGAATACTTTGAGCAATAAAATCCTCAGAAAATTCACAGGCAAGAGCTCCTTCGAAGGCCTCAATTCCGACCAGGTTTTTATTGGGATTTTTTCCGATCCGGCTACCTGGCAAACGGTTCCAATAATTAAAGTTAAAAATGATGACCTCAGGAAATTACTCAACATCAATGGTAAGTATGCTTCATTTTCTGATTTCTTTAACTTCGATCAGCGCAACAGCTACAAACTGGGTGCTTATGTTGACGAGGCCCACCAGAAGAAAACGATGGATCAAACCAAGTTTGACAAGGAGGTGATTAAAGCTGACGAAAAAGTAAACATTTTTTACATGGTCTATTCGGGCAACTTCCTAAGGCTATTCCCGACGACCTACGATGCAAAAGCAGAATGGTACAACCCCAACGACAAAGTTGAAGGGCTTTCGCGAGAAGACAGTCTGTTTGTCACCAATGTGATTTCGATGTACGTTGAATCATTATCCGCGGCCTACATGGACGGTAATTATACTACTGCAGATGATATGGTGAATGCCATTAATATGTACCAGCTTAAGTATGCTGCCGAGGTACTGCCAACTGAAAAGAAAACAAACATCGAAATCCTCAGCAACAAAGCTGATATTTTTGAAAGGCTGTTTAAATTTTACGGCTTATTCGGCGTAGGCTTTTTGCTGATACTTTTCCTCAACCTTGTTTTTCCGAAATTTAAAATCGGTATTCTTCAAAAAACAATTGGTGGGTTTCTGTTGATAGCCTTTATTTTTCAAACCCTGGGACTGGCAGCACGCTGGTATATTTCGGGCCATGCACCACTAACTAACGGTTACGAATCGATGATATTTCTATCATGGGCAACCATGCTGGCCGGCTTCCTGTTGGTGCGTTGGTCAAGTATCGCCCTGGCGGCTACCACAGTATTGGCATCGCTCATACTTTTTGTGGCCCACCTCAATTGGATGAATCCTGAGGTTACGAACCTCGTTCCTGTGCTTAATTCCATATGGTTGACCATTCATGTAGCCATCATTGTTTCGAGTTATGGATTCCTTGGTTTGGGAATGATTCTGGGCTTGTTCAACCTCTTGCTGATGATCTTTCAGAACAAAAAGAACCTCGAAAGTTTCAACCTCACCATCAAAGAAATTTCCCTCACCAGCGAGGCTACTTTGACCATTGGCTTGTACATGATCTCCATCGGGACATTCCTTGGTGGCGTTTGGGCCAACGAATCGTGGGGAAGATACTGGGGCTGGGATCCCAAAGAAACCTGGGCACTGGTAACTATTTTGGTTTATGCGTTCATCATCCACCTGAATTTCATTCCCGGTGTTGTGGGAAGGTACCTTTTCAATGCGCTTTCAATGGTAGGTTTTAGTTCGGTATTAATGACCTATTTTGGTGTAAACTATTATTTGTCGGGCTTGCACTCCTATGCTGCCGGTGATCCTGTTCCGATACCTATGTTTGTTTATTATACCATTGCAGCACTTGCTGTGATATTGATCCTTGCCTACCTCAACAATTTTAAAATGGGCCAGTTGATGAAGAAGGAGAAGCGGGCGTAGGGGTTTGGTAATTTGATAATGAGTCAATTTGATGATTTGGAGATTGTTGCCAATCAAAAAATATTTATATTTGCATTATGACAAATTGGAAGGAGAATATTATAACTAATGATGGTATTTTGTTGGGAAAGCCTGTGATAAAAGGCACCAGATTATCTGTCGACCATTTAATTGGTCTATTGGCTCAAGGATGGTCAGATGATCAGATCCTTGAAAATTTTCCACGATTGACCCGTAATGATCTTAAAGCAGTATTTGGTTATATTCAGGAATGTATGAAAGATAGTTTGTTTTATGAGTTGCCCAAACAGCCTGCCTAATGAAAATCCTGGCAAATGAAAACTTCCCGAAAGCTAGTGTATTATTATTGCAATCGTTTGGATATGATGTAAGATCAATTGGGATTGATTACGCTGGCATATCTGACAATGAAGTGATGGTTATTGCAATTGCTGAACAAAGGCTTATTCTGACCTTTGATAGTGACTATGGTGAATTGATCTTTAAGCATGGATATAAGCCTCCCGCTGGTGTAATTTACCTGAGGCTCTCAGAATATTCACCTGAACAACCAGGTTATTTGATTGATACGATCCTTTCAACTACTAAATTGGATTTCTCGAATAGGTTGTCGGTGGTCGATCAAAATGGAATAAGACAGCGAAACTATTAGCAATATTGATTGGTGGAAAAAAGATGGCTGTGTAATCCAGTAAAGAAATATGCATCTTTGTTGAAACGAGTTTTTTAATAATTACAAACCACAGAAAGTATCATGGAATATACCGCAATTATAAATAATGATGAGGATTGGTGGGTAGGATGGATCAAGGAAATTCCGGGAGTAAATTGCCAAGAAAAAACCCGAAGTAAACTATTGGAAAGTCTCCAAGAAACTTTGAAAGAAGCTTTGGAATTTAATAAACAAGATGCAATATCTGTTGCAGGTAAAGGATATGATGAAGAGATCATAGCTGTATGAAAAGGAATAAGCTTCTCAAATACCTTCGTCAAAATGATTGTTTCCTGTTGCGCGAAGGAGGGAATCATTCTTGGTGGATCAACCCCGCACAAAACAAACGTTCCGCTATTCCAAGGCATAACGAAATTAATGACATTCTCGTTAATAAAATCTGTAAAGACCTTGGTGTTGACCGGATAAAATAAAGTGTTGCCTTTTTATAACTCAAAATATCCTAAAATGAAACTTACAGCAATAATCGAAAAATCTGAAGATGGATGGTATGTTGGGCAAATTGAAGAATTCCCTGCCGCAATTTCCCAGGGCAAAACAATTGATGAATTGAAAGCCAATTTACTTGATGCTTTTATGCTGCTTTTAGAAGCCAATCAATAGAGAACAATCTTCTGTTGGCAGGCAGAATGAGCTATCCGATTTACTGTGCAATAAAGTTTGTAAGCAGTTAGAAATACCACCAGTATCCAAATAACCAGAGTTTCAAAAATTTCCAGGATTCATCATGCGTAAAAACTCGCATTTAAAGCATCTGTGAATATGGGATGTTTTCCCCTTAGGGAGTTTTTTAACTCCTCTTTTGATATTATTTGAGAATCGACAAAGACATCATATTTCAAGTCGATTTGATAACACAGGTGGCTGATCTCCCTTTTTTTCTTCCTGTCGTAATCCGAATTCAATTCAATCAGGACATCCACATCTGAATTTTTATGCGCTTTACCTGTGAGTTGCGAGCCAAACAAAACAACATCCGATACTATATCACCTAGGTTTTCAACAAGGATTTGTTTCAATTCCCTTACAATAAGCCGTGCATCAATTTTTTCCAAGACATTCATTTTTTCTTGCTAATTTATTTAGTGTTCGTCTATAAAGTCAGTGTTTTTGCGTTGCCCCGGCATTTATGCCGGGGAATAATAAATTCGACACTCGCCTCCCCCGCCTTTTCGCTGACACTGCGAAGGCAGTGTCAGCG
>Ga0307929_1001942_pt1 | contig 14335 bp, 10 predicted proteins | sample AceLakmetage1330_FD_203160 | JGI IMG/M metagenome (GOLD analysis project Ga0307929, IMG submission 203160) | Saline water microbial communities from Ace Lake, Antarctica - #1330 | ecosystem: Environmental > Aquatic > Non-marine Saline and Alkaline > Saline | place: Antarctica: Ace Lake...
CTCATCGGGGTGGAGTTTTCCAGTGAAAAACGCAATATAATTGCCTTTGATGTTGATGGGGTTTGATTTTGATATTTTGTTCATAAAGTTCGCTTACTGATCAAGCCGTCGGTTAGCATTGCTGTGCCCTTTTAGATCTTTTGCCTGCCAAAGATGATCAGGAAATTCTCTGGAATTTAAGTATTCCGTGGGAAACAGAAAACAAAATAACCATGATTGTATTTGTCTGCGGATAATTCATTGCCATTATTTTCTGCTTCCGGTGGTTATGATTACCTCACCAGAGGGGATACTTCCCCCATAGTTGCATTCAGATTAATCAAGGCAATACGATACAGAATACGGCTGGCCGCAGCCGCCCCCGACGCCCGCACCAGATCGGTCTGGGCTTCATTGAGCCGCGTAAGAGTGGCCACCCCGGCCCGGTAGGCCTTTTCCACATGTTTTCGGATTTTTGCGGTGAGGACCCGGGTCTGTTCCTGATTTTCCCATGTACTGTAAGCCGTATCAGCCACATCCAGCGCCTGCTGTATTTCAGCATTCATGGCAAGAAGGGTTTCCCTTCGTTTTTCTTCCAACCCCCGGAGATCGGCGGCCAGGCCTTCCACCTTTCCCTGTCGTCGTCCCCCGGTGTAGAGATCCCATTTTACATTAACACCGGCATAGGTGTTGTGCTCCTCTTCATCCACCAGTAATTTATCCTGCTGGTACAGGTATTCCATGCCGGACACAAAATAGACCTTGGGAAAATAGTTTCCCTTTTCAGCCCGGAGTTTTTCCCTTAACGCCATAATACCTGCATCTATTGCCTTGAGATCCGGGCGGGAGACCATGGCCTGTTCCAATGCCCTTTCATAGGTTTGTGAATGTTTTTCAATAGTGCGGGATTTTGTTCCAGGGAACATTCCCGGTGTTAGAATTTTTTTCTCGGGAAGGGCCATCAAACGCACCAGAGCGGTGCAGGTGATTTTAAAATCCCGCTGGGCCGCCAGATAATCACTTTGGGCCTGGAGGGCCCTCACCGAAAAATTCATCACTTCGGCTTCAGGGGCCGTTCCCACCCGCCATTTTATCCGGGCATCCTTTTCCAGGGTTTCATTGAATTGTTGATTCCGTTGGGCAATGGTCATTTTTTCCAGGGCCAGGCGGGCTTGGTGAAATGTGACAGACACCGCCTGTACCAAAAGCCGCTGGACCTCATGACGTCCCTGCCTTGATTGTTCAATGGCATGGGTTGATGCCAGAATATTGGCCTCTCGGGAGAATCCATCAAACAACAGCCATGCCATCTGAATACCGGCTGAAAATTCGTTAAAGGCTTCATCTGCGCGTACGCTCTGAGCCCAATCTGGTACGACCGTGGCCTGGATGGCCGTGGCCCCGGCAGTGCTGGAAATGGTGGGTTTCCATGCCGATTTCGCCTGGTGTAAGACAGCCTTTGCCCCTTCAATGCGTTCTTTTGCCTGGCCCATACCAGGGTTGTTTTTAAGGGTGATCTCACAGGCCCGCTCCAGGGTCAATTCCCCGGTAAGCAGTAAAGGATCTGCTGGTGCGGACGGGTTTTCCCCGGCCTGGGCCATGGCCACCTGGAAAATAAAAATCATCGTAATCAATATATTATATTTCATAAAAAATCGGCAAGGTCATCCCTGAGTTTTTAAGCCCAGAGGAAGAATTGCCGTCTCCATTTTTTTATTGTAAGTACCCATACATATGTTTTTCGGTATTCCACAGAAATATACCATTGATATTTATGAATTTTATTTTGAGGAATATATGATCGGGTAATTACTGGTTTTTTTATATAAAAGAGTAGATATCTCTAACACTCTTTCAAGCTTCGTTGTAGGCAGGCCAGGGCCAGAATAAGGTATGCCCGTGGCAGTTTTTATATGAAAGAGTAGACGCATCTAATATTCTTTCATGCTTCGTTGTGGGCAGGCCGAGGCCAGAATACGGTCTGCCCGTGGCAGTTTATATGAAAGTCTCAGCAACGTGCTAAAATTAAAGGACTTTTGTTTTTCGTTGTGGCTGGTCTTACAGCCATGTATGTTTATTAGAAAATAGAACTTTCGGGCAACCTCAGCAGAGCCCCCCCCGATGGGTAATAGGAACCGGCCAATTGTGCCGTCTACGGTTCCGGCCGGGCCCATTGCCCGTCGGGGGGGGGCGGCATAATACCATTTTCATTTTTCCTTGTAGCTGTCAGGTTTCCATTTAATATTTATAAGAAAGTCTCACCAACATGCTGGAATTAAAAGACTTTCATTTTTCGTTGTGGCTGGTCTTACAGCCATGTATGTTATAGGCAATGCTGTAAAACACCGGCACAATGATCAGGGTCAGCAGGGTGGAGATTAAAAGACCCCCCATGATGGTCACAGCCATGGCAGAAAACATGGGATCATATACCAAAGGGGCCATGCCAAGAATAGTGGTGCCCGATGCCATGAAGACTGGACGCATACGACTCATGGCCGCATCCAGAATGGCCGAAAGGGGATCCATGCCCGATCTTAGATAGATTTCAATCTGTTCAACCAGCACAATGGCATTTTTGATGAGCATGCCCGAAAGCCCCAGAAATCCAAGAATGGCCATGAAACCAAAGGGCAACCCCACCAGAAGGAGCCCTGCGGTAATACCGATGATGGAAAGGGGAACGGTGAGAAAAATGATCAAAGGACGTCGGATGGAATTAAAAAGCCCCACCACGGTGATGAACATGCCAAGGATGCACAGGGGAAAGATCTTTTTTAAGGGATCTCTTCCCTCATTGGAATCCTTGAATTCACCCTTCCAGGTCATGGTGTACCCCGGGGGCAGTTCAATTGCGGCCATGCGCTCCACCATGGCGTTACGCACCGGCTCTGCATTGCCATGAATGGGATTGCATTTAACGGTGATGGATCGCTGTTGATCCTGTCGTTTGATCAGGGGCCACTCCCACTCCTGGCGGACATCCGTGATGGCCTGTCCAATGGGCACAAAGGATTGGCCAAGAGAAGACCACACCTGGACGCTTTTAAGGTTTTCCACGGAGTTTCGTTCCTGGTGGGGGGGACGGGTGATAATGGGAATCAGCTCATCCTTTTCCCGGTAAACCCCGGTGATGACTCCTCCGAAATTCCATTGCAGGGCCTGGGAAAGGTCACTTCTGCTAACCCCGATGCGCCGGGCCTGGGATTCGGAAAATTCCGGGCGCAGCACCCGTATCTGCTGACGCCAATCCGTGCGGATATCCCGGGTGTTGGGGGTGGTCTGCATGATCTCCATGGCCTGCCTGGACATGCCCTGGAGAACGTCAATATCTGGCCCCCGGAACTGTGCTTCCAGAAGATAGGTGATGGCAGGGCCGGAGATTATTTTCAGGGCATGGGGTTCGGCATCCGGGAAATTGGCGTTGAGATAGGTTTCCGTTTTTTCGATTAAATCATCAATGAGGCCGCAATCTTCCACCTCCACAACCAGTTGGCCATAGCTTGAATTGGGCACCTGGTAATCATAGGAGAGAATAAAGCGCATGGCCCCTTCCCCCACAAAAGAGGTCACATTTTTAACCCCTGGCATCTGGGCCACTTTGGCTTCGATTTTTTCCATGTCCCGGGAGGTGTGCTGGATGTGGGTGCCCTGGGGTTTCCAATAGTTGATGAAAAAATATTTCTGGGTGGAGGGTGAAAAAAAGGCCTGGGGAATACGGGAAAATCCCACCATGGCCCCCCACAGCAGCAACAGGGTCAAACACACCGTCACAAACCTGAATCGGATGGTGGTCTGCAGGAGTTTTCCATATATACGAAAGACTGGCCCCGCATAAGGATTCTTATGCTCAAATTCTCCGGGCACCCTTAAAAACCAGATGCAAAGCAGCGGGGTGATGGTGACGGCCACAATCCAGCTGATGGAAAGGGACAAGGCCATGACATCAAACAATGAACGACAAAATTCCCCCACGTTTCCCGGAGAAAACCCTATGGCCGCAAAGGCCAGAATGGCCACCAGGGTGGCCCCCAAAAGGGGCCAGGCATTTTCTTGAACCACATCCATGGCAGCCGCTCGCCGGCGGCTGCCCCCCTGGACCCGGACCAAAATGCCGTCGGCCACAACAATGGCATTGTCCACCAGCATGCCCAACGCCAGGATCAGCGCCCCCAGTGAAATTTTCTGCAGGTCAATGCCCATGATGAACATGCCGATCAGGGTGGCAAGGATGGTTAGAATAAGGGTGATGCCAATGAGCAGCCCGCTCTGCCACCCCATGAACACCATTAAAAGCCCAATAACAATGGCCACGGCTTCGGCCAGGTTTAACAAAAAGGCGTTCACCGATGCGGTGACCACCCGGCTCTGGTAGTAGATGGTATCCAGGGAGATGCCAGGCGGTTGTTTGCTCTTTAACTGCCCCAGTTTTTTGGCAACGGAATCGCCCATGGTGATCACATTACCCCTTGCCACAGTGGAGATACCCAATCCAATGGCAGGTTTGCCGTTGAATCGCAAGAGGTTCCGGGGGGGATCCATATAATCGCGGTAAACGGTGGCAATGTCTCCCAGGCGGATCAAACCACTGGCTCCCCCCACCAGAAGATTTGCAATGGCTGATTCATTTTGAAACTCCCCCGTGGGGGTGATGCGCATGTATTCGGTGTCCACATCCACATGGCCGCTCTTTTGAACCACATTTTGCAGGTGAAGGGTTCGGTAAATCTGATCCCTGGAAATACCCAGTTCGGCCAGCCTGGATCTCTCAAATTCTATGTAAATGGCCTCCTGCTGGATGCCCCAGAAGTCAATTTTGGCCACATCTTTGCATAACAGCAGTTCTTTTTTTAAATACTGGGCATAGTCCCGGAGCTCGGCCTGGGAATACCCTGGTCCGCTGATGGCAAAAAACACCCCGTACACATCCCCGAAATCATCCCGGACAATGGATGGCCTGGCCCCGGGGGGAAGTGCCCCCTGCACATCATTGATTTTCCTGCGAAGTTCATCCCAGATTTGGGGCAGGTCCGGGGCTTTGTAAGTGTCTTTCATGTCCACATAAACAAAGGAGAGCCCTTCCTTTGAGGTACTGTAAATTTCCTTGACCTGGCCCATGGCCTTAATGGCCTCTTCAATGGTCTGGGTCACCTCTTCTTCCACCTCCAGGGGCGTTGCGCCGGGGTAGGGGGTAACAATTAAGGCGGTTTTGATGGTAAATGTGGGGTCTTCCAATCGTCCCAATTTTTCAAAGGAAATGACCCCCATACCGGCAATCATAAGGATCAAGACCACCATGAGGGTCTGTTTTCGCAGGGCAAATGCAGCAAGGTTCATTGAATGATCCCCTGTGAATTTGTTCTGGATGTGCCGGTGTCGGCAAGGGTGGCGGTGAGTTTCATTGCGTCGGTGATGAAATCTACGCCATCGGTTACAATAAGATCACCCGGCATCAGGCCTGATTCAACCACGATGCGGGAGGTGCCGCACAATGGGCCCAGTGTCACCGGGGTTTTAGACGCCATGGAGGTGGGGGGATCAAACAGCCACACCTGGGCCGTGCCGGTGCTGTCGTTGATAATTGCCTTGGCCGGAACGGTGAGGGTTTGGTGCTTGTCTTTGCTGCCGGGCCACTCAACCTCAGCGGTCATACCAGGAAAAATTTGAACCCCTTGGGGGTAGGGCATGGTAAAGGTGGTACCATAGGTGCGAGTGGCCTTGTCCGCCGTGGTTTTCCATTCTTTTAAGGTCACGGGAAATTGTTTCTGGCCCAGGGAGGGAAATCTGACCCCGGCCCTTTGGCCTGGAACCAGGGGATGGTTGATGATTTCATTTTCCGGTACGTTTATGTTAATCTCCAGGTTTGAAATATCATGGAGCCCCACCATCACCTGGCCCGGTGCCACCATCTCAAAGTTTTCAATGTGGGTCTGGGTGATGATACCGTCATAGGGGGCTTTTAGACTTGTGTAATCCAGTTGGTGCCGGGCGATTTTTAATTGTGCTCGGATGCCTTTAACCCCTGATTCTGCGATGTTACGACCGGTTCCCACATGGTCAAAATCTGCCTGGGGAATCACCTTTTCATCAAAGAGCTGTTTCATCCGCTGAAAATCTTGACGGGCATTGTCCAACTGGGCCACTGCACCGCTTAACTGTGCATCCAATACCCGGATTCTATCCTTAAAATCCTGGGGATCAATCTGCATGAGGGTGTCTCCTTTTTTTACCTGATCCCCGGCTTTTACATTGACCTGGATGAGGGGGCCGCCCACCCGGAAAGCCAGACGGGTTTCTCTGCACGCCTTTACGCTTCCGGGGTATTGCCTGGTGTGTTCCACCTGGGTCATGGCGAGCTTTTCAAGGATAACGGTGTGGGATAACTGTGGCCCAGGGGTTGATTTTATCTCTGAAATCCCCATGTTTTCTATGGATGGATTTTTTTTTATTTTCTGGGTATAACCAACCCCCGACGCAAGCATCACAACCGCCAGAGTGTATAGAATAAATAGAAGTTTTTTCATTTCACATTCCTCAAAAAACAGTAAAATTTTTATATGAAACTCTATCCAAGATCTTGGAATTATAAGAGTTTCCATTTTTATTTGTGGCCGTTATCTAATATCCGGTGGCAGACTCAAAAGCAATTGATTCTGGCGTACAACTTTGTCCTCAAGTTTTTGCAGGTATTGGTTTGTGTAATTCGTTTGACCCATCAACCTCAAAATATTTTCTGAATTCTCAGCGTGGTATATGATGGGTGCCATTGTTAAAACTGTCTGTATAAAAGCATCCTCCTGATCCATGTGGGGATCAATGGATAAAAATAATTTTTCCAAAGTATTTAATTCGGGTTTGATCACCTCATCTCGCATGATTTTTAGAAGCTTTTCCTCGGCCCGGAGTACCTGGTAGATGACTTTGTGATGCCACCACGGTCTTTCAGGATCAAAAATTTCTTTTATCTTCAAATGGATGATGCGACGCAGCATCTTTGACTGCCCACCAGGAGAATCCAATTCCTTTTCATGGGCCTTGATGATAGTGGCCATGGGGTTTTCCCGAACGGGTTGTGTGGCATCTTTGATCATTGCCTGAAATAGATTGTCCTTGGATTTGAAGTGGTAGTGGATGCTGCCGATGTTCTGCGCTGCCTTGTCGGCAATGGCCCTGGTTGAGACGTTACTGAAACCCAGCTCCGCAACGAGTTCTCCTGCTGCATTGATTAATACTTTTTTTGTCTGTTTACTGCTCGCGTACGTAGCCATATTTTTCCTTTGCTGATGAATACCATTCAGGGGCGCATTCCCATTTTCCCGGCATCCTCTATAAGTTATTGATTTTGTTAAGTCGGTAATAAATTGGCTCAGAAATTATATCTTTATAAATCAAGGGTTTAAAACTCCGACCGGGACAACGGGAATGCGCCCCCATTCAGTGTTAGGAAGGAATTTATCTATTTGATTAAATTTAGTCAAGTGAATAGTTTTGGATTGCTAAAATTGACATTATCGGGGAAATGATCAATTTTTATATGAAAAGGTAGCCTCCAAGGTTACCTCAGCAGAGCCCCCGGGGAGGGGTAATGGAACAGACCAATTGGGCTGTCTAACAGTTCCGGGTCGCTTCCATTACCCCTCCCCGGGGGCGGCATACAGCCATTTTCTATATTCGTTGTGTCCGTTAGGGCATGGGTGTTTATATGAAAATGAAGTGTCCAAGTAGCCTCAGCAGAGCCCCCCCGATGGGTAATAGGAATCGGCCAATTGGGCCGTCTACGGTTCCGGACCGGGCCCATTGCCCGTCGGGGGGGGGGGGCGGCATTATGAACACTTTAACAAGCTGGTGAATGGGTCGTGAATTTAAACGATTATGATTTAATGTTGATAGTTCATTTTTTTTAGGTGATAGTGCTCTCAATAAGTTATCAAAACTTATGGCTACTGGAATAAGCAATTATTATGCCAATAATATTTGTTTCATATTCCTCTAAATGAATGGGAGAAATGATGTGATGAATATGAAAGATGAATTTCGAAAAATTGTAACAACCCTGGCAGACCGGTTTTCCGTTCCGCCCATTAAAAAAATGTTTTTTCCGCCCCTGTATGAAGGCGGACAGCCCAGAAATGCCGAGTTCATGGCCATGGGACTTGAAGGCGGCGCCGCAGGTATCAGCTTTGTATTGATTGGGGATACAACGGCGGCGTTGGCATACAACAAACTGAATATGGAACAGTTTATTGGAAAAGATCCCGTCTCGTTTGCCCTGGAGTTCGGATCCGATGACCCCGTCAAGGAGATGATCAGCCTGGCCGCCATCAATGCCATTTCCCACTTTGCCATGGTCAAGATGGGAGTGGATGTTGACAGCACCAGCGACTCTCTGGGACTTTTGAATCTTTGTGCCGGGGATCGCGTCGGCATGGTGGGGCTGTTCATGCCCCTCATGGGAGAGATCAAAAAAACAGGTGCTGAGCTTTTGGTCCTTGAAAAAAAGGCAGAACTGATAGAAAAGTTTCCCCATTTAAACATCACCTTGGATCCGGCTGAGCTGAAATCATGCAACAAGGTACTTTGCACCAGCACCACCATATTAAACAACTCCCTGGATGAAATCATGGCACATTGTGATCCGGATGCCTTTGTTTCCATTGTGGGGCCCACGGCCGGCTACTTTCCCGATCCGGTGTTTGCCCGGGGTGTGGATGTGGTGGGGGGACGTGTGGTAAGAGACAGTGATCTATTTTTTCAATTGCTGGAGCAGGGTAAAAAATGGGGGGGTGCCACTCAAAAAGTGTGTTTTCAAAAAAGCATATATCAGTGCATTCTCTGATCTTTGGCATCCTTCATTTGTCACCATCGGTTCGACCATTTTTTTATAACAGCTTGAATTTATTGATATAAAAAAATAACAAATAAAAAGTCTAAATAAAATTTTATTTAGATTACAGTATGTTATCGATGGCTATCGAACCGAGGGTTTGTCAGTTTACACTTGTTGGAGCAATATTCCCATTTCCCGGTACTAATCCCCAAAAAAGTGTAAAGTACTTTTGGGGCTATATGAAGGATGCCTGATCTTTCCTGAAAAATTTATCTTCCTCCAAATTAACAATGGGCCATGGTCTGAATTTTCAGATCATGGCCCATTGTTGTTTTTTCAGGGAGCGGTGTTATTTGACGGCCCTGGGTTCAATGTTGTCCACCTCAGCCAGTTAATTGTACCCCGGCCTGACAGGCGTGTGTGGCCACCCGGATAAGACCATCAAATGGGCAGTACAATTCCCCGGGGCTTTATTTGTTGTACAAAAGCCACAAGTGGAAAAACACTATGCCTCCCCCCCGGCTGTTTCTATGATGCCGCTGGATTCTTCCTGTAAAAATTTGGGAATCAGCACAGACAGAACCAGGATGGCACCCACGATAATCACCTTGACATCATTGGAAACCAGCAGGAGTCCGCCCACGGTAAGCATGCTTTTACCCAAAAAGGTGATTTTACTTCTGAAATGGCCAATGTAGGCCGCAGACAGGGCAATCACGCCAAGGACACCACTGATGATGGCCAGGGAAAACTCCGTCCAGTTAAAGTTGATGAACAGCATGCTTGGCGCATAGACAAACATGAAGGGTACCAACGCTTTACCCATGGAGAGTCGAAAGGCCGTAACTCCGGTTTTCATGGGATCAGCACCGCCAATACCCGCACCGGCATAGGCAGCCAGGGCCACAGGCGGTGTTACGTCGGCCAGCACCCCATAATAAAAGACAAAGAAATGGGTGGCCACCAGGGGAACCCCGAGGTTGTCCAGGGCCGGACCCGCAATGGAGGCCAGGATGATATAACAGGGGGTGGTGGGGATACCGGCTCCCATGACGATGCAGGCAATGGCCACCATGATCAAGCCAAAGAACAGGGTGGAGCCATGGAGGGTGATCAGTCCAAAGGGAACCCAGGAGGAGATGGCAGCACCCATGGACGAGGCAATTTGTAGTACGGCACCGGAAAACTTAAATCCCATACCGGTTAAAGTGATCATACCCAGAATAAATCCCACACAGGCGCAGGCTGCACCAATGGCCAGGGCATACCGGGCACCTTCATCCAGACCGTTGGCAATGCGTTTGGGGGTCAATGTGTTGGAGTCATCCAAATCTCCAAAGCCTATTTTCTTTGTCAAAGGGGGAATCCAGGAGCACACAATGGTGAGAATGATACCCCAGAAGGCGGCAAGATAGGGGGTGAACTGCATCAACAGCAAGGTCACCATGACGGTCAGGGGGATCATCAAATGCCAGGAGCGTTTGAGGACATGGAGAAACTGGGGAATCTGTTCCTTTGCCATGCCTTTAAGCCCCAGGCGTTTGGCTTCCATGTGTACCATGCTAATGCAGGCAAGGTAGTGAAACATGGCCGGAATAATGGCAATGAGGATGATTTCATTGTACGGAATGCCAAGCATCTCCGTCATCACAAAGGCCGATGCACCCATGATGGGAGGGGTGACCTGGCCGCCGCAGGAGGCGGATGCCTCCACCGCCGATGCAAATTCCGCAGAAAACCCATTCTTTTTCATCATGGGAATGGTAAAGGAGCCAGTGGTGGCAGTGTTGGCAATGGGAGAACCTGAGATCATACCAAAAAAACCAGAAGAGACAACGGACACCTTGGCAGGCCCCCCCGCATATTTACCGGCAAGAATCATGGCAAGATCAATGAATAACTGTCCCAGACCCGATGCCTGGGCCATGACGCCAAAGAGTACAAAATGAAATACATAGGTGGCCACAACGCCCACGGCCACACCATAGATACCTTCTGTACCCAGATAGAGATGCTCCACAATGCGCACAATATCGTAACCTCGGTGGCCCAAAACCCCTGGGAGCCAGGGACCTAAAAGGCCGTATACCATGGCAATGCCCCCAATGACGGGAAGGGTGTTACCCATGACCCGGCGGCATGCCTCGGTGACCATGATGATAGCCAGAAGACCCATGACATACTCTTCGATCTGGGGGAAGCCAATGTTGACGATGAATATTTGTTTGAAAAAGACAATGAGATAAAGGGAGATACCGGCTGCGGCAATGGCCAGGGGCCAGTCAGCAAAGGAGAGCTTATCTCCTTCCCCCTTGAACTGCCGAATGGGAAGCGCAGTGAGGGCGATGAACCCTATCATCAACGTTATGCCTCCCTGGGCCAGGGGGGAGAGATCCCCTGCGAATCGGTTGATGAGCTGCCAGGCAAGGAATAAATAAAATACGGCAAAGCAGGTGCCAAATCCCCAGTCATGTATGGGGTTGCCCGGTTTTCTCCGGGGAAAGACCAGGAACACCAGCCCCAGGACAAAGGTAAGATGCACCGTTCGGTGAATCACCTCATTGAGTAGCCCAAATCCCGCCGTATAGACATGGAAAAGACTCAACAAAATACAGAGTAACCCGGTGATCTTAGCGGTGATGCCGCTAAGGTTGCGGAAATTGGACTCTACATCATACTTTTTTACAATGGCCTCCACCTCTGAGGCATCCATCTGCCGTTCTTCTTGCACCAGCGGCGGTTCTTCTGTTTTTAGATGATTATCAATATCCACAGCCATATTGTGTTCCTCTTAAAATTGTGTTCGTTTAACTTTTTTAGCATGGGGTCAGTTTCAGCATGGGGATCAGGCTTGGCTTATGGGCGCTATTGCTCTAAATAAATAACTGCCACGGGCAGACCGTATTCATGCCTCGCCTGCCCACAACGACGCATGAAAAAATATTAGGCATACCTACACTTTTATATAAACATACATGGCTGTAAGACCAGCCACAACGAATATTGAAAATGATATCATGCCGCCCCCCCACCGACGGGCAATGGGCCCGGCCCGGAACCGTAGACGGCTCAATTGGCCGGTTCCTATTACCCATCGGGGGGGGGGCTCTGCTGAGGGTGCCCAGAAGTTTTATTTTCTAATAAAAAAAAACGACCATAAGCCAAGATTGACCCCATACATATCACTGGTGAGTATCAGCCAAGGTAATCTCCAGCATTAGGGCCTGATCTTCCCATTGATTGAGATCAATTATCTGATTTGCCAAATGCAGTCTATTCTTATAGTTTTTGTCCGTCCGCACCACCAGTTTCGGGATCTTTCGTTCCATGTGCAGGATGAACTTGCCGTCCCGCTGTTCCCATTTTGTGGCATCGGTTTCCTTGTCACTGTAAGGTAATCCTGCACAATGGGATTCAAAAATTTCAGATGTCTGATAGATGCCCTCCGCAGTCATTATATAATTATCCCGCACAGGCGTAACCGTGACAGAGTGAATAAAGGTCAGGGCGAATTGATTTTCTTTTTCCAGGGGGAAGGATGCCAGAGGTTCCATGCCGGGGTATTGTCTGATGGTGAGACAATACCCCGGCAAATGGGTGTTGTTTGTTTCCGTATATAACGGAATACAGGCGCTTGACATGAATATCAGCGGCAGCAACACGGCTGTTATCAGCAATACGCCTGTAAACAAGGGCTTCATTTTATTTGATCAGCCCTTTTTCACGATAGTATTTCTCAGCACCGGGATGAAGGGGAACAGATACAGATTCCAGAGCGGTTGCCAAAGAGATCTCTTTACCCTTCACATGAACCTTGGCAAGCGTGTCTGTATTTTCATACAATGCTTTGACCACGTTATAGGCAGTGGCATCGTCAAGACCGGCATGGGTGGCCCAGATGGCACGAACGGCAATGGTTTTTACATCTTCAGTCTGACCTTTGTAGGTATTGGCCGGAAGAATGGTGTCGGCATAGTAGGGCTGAACCTTCTGCAGCTCTTTGATGGGAGCTCCAGTCAGGGGCAGAATGATAATGTCATGGTAGTTGGCAAGTTCCAGAATGGAAGCAGTGGGGGTTCCAGCGGTGATCAAGGACGCATCCAGGTTACCGTCTTTGATTTTTTCAACGGATTGTGAAAAAGAAGAATAATCTTCAGCAAGGGATTTACGATCCATTCCATGGGCTACCATGAGATCGCCCAGTAGCTGCCACTGGCCGGAACCCGGGGAACCGGAAGAGATGGAATGTCCCTTGATGTCAGCAAAGCTTTTGATGCCGGAGTTGCTTCGCACAACAATCTGAACGGCTTCGGGATAAAGGGCACCCAATGCACGGATATTTTTGAGATCTTTACCTTCAAATTGTTTGATACCTTTATAAGCAGCATCCAGAATATCGGCAGCAACAAAGGCAGATTCAATACCACCACGGCTTAACAATGTGGCGTTGGCAACGGAAGCATTACCGGTTTCTGCGGTGGCAGATAGTTTTTTACCGTCAATGACCACCTTGTTGGAGATCATCTGAGCCAGCATGCCACCCAGTGGATAGTAAGTACCGCCGGTGCCGCCGGTGGCGATACCAAAAAAGATTCGATCAGCGGCAAAGGTGGTTGCCGAGGTCAAAAGGGTCATGCAGAACAAAGTGCAGATAATGAGACTGATTTTTTTCATACCAAAAATTCTCCTGTGTAGAATAAATAATAAATGGTTAACTGCAAAATCGGGTTTGTCTGTATGTACTCGTGAGTTGTAAATTCTCATAATCCATTGAATTTATTAATAGTGAAAAAATGAAAACAAAAACTTCAGTTCTAATTATTTCAATAATTTATAAAATAATGGCCTGGCAAAATCATAGAACTTACAACTCACGAGGTATGTAAAACGTCCTGTTTTAAGTGCACGGACTAAAACTTTTTCTGGTTTCCACTTTAGAGATGGAGTCCATATCCAGCAAATTTATTGTTGAGTATGGGAAAAAAATGTCCTATTACTTAATATATACAGAGACGGGTTGCCACCGTATTTTCAGGGCTTGATATGGCTGTCCTGATAAGTTTGCTCATCGGGGTCAAATTTGTTATATATGCATCGTAACGTCATTGCGAAAAATATGGGGTGGGAATTGTCCCACTTGGTCAACACCACGAAGGGTGACCGGATCTTCTACTTTGACCCCTTCCATGTAAATTACATGAATTGGGCATCCTTTGTAAATCGCCTAAAAGGATAAATCCCATGGGGGCAGTAGTGTTTAAAGATCTATGGTCACAAGTGACCATGCATGGCGTGGCTGAAAGTCCGCTGTTGGCCCTGTTTTTTTACCACATCAACGTGGGTGTACAATTCAGTTACAGTCAACAAGCCCTGAGCTAAAGCGCCAGGGGGGTTCTTGCCGATTTTTTTATATGAAAATGAAGTGTCCAAGTAGCCTCAGCAGAGCCCCCGGGGAGGGGTAATGGAACAGACCAATTGGGCTGTCTAACAGTTCCGGGTCGCTTCCATTACCCCTCCCCGGGGGCGGCA
>Ga0307929_1001945_pt1 | contig 14317 bp, 14 predicted proteins | sample AceLakmetage1330_FD_203160 | JGI IMG/M metagenome (GOLD analysis project Ga0307929, IMG submission 203160) | Saline water microbial communities from Ace Lake, Antarctica - #1330 | ecosystem: Environmental > Aquatic > Non-marine Saline and Alkaline > Saline | place: Antarctica: Ace Lake...
AAAAAAGAGTTAGAACAAGAAATAATTGATATAAGAAATGAGAATAAAAAAAGAACCTATAAGAAATTTTTAGAACCTATAAGTAAGAAAGAAGATGTTAATTTAGAAGTAAAGAACTATTATAATGGCAAATGCCAAATATGTGGTTCAACTTTTAAATCTAATATTGGCGAAAATTATTGTGAAATAGTTGATATCATCCCAAAGCGGTATGGGGGAGTTAGGTTTACAGGAAATAAACTATGTTTATGCCCGAATCATGCAGCAATTGTTAAACATGGAGACTTTGACCTAGAAGAATTTAAAAACATAGATAAAAATGAAGTTAATGTAAGAATAAATTTTAAGAAAGCCAAAATTAAATATGCAAGAGAGCATATGTTGGCTTTGAAAGTATTACTTAATATTGGTAAAGATAAATAAATTTGTATGAGGAATAAATAAAAATGAATAGTCAAACTGAATCAAGATTGTGGGCAGTAGCAAATCAACTAAGGGCAAATTCTAAATTAAGCGCTGCACAATATTCCACTCCTGTCTTAGGGTTAATATTTTTAAGACATGCAGATTATAAATTCACAAAAAAACAGGAAGAGCTTGAAGGTTCTAATGAAAATTCTAGAAGAACTGTTGGAAAAGCTGATTATCATGAAGCAGGAGTTCTCTATTTGCCTGAAGAAGCAAGATATTCTTATTTGCTTAATCTTCCTGAAGGACATAATATTGGCGAAGCAGTCAATACTGCTATGAAACTCATAGAAGATAGTAATTCTGAGCTTAAAGATACTCTTCCTAAATCTTATACTCAGTTTGATGATGATATGCTTATCGCTTTGCTAAAAACTTTTTCTAAGATTAAAGTTAATGGTGGTGGAGATATATTTGGTAAGATTTACGAATATTTCCTTGGTAAGTTTGCTATGACTGAAGGTCAAAAAGGCGGAGAGTTTTTCACGCCAACATCTCTTGTTAAACTTATTGTTGAAGTTATAGAACCATTTCATGGGAAAATATTTGATCCTGCTTGTGGAAGTGGAGGAATGTTTGTTCAAAGTGGTAATTTTGTTGAAAAAAATAATAAAGTTGCAAATGTTGAATTATCTTGTTATGGACAAGAAAAAACTACTGCGACAGTTAGATTAGGTAAAATGAACTTAGCAGTTCATGGTTTAACTGGCGATATTAAAGAAGCAAACACTTTTTATGAAGATATTCATAATTGTGTTGGTAAATTTGATTTTGTAATGGCTAATCCTCCATTTAATGTTTCTGGAGTTGATTATGAAAAAGTTAAAGGAGATTCTAGATGGAATATTGGTTTACCTTCTACAGATAATGCTAATTATTTATGGATTCAAAACTTTTGGAGTGCTTTAAATGAAAATGGGAGAGCAGGATTTGTAATGGCAAACTCAGCAGCTGATGCACGAGGAAATGAATCATCAATTAGAGAAAAAATGATTAAAGCAGGCGCAGTTGATGTAATGGTTGCAATTGGACCAAACTTCTTCTACACTGTAACTCTACCTTGCACTTTATGGTTTTTAGATAGAACAGAAGAAAGAAAAGATGAAGTTTTATTTATCGATGCTAGAAATACCTTTAGACAAATAGATAGAGCGCACAGAGAATTTTCTCCTGCACAAATAGAGTATATATCTAGAATAGTAAGATTATATCGTGGAGAAGATGTTTCAGACTTTTATGATGTTTTAGATGAACAAAAAAAAGAGTTAGAAGAACAAAAAGAAGTTTTAGAAGGTGAAAAACTATCTAAAGAAGATAAAGAAGAAATAAACCAATTAAACGATTACATAAAAACAATTGAAGAAGTAAGAACGCTTTGGAAAGAAAACTTTTCTAATGGGTATGATGATATTCCAGGATTATGTAAAGTTGCAAAAATCTCTGAAATTGAAGAACAAGGATGGACATTAAACCCAGGAAGATATGTAGGAGTGGAAGAAGCAGAAGAAGATGACTTTGATTTTAAAGAAAGGCTTGAAGAATATAATGAAGAACTACAAACACTAAACGTGGAAGCAAAAGAACTCGAAGAACAGATTGAGTTGAATGTGAAGAAGTTGTTAGGTAATTAAAGATGGAAGAAGGTTGGAAAGAAGATTCATTAAAAACCATTGCAATTAGTATTACAAATGGATTCAATCCTAAAAAAGAATCAAATCAAAAATATTTAGGTTTAGAACATGTTGAACAAGAATCATTAAGAATTAATTCAATTGGGAATTCTAATGAAACAACAAGCAACAAAAAAAAATTCTTTAAAGGAGATATATTATTTGGAAGGTTAAGACCTTATTTTAGAAAAGTAGTACAACCAAAATTTAATGGTGTTTGTTCTTCTGAATTTATTGTTATAAATGCTAAAGAAGGAAATTCTCAAAAATACCTTTATTATTTAATTGCTGATAAGGACTTTGTAGACAGAATAACAAAAACTTGTGGAGGTGTTGATAGACCTAGGGCGCAATGGAATATTATTTCTGAATTAAAAATAGTTTATCCTAAGTCTTATTTCGAACAACAAAAAATAGCAACAATACTTTCCAATTATGATGATTTGATTGAAAACAATCTCAAAAGAATTGAACTTCTTGAAAAGACTGCAAAACTTATTTATGAAGAATGGTTTGTTAAATTTAAATTTCCAGGACATGAAGATGTAAAAATGGTTGAAAGTGAAATCGGGATTATTCCTGAAGGATGGGACGCTGTTACCTTACGATCTTTAATTGATTATTATATTGGTGGAGGTTGGGGTAAAGAAACAATAGATGAGGATCATATAGTTGAAGGTTTTGTAATCAGAGGAACTGATTTTCCTAAACTAAATGCTGGAAATTTAAAAGAAGTTCCTTTTAGATTTCACAAAAAAAATAATTTCAATTCAAGAAAACTTAGGGATTTAGATATTATATTTGAAGTTTCTGGAGGAAGTAAAGATCAACCAGTAGGAAGAAATTATTTAGTTTCTGAACCAATTCTAAAAAAACTAAATGATCAAGTAATGTTCGCTAGTTTTTGTAAATTAATTAGAATAAAAAACAAAAAACTCGCACATTATATTCATATGTTTTTAAATGAAGCATATACCAATGGCATTATTGAGCAGTATCAAGTTCAATCCACAGGAATTTCAAATTTTAAATTTGAAGCATTCATAGATAATGTAGAAATTGCTATTCCAAATGAGAATTTAATTGAGGCACAGGATGTATTTTTTAATTATGTGTATTCACAAATATTTAATTTAAGAATTAAAATAAATAACCTTCAAAAGACAAGAGATCTTCTCTTACCTAAGCTCATTAATGGAGTTGTTAATGTTTCTAATTTAGATATTGTTATTCCGGAGGCCAAAATATGACTTTTATAAGAAAATTAGAGTTTTATGAAATAAATCCTTTGAATTTTGAATTTGAAAGAATTTTTCAAGAGATATTCAGAAAACCTTTAGAGTCCATAGAATCAAATGGTCGAATTCTGAACTTAGGTACATCTTCAATAGCAATTACCCAATTAGAAAATGATGATGATTATATTACGGGCATTATTATGAGAGTAACAACTGATGATATTCCTTTAAAAGGTAGTTTATTAAGAAATAATTTTAATCCTATTATCTTGGAGAATGATGAAGGGTTGGCAGATATGACTTTCTTTTCTTATATTAGAAATCTAGGAATCATTTGTTTATTACCTGCCAGAAATGGTGTTAAATGGGGAACTTTTACTCAATATATACAAAGAGTTCATGAAGACTGTGAACATTTCGAGATTAATCCTTTAATTAACCCTGATACACTCAGAATATTAAACACTTGGAGGAGTGTAACCTCTATTGAAGGAGTTGTTAAAATAGGCAATAATACAAGACCAACATCCTCTCAAACAACTCAGCTTCCTCTAAGCATAGCTATAGATGAAACTCAAAGAATGGAAGCCACACGATTAAAATTAGAATTATATAATCCTAAAAGAAAGGGTGGACTTTTAGCAAGTGCTGTTAGAACTATGAGTCAGGCTATTCAAAGATTGGGTGGTGTTTGTGAAGCAGAACATATTAACATTAAAGGAAGTCCATCACCAGAGTTTGCAGATACAATAATAGATATAATATCTCAGAAATATACTTTAACAGTAACTTTAGGCAGAGGTGGAAGATATTTAGATTTTGCTGAATGCCGAACACAAGTAAATGAGAAGCTTATTGAAAATCAAGAACAAATTAATTCATTGGTAAATTAAAATGAAATCAAGAGCATTTGAAAAAAACGGAATTTATTTAGGTCTTTTAGTGATAATTCCTTTTTTATTAAATTGGATTGTTATTCCTGATGTAAGTTTAACAGTCTTATCAATTTTTTTTGGAGGATTACTATCAATATATTTAGTTCTTCCGACAGTACAACATTTTAAACAATTTGAATTTATTGTTAAATCAGGTCATATAAAAGATTTAATTAATTATATTCGTGTTCCTGTTTTTTTATCTTTAATCTTAATTGTTTTTAATTTAGTTGCAAGTTCAATTAATATTCCTATTAATTCACTTATCATATTAACATTTAAATCAATTTATATTGGTTTATGGGGTGTTTTTATACTTGGATTATTACGAATTATTTTAATATTACCAAAGATATTACTTAATGAATTAAATAAAAATAAAAAATGAAAACAAACAACTACTCGGAGGATGGACTTGTTGAACAACCTGCTATCAAGCTACTTCAAGAAGAGTTAGGTTATGATTTTATGAATTGTTTTGATGAAACTTTTAATGACAAAATTAACAATATTCAAGGCACATTAGGTCGTAATAATAAATCAGAAGTTGTTCTCGTCTCAAAACTTAAACTTGTTCTCTTTTCTTTAAATCCAGATTTACCGCCTGAAGCAATACATCTTGCTATTGAAGAATTGATTAAAGATCGTTCAAGACTATCTCCTTTCAAAGCAAACCAAAGTATATACAAACTTCTAAAAAATGGAGTTAAAGTAAAACTTCAAATTAATGGAAAACAAGAAACTAAAACAGTTAAAGTAATTGATTATGATACTCCTGAAAATAATGATTTCTTTTTAGCATCCCAGTTTTGGATAACTGGTGAAATGCATACAAGAAGACCTGATTTAATTATATTCATAAATGGTTTACCATTAGTTTTAATTGAACTGAAAGCAACAGGAGTTAATGTTAAACGAGCATACGATGATAATTTAACTGATTATAAGGATACAATTCCTCAAATTTTTAATTATAATTCTTTTATCATTATTTCAAATGGCCTGGAATCAAAAATTGGTTCTATGACTTCAGGTTATGAGCACTTTGCAACTTGGAAAAAAATTAGTTCAGAAAAAGAAAAAGGAAATACTTATCTTAATACTATTCTAAAAGGGACTTGTACTAAAACAAATTTACTTGATCTTTTAGAAAACTTTACATTATTTACTTCATTTAATAATAAACCAATAAAAGCAGTTGCTAAAAATCATCAATTCTTAGGTGTTAATAACTCTGTAGAATCATTTAAAAATAGGAAAAAGAATGATGGTAAACTAGGAGTGTTTTGGCACACTCAAGGTTCAGGTAAGAGTTTTTCAATGATTTTCTTTGCTCAAAAAATATTAAGAAAATTCGAAGGAAACTATACTTTTGTTGTAGTAACTGACAGAAAGGAATTAGACTCTCAAATATATCAAAACTTTGCAGATGCAGGAGTTGTAACAGAAGAACAAGTTCAAGCAGACTCTGGAAATCACCTTAAACAATTATTAAGTGAAGACCATAGAATGGTATTTACTATTATTCATAAGTTTAGAACTGAAAAAGGAGCAATCTATCCCGAAATAACATCTCGAGATGACATTATAGTCATGACTGATGAAGCACATAGAAGTCAATATGATACTTTTGCATTAAATATGAGAAATGCAATGCCAAATGCTTGTTTTATTGGTTTTACTGGAACTCCTTTAATGAATAAAGGAGAAGAAAAGACAAAAGAAACATTCGGTAAATATGTTTCCATATACAATTTTAATGATTCTATAATGGATAAAGCAACAGTCCCCCTATATCATGATAATCGTGTTCCTGAATTAAAACTTGTAAATCCTAAATTAACTAAGGACATTTATGAAGTTATTGAGGATGCTGACCTTGATGAAAAAGAACAAGAAAAAATTGAAAAGAGACTTGGGTCTAATTATGACATTATCACAAGAGACGATAGACTTAATGTTATAGCAGAGGATATAATCAAGAATTTTATTGGTAGAGGTTATCAAGGAAAAGCAATGGTTGTATCAATTGATAAATTTACAACTGTAAGAATGTATGATAAAGTTCAATTCTATTTGAAAAAAGAAATTGAAAACTTAGTCAAAGAACTTAGAACTGCAACTCCAACTAATATAGTCTTAATAAAAGAGAAAATTAATTTATTAAAAAAACTTGATATGGCAGTAGTAATAAGTAATGAGCAAAACGAAATCAAAAAGTTCAAAGAAAAAAAGTTAGATATTACTAAACATCGTAAAAGAATGGTTGAAGAAGAACTAGCAGAAAAATTCAAAAATCCAAAAGACCCATTCAAATTAGTATTTATCTGCAGTATGTGGATGACAGGATTTGATGCACCATCAGTATCAACTATCTACTTAGACAAACCAATGAAGAACCACACACTTATGCAAGCAATAGCAAGAGCAAATAGAGTATTTAAAGAAAAACAAGCAGGATTCATAGTTGATTACATAAATGTATTTAGAAACTTAGAAAAAGCATTAGCTATTTATGCAACTCCAACAGGAGGAGGAACAGTTGACATACCTGTAAACGCAAAAGAAAAACTTGTCGAATCATTAAGAGACTTTATCAAAGAATTAAATAAGCATTTAACAAAGCAAAATATTGATTATGAAACTATTATTAAAGCAGAAGGCATGGATAAATATCCATTATTAGAAAAAGCATTATCTGCTATAGTTGCATCAGACCATATAAAAAAAGATTTTTTAACAAAAGCAGGAAACGCAGTAAAAATATACAAAGCAATTCTACCGCACAAATCTGCTTCAGAATTCAACAAATACATATTTTTGTATAAAGAATTAATAAAAGAAATAAGAGCTTTAGACCCTGAAGTTAACATTGATGATGTTCTATCAAAAATACAAGATGTTCTTGACACATCCATTGCTTCAAAAGAATATATAATAAAAGAATCAAAAACAAAGAAAATAATTGATATTAGCAAAATCGACTTTGAAGCTCTAAAAACAAAATTTGAAAAGAATAGAGATAATGCTCAGCTTGAACGTTTAAAAAACATTTTATCGTTTAAATTAAAAGAAATGATTAATCTTAATAATACAAGAGTCGATTATCTCAAGAAATTTCAAGATTTAGTTGATGAATATAACTCAGGTTCTTCAAATAACGAGAAATTCTTTGAAAAATTAGTTGAGTTTTCAAAAGAATTATCTGCAGAGGAAAAAAGACACATCTCTGAAAATTTATCCGAAGAAGAACTGGCTCTTTTTGATAAACTTAAGAAACCAAAACTTTCTGAAAAAGAATTAAAACAAGTTAAAAACGTATCCAAAGAATTACTTCAAACTTTAAAAGATAAAAGAAAACTTTGTATTGATTGGAGAAAAAAACAACAAACAATTGCTGCAGTAAGAGTAACAATAGAAAAAGAACTTGATGTTGGTTTACCTAATTCGTATGATAAACAAGAATTTGGTGAAAAATGTAATATAATATTCCAACATTTCTTTGATAATTACTTTGGCGAAGGTGCAAGTGTGTATGCTGAAAATTTCTAATTCAAACAACCAAATGATCCAAAACATCTATTCCAACTAATTCTCCAACTTCTTTCATCTTATTAGTAACTTCTATATCTTCTAAACTCATTTCTTTATTTCCGCTTGGATGATTATGAACTAAGATTATTGCTTTTGCACTTCTCTTTATCGCTTCCTTAAATACTTCTCTAGGATGTATTACTGCACTATTTAGAGTTCCTATTGAAATTAGTTTATCTCCTATTACTTTATTTCGAACATCTAAAAATACTACATAGAAGTGTTCTTGCTTTAAATCTTTCAACTTCTCAGAATAATAATTTACAACATCTGTTGAATTATTCAAAGTAACTCCCATAATCTTTCCAGAATTAACTCTTTTAGTTATTTCAAAACTTGCTTTCAACGATATTGCTTTAACTAATCCTATTCCTTTTATATCTCTTAATTCTTCAATACTAAGTTCAGATAGGGTATTTAGACCATACTTACTTATTAATTGATTAGAAACATCTATTACACTATTAGAACCATATCCTTTCTGCAATATCAACGCTAATACTTCAGAATCAGATAACGAATCAAAACCAGAATTTAGAACTCTTTCTCTTGGTCTGTTTTCAATAGGCATATTTTTTATTAACATATAATAACTTAAGAACTAAGTAGTTTTATATGTTCATGGTATGTTTTTCCGCAATATTTTCATACTTAAAATATTTAAACTACACATATTTTATAATTTCATAATGACTAAACCAAATCAAGAAGAATATGTTAAATGGTATAATATTGCAAGAGAGCATATTAACAATGATAAAATTATTCCAAAAATATCTGATAATGAAATAATCAAAAATATTTCTGGGGAAAATTGGCTTATGTTTATTAAAGGAACTCAAGAAGATAGAGCTAATGCAGTAAATTATCCCGAACCTAATGTATATTTAGTAATTGATGACAATACTTTAGAAATTGGTTTGACATTTAATAATACCCCATCAGTTGATAAGTTTAAGAACATAATAAAAGGACATTCTGATGTTGAAAAAACAGAATTAGTTAAGAAACTATTAGCTTTGAATAATCAATATTTAACATGTTTAGTTAGAAAAATACGAAAAATGTATGGCCCCTCACCAAAACATACAACGGAATATGAGATTCAAACAAATACTCTAAATGATGAAAAGTTTGAAAAGTTAATTCTTGATTGTGTTAAAATTAGAGAAGAGGGAATTAAAAACAAAGAAACTGCTGAATTTGCTTCATATTTTGAAGGACCAGTAGTAGAATTAATTTATATTGAAATAAAACAAGACAAAAAATCTTTTACTGCGGTTCTTGATGATATAGTACCAATATACTCATTATGTCTTGATGTTAAATCTGATGAACAGTATGAAGATAATCTTATTCTTGAGAAAATTAAACAAATAGATTCTTGGGATTGGTACTTAGAAGAAGATAGAAAAGGATTATCCGAAATATTAAAAAAAAGGTTTAATATTGAAATTGAACATACTAAACTAAGAAAATATATCAAATTTATTGATTCTGAGTAATAATTTAATTGCTAATAATTATTTCTATTTATTAATAATTCTTTCCTATTATCTTTATATTAATTATTTCTAATAGTTCTATTTATATTCTTCAGTATAAACCACTTATTTTTCTTAGTTTTTCCAAAACCTTTGTTGAGAAAGTCTATATAGACTTGGTTTTGAAAATTAACTCAAGGTACAACTTATATATCATCAACTTTTTAGAAATTTATATTCTCATTTAATTGGGTTTTCCCAGATTGTTTCTATCACTAGATTTCCTTTATGATTTCTTACAGGTATGGATCTTTGCAAGACTCCATAAATCGCAATTCCCTTTTTTTCACCATGTAGATAACCGGGAAATAAATTTACATGACCATCATTTATTCCAATTTTATTATAGTATTCTTTCATCCATAACGGTGTGCCCCAAACATAGACTTCGTAAGCAACTTCTTCATTTTCTGAAGTATTTCTTGTGAGTAAATTGCCATTCTCTTTCTTATATTCCTTTAGGAATATAAGCCAGTTAACTGGTTTATAGATGTTGAATCCAAAATCATATTCATTAGGCCATTTCTTAATCATTATTGGATTTACTAGTCTCATTCTCTTTCTTGGACTTACCATTACTCTGTATGCTCTTAGAATTATCATGCAAATAAACCTCTGCTATCAATTGTTGTTTCTTTCAATAGTTTTGTAACTGTCCTTGCAATTCTAACTTTCATATTATCAGTTATTAATTCAGAATGATGTATTGCATTGCAAATGATTGATCTATCGCATCCAATAGCGTTTGCTAGCTCATTTTGGCTTATATTAAGGACTTTTAGAATTAATAAGAGGTTTTCATTGACCATCTCTTTTAACCTCTTTAGATTGTTGATATTTGTTGAGTAGAACTTGTTTATTTTTAGATTCCTTTTCTTCTAAAGAAATAATATATTCATAAGCCTCATCAATAGAATTAAAACCGAGTTTAGAGGAGACACTTCGGGCAGATTGTATAATAGAATCCACCTTCGAGTTCATTTTTAATTCACTCAAAGATGAAATGAGTATTTTTTCATTTTGATATTGTTGGTAATAAATCCATCTTAATAAAAGTTTAGTTTAAATCCATTCCTTTCTTTGCAGCATACACTCTTATTTTATCTGATTTAATAACCATGTCTAAGTCATGTTTCATTTTTTCAAATTCTTCTTGGATTTTGTTTTGTTTTTCTTGCATAGCTGTTAGCTGCATTCTATTATGTTCAAGTTCTTTATTTAACTTTAATAGTTCATCAACTTGGATTCTTGTAACACTAGGCTCTAAATCCATGCCTGAGTAATTAGCATATACATCTATTGCGTCACTACTTGGTTTATGCCCTAATAAAGCTTTAACTTGATCTGTTGAATAACCCTTATTTAACCAAAATAATGTGGCAGACTTTCTTAAAATGTGTATTGTTGGCAAGTTTTTATTATCAGGCTTAGTTCTAATACCACTATCAACACATAAACTCCCTAATTGTTTAGTTAAAGTCTTATAATTTACATTAATTAACAAATCATTAAAATTTAGTTTTTCAAGATATTTCTTTAATAAATCGTTACATTCAGGAATTATAATAGGGATTGTTCTATCATCTTGACTTTTAGTATATTCTTTTCTTATATGAACTAAATAATAATAAATCTTAGTTTGTTCATTAAATCTTAATTCAAAATCTTTCTTTCTAATATTAAATAAAGTTCCAATTCTCATTCCAGAAGCAAATAATAAGAATAAAACTAATTTGTATATTTTTGAAGGTGCAATTTCAACAAGCGTTTTAATATCTTCAAAAGTTAAGAATTCGACTCTTGTTTTATTGTTTTGAAGTTTAAAATTGAATACTTTTACTGATTTATCATAGTGTCCTAAGAACTTGAAGAAATCGCTTTTAATTACTTTAGAAATATACTCTCTCTTTCCTTTTATCATTGATCCTTTAATAGATCTTAGTTCATCATTATAGAAATCTTCTTTGAACTGTTCTAATTCTTCTAAACTAATGTTTTCCAGGTCTTTAAACCATCTGCAAATGTTATTTAATAAGAAAATATACTTTGTTAGTGTTTTGGCTCGTCTATGTCTGTTTTCTTCTTTTTCGGCTGTTGATAAGCCCATGGTCAAATCTTTTTCTTTCTTATCTAACCATTTTAACGCAACTTGCCTATTCTTTAAAGGAAGTTCTTCCCTGTTTTTGAACTTCTCTTTTGCTTGATCAAATCGTTTAATTGAATTTAGATAGTCAATAATCTCTCCCATAAAAATCTTAGAAACAAAGCTAATTTATATGTATTTCGGGGATTTTTTCCAATTCCCGGTGGGGTCATACTTTTTTTTCTAATTATATAAATGAAACAACTAAATCTGCAGATTTAGTGCGCCAGAAATAAACAATTTCTGAGCGGTCCCGGTGGGGTCATACCTTTTATTATTCTTAGAATAGAGGAATACTTATACCTAATTTATGTAGTAAGAAATCATATATGATGAATATTAGTGCAAATAGGAATATTAGAATTATAAAATAGTGTTTATGTTTATGTTTTTTATGATGTTCTAGTTCTTGTTTTTCTTCATAAGCTACATCTATAACTTCATCCGCGAACATAAGTGAGAAAAAAGTTCCTAAGCCTGAAAGAATTATGATGCCCCAATAAGGTATAGGTGAAGATAATATGTGGCTAAACATTGACAGTATAATGGTATTTTGATAAACTGCAGGATAAGTTGTCATAAATATTATATTGATTGTTATGGCTATAGTCCAAACTATTATTTCTGAATAAACCATTTTTAAGCCAGTAAGAATTCTAGTAGGTAAATCTAAAATAAATCCTGCGTCTGCAATAGGAGTGCATAATACAAAGAAACTCCATGTTAAAGCACTTATGATGGCTCCATCTTTTCCTCCAAATTTCATCATTGAAAGAATCAAATAAGCGATTATAACTATGATTAAAAGTACAAACTTGATTACAGGATGTTTGTGAAATTCTAATTTCACATGAGTATACAATTTTTCAATATTAACGATATTTTTATGCATATGAATTTTATAGATAGGAATGTTTATTTAACATGTCTGTTTTTTTTTAAGTTAAAGCTTCATTTGAAATAGTTACGCTTAATTTTCCTAAATCAACCTAAGCGTCCCTTCAAGTTTCTAAGTTATTAAAATAAAAAAAGAAAATTAATTTATTTATCTAGCCCATCATACCTATTAATCCAGGATTAAAAAGAAGTACAATTCCAAGTAATAACATTATTGCTCCTCCAATGAATTTAATTAAAGCCATTGTTGTTTTCTTTATGGTTTTACCTTTGAAAGTATATCCTAAAATAGTTATTATTATTAGTAATGGAAGTATATAAACTAATACGTATAACAATAAATATGCATAGAAAGTTATTCCTGCTAAAGACATTCCAGAAAGAATACCTGTGTAAATTATAGGAAATCCTGCAGTACAAGGTAACTCAACTAAAGATGCAAAGATTGCTAAAGTGATTGAAGCGCCTATTAAAGTTAAATTTGAGCCTTTTTTTAAGAGATTTGCTACGTTTTGAATTCTTTTTTTTAGTGGTCCTACTTGTTTATCTTGAACCATTAAGGTTATTCCTTTTCTATAAAAGAAGAACTCCTTACAGTTAATTAAACCGGCAACTATTGCGATCCCTGCGATTGCAAATCTTAAAGGATCTATGAAACCTATGAATTTGAAAATATTTAACCATGCAGCCATAAAGATAAAGTAAAAAATGTAAATTACTCCGATGAAACTATAACCTACAATGAATATTTTCTTTCTTGAATTAGATTCTGATAACATTAATGAAACTAATAAAGTTAATACAAATAAGTTACAAGGGTTAAATCCATCCACAATTGCAATTAAAAATGTGAATAATGGTAATGGTAAGATGAGTCCTAAATTTTGAAGTACATCAGGCGAAACTTTTTTTGTTAATATGAAAAAACCAACTAAAACAATCAAACTAATACTTACTATTATTCCTTTCTTAAGATTCTCTTTCATTATATATCAACCTTCATATTTTCTAATAATTTAACATATTCAAGTTTAGATTTTGCTCCAACAAAATATTCACAATTAAAAATAAATGTGGGTGTAAATTGAATATTAATCCTGTAAGATTCCATTTGTTCTCTATCTTCTTCTTTGCTTAGATCTAAAATTACTGGTTCAATATTATTCTCATTACAAGCAGCTTTAAAATCAGGTAAAGTTTCTTCGCAATGTGCACAATATTTAGATTCTAACATAATTACTTTTCTTGTAAGATTTCTTTCAAAACAATCAGTTGAATTAATTACGCCTTCGTTAGAAATAGTAATAATAATATTATCATCATTTAAGTTGGGACCACTACAAGCAGTCAAACTTAATATTAATATTAATGCTAAAGTTAGTTTAAATAAATCATTCATTATTTTACCTCAAATTATCTATTATTATATCATAAGATGAAATAACATATAATAATTTGTTTCATAAAATGAAACAAGTCCTTCTAAATTAATATTTTCTTAATTTTTTCTTCAAGTTTAATTGTATTAGTCATGCCTTGAGGAACTTTTTCTATTACACCTTTTTGTTCTAATTTTTTTAAACTTCTCGAAATTTTTACTCTGGATAATCCTGTGTTCTTAAATAATTCAGATTGAGTTGCTTCTCCTTGTTTATTAATTAAAGAAATAATTATGTTTTTTTCTTCCCCATCTAAGAAATCTAATGTTTTACTATTATCTTTATGTATCTTAGAAATCTTTTTTTCATATTTATCTGAAATGAAATAATATGTGAAACTTCCTATGAACATCCCAAATAATGATAAAAGAATCAATAAAAGCGCCACT
>Ga0307929_1001946_pt1 | contig 14314 bp, 11 predicted proteins | sample AceLakmetage1330_FD_203160 | JGI IMG/M metagenome (GOLD analysis project Ga0307929, IMG submission 203160) | Saline water microbial communities from Ace Lake, Antarctica - #1330 | ecosystem: Environmental > Aquatic > Non-marine Saline and Alkaline > Saline | place: Antarctica: Ace Lake...
CGGGTTAATGTCATTAGAAGCCCGGATGAAGGTTTAAACGATTAATAGAAACCGCCTTGGTACGGAGTACGTATGCCGGGTGGTGTGGGGGGACAGCGGCGCAAGCCGCTTCCTACCCGATTAGAAAGCCCAAACGCGTGAAATCACCAAAGGTGCGGAGCACCGGAATATTCATTCACGAAACACCAATATTTACCTGGTTTTCCGGGGAGCCCTCACCTGAAAATAGCCCCCACCCAAAAACCCCCAAGCCCTGCTATGCAAAAAAAGAGATTTGCTGTTTTTGGCGGAAATTATAAAGCCCACTAATACCTACCCGCCTTCGGCGGGAAAATGGCCAAATGCACGACCCCGGAATTCCGGGGTCGTGCATCCTCAAAAACTTCATTTATGGGATAGTCAAATAGTCTTTTAATCCCTCAAACAACGCACAGAAAAGCCATAACCCTTAGGGCCGTCGAATCTGTATGCATCGTCAAAGCCATAGTACAGGTTGAGAGCCCAGGCATTTGTAGTTGAGTACTCGGAGGAACTCCAGAATTCGCCGTAGCTACCTATGTAGGTGAACGTACCATCGGTGGTGCGGTAGCCGCCCGGAAGACCTGTAAAACCGCTGCTGTTGGTGGCTCCGGTATTTGGAGAATTCCAGTGCGTTGTCCCGGTTTCCTTCATTTTTCCGCCTGCAACACTTGTGCCACCCAAATAAGTTATTAAAACTGTCCACTCGGCATCAGCAGGCAGGTGCCAATTGGCCGGGCAAGCATCAAGCGATGAAGGCCAGTTGTATAAAACACCATAAGTTTGGTAGTTTGTGGTGACTTTGGCTTCAGTAACATCGCTTCCCTGGTAATCATAAACATAATAATAAGGATCGGTATTATTTCCATCAGAGGATGGGCTTACCTCAGGGAGGTACGCCAAATTTTCGGTCATCCAGCACTGTTCTCCAATTAGCAAAGTTTCGTAGCTTTGGCCATCGCGGATGTCGGTAAAGGTATCTCCACAATTGAAACCTACTGATTCTTCTTGTGTAGTAAAACTCCAAACCACACCTTCAGTGGTATTGCCATGGTTATCATGAGCAACAATTTGCCAAAAGTACTGGGTGTTGTATTCCAAAGTTCCGGGATCAAAAGTAGTTTCGCTTTGGCCTGTTGCCACTTGTGCAGGTGTAGCTTCGATGCCAAAAAATACATCATACGTTAAGGGATCGCCATCAGGATCAGTGCAAGTCCAGGAGAGGCCAGTTTCAATACCTTGATTTTGTGATTCGTTTTCAGGGCTGGGAGATGATGGTGATTCAGGTGGAAGGTTTTGTTGTTCAACATCCCTCAAACAACGCACAGAAAAACCATAACCCTTAGTGACGTTGCCCCTGTTTGCATTGTTACCGCTAGAGTACAGGTAGCTGCACCAGGCATTTATAGTTGAGGTCTCGGTAGAACTCCAGAAGTAACCGTAGTTACCTACATCGTTGAATGAACCACTGGTGTTGCGGAAGCCGCCCGGAAGACCTGTAAAACCACTGCTGTTGGTGACCCCGGTATTTGGCGGATACCAGTGCGTTGTCCCGGTTTCTTTCATTTTTCCTCCGGCAACACTTGTGCCACCCAAATAAGTTATTAAAGTTGTCCATTCCGCATCAGCAGGTAAATGCCAATTGGCCGGGCAGGCATCAAGCGATGAAGGCCAGTTGTACAAAACACCATAAGTCTGGTAGTTTGCGGTGGCTTTGGCTTCAGTAACATCGCTTCCCTGGTAATCATAAACATAATAATAAGAATCGGTATTATTTCCATCAGAGGATGGGCTTACCTCAGGGAGGTACGCCAAATTTTCGGTCATCCAGCACTGTTCGCCAATTAGCACGGTTTCGTAGCTTTGGCCATCGCGGATGTCGGTAAAGGTATCTCCACAATTGAAACCTACTGATTCTTCTTGTGTAGTAAAACTCCAAACCGCACCTTCAGTGGTATTGCCATGGTTATCATGAGCAACAATTTGCCAAAAGTACTGGGTGTCGTATTCCAAAGTTCCGGGATCAAAAGTAGTTTCGCTTTGGCCTGTTGCCACTTGTGCAGGTGTAGCTTCGATGCCAAAAAATACATCATACGTTAAGGGATCGCCATCAGGATCGGTGCAAGTCCAGGAGAGGCCAGTTTCAATACCTTGATTTTGTGATTCGTTTTCAGGGCTGGGAGATGATGGTGATTCAGGTGGAAGGTTTTGTTGTTCAACATCCCTCAAACAACGCACAGAATAGCCAGAACCCTTAGTGTCGTGGTTCCCGAGCGCATTGTCAATGTTATAGGACAGGAAGCGATTCCAGGCATTCGCCGTAGAGTACTCGGTAGAACTCCAGAAGACACCGTTAATGCCCAAATAGCTGAACGTACCATCGGCGGGGCGGTAGCCGCCCGGAAGACCTGTAAAACCGCTGCTATTTGTTGCCCCGGTATTTGGGCTGTTCCAGTGGCTTGTCCCGGTTTCTTTCATTTTTCCTCCGGCAACACTTTCACCACCAAGATATGTGGTTAAAACTGTCCACTCGGCATCAGCAGGTAAGTGCCAATTGGCCAGGCAGGCATCAAGCGATGAAGGCCAGTTGTACAAAACACCATAAGTTTGGTAGTTTGTAGTGGCTTTGGCTTCAGTAACATCGCTTCCGTGGTAATCATAAACATAAAAATATGGGTCGGTATTATTGCCCTGAGATGAGGGGCTTACCTCCGGCAGATAGGCCAGGTTTTCGGACATCCAGCACTGGTCACCTATTTGCACGGTTTCGTAGGATTTACCATCGCGGGTATCTGTAAAAGGATTTCCACATACCCAATCCTCAATAATTAATCCTGCAAATAAATTCCCAAGTGTATCCACAGATACTTCATATTCGTTTCCATTTTCATCCATCAAGGTAATCGATCGTGAATGATTAGATTCAAAAGCATAAGGCACACTCAAAAACTGAGTTACTCCCATAATGGTGTAGCTGCCGCTTCTATCAAGGTCGATGGCTGTTTCTAAGTATTTTTCAGCATTGCCCCAAATAACATCCGAAAAAGCATTGTTTTGGGGGATGCCATAGCCAATTACCAGATTCACCAGGCCAAAGGCATTGGTGTTTACATCGTGGGTTTCGGCATAAACCACTTCGCCATCGGCGGAGCCGGAGCGGATGGTCATTTGCAATGAGAGTTCCGTGTAGGGCAAAATGTTGCCATCGCCATCACGGATTACGGTTTGGTAATTGATGCCCATCGGCCCGCCTTTCGGCGAGGCAGGAGCTTGAGCCACGGTAGCGAGGCTCAGCAGGATTGCTGCGAAAAGTAAAGTTAAATTTTTCATCATTATAAAAGTTTTAGTTTATAAAAAGTTGATTGATAATTTGTAATCGTTAAATGTTTTGTTTTTAAGCGGCAGCGCCGCGAAATCTTTGTAGCAATAAGTACCATTAGAACAACAAAGGTGCGGAGCACCGGAATATCCGTTCCCAAAACCACCATTTCCGTTTTAATATTACGGTGCTCTGCACCTGCATTTTCTCTGGGCGCATCTTTGCTACAAAGATTTTGGGAGCTCTGCACCTGCATTTTCCCAGGGCGCATCCTTGCTACAAAGGTTTTGGGAGCTCCGCACCTACATTTTCCTTGGGTGCATCCTGGCTACAAAGGTTTTGGGTGCGCCTGCCCCGTTTTTTCGGGGCTGCACCTGCATTTTCTTCCGGTGTTGCATGTCAAGCGGCAGAGCCGCGTAATCTTTGTAGTATCGAAATTCCGAAGCAACCCCAAAGGTGCGGAGCACCGTAATATTCATATTTTTATTCATTTAGGTAAATTTTGAACGATTTTAAAAACAAAGCTTCTAATCCACCACCACCTTCTTCATCCCCACAAAACCATCATCATACAATTTCAAAAAATAAACGCCTTTGGGATTTTCGGATAGATCGATTTGGAAATCCGATGCCCCAAACTTTAACACCTTAATAATACTTCCCCTGATGTCGGTAATCTGGATTTGAAGATTTTGGGGATTGCGGTTAAGGGAAATATTAAAAATCCCATGCGAAGGATTGGGGTAAACCTCAAAGATAATCGCCGGATTTTCTACAATCCCGGTTGCCTGCAGTTTTAAGATTTGAGCTGCAGAAAGTCCGTGTGCAGCAAAAAATCCCATGTTTGGCAAAGCCTGGTTAAAAGTTACTTCAAGTGCAAACTCCTGATCGTTGGCCGGGCGGTAAACTTTAAACCGAAAAGGTTCGCCGCTATCAAAGCCGTCCTTATCCATCGTGATTTCATCGTTGGCAAAAGCTGTGATAGCGATATTGGATTTTAGATTTGTGATTTCGGCCTGGCCACAGCAAATGTCATCAAAGCTAAAAACGCCAATCACATCGCCGGGCAGTATTCCTGAATTCAGGAAAACTTCTACAGGAAAAGCAATGGCGTGAGAGCTTGCGGTGTAATGCAAATCGTTCCAGGGAGTAAGATTTGCAGGCCAGGAAACAGGTTTTGCTTTGGGTGATGATTTTGTGCATTCCGGGAAAGCAATTGTCCCTCCATCTGCGGAAGCAACAAAATAGGCTTTACCGGGAATAAGGTTTCCCAAAGTATTGATGTTGTAAGCAGGCCAATAAAGATTAGTTCCGGCCACTTCTTTTACGATTTGTAAGGATGAAATATCTGAAAAGAGATTTTCCACATCCACCTCGCAAGCACTTAAAACCGGCACAAGGTTCCAGCCTTCGGCCAGGTCGATTTCCGGATTTTGGATTTTGGCTCCGGTAATACTCAACTCAAAATCATCTTCGGCCTTGATTTGATAACCGCTTTGATAATCCCAGTTGCCCAGGGTGTTGATGCCCTGGCCGGGAAAATAAAACCCATCCATCGAGGCCAGAATGATCAGCTCGTTTTGGTAGGGTGCGAAAATACCATCCATACCCTTGTTCAAAGGATCAAGGTAGGAAGAAACACCGCTCCAGCCCATCGGGATATTCAGGATTTGCCGGAGGTAAAAGTTGTAGGGCTGCTGAAAGCCCTGCGTGAGGATCAGCCCGCCGCTGTTGAAGGTTTCGATTACAGGCTCGCCCACCGTCCAGCTCATCGAGAGGTTGTCGCCCTCGTAATATCCGCCGGATGTGGCGATGACTTCTTGCGCTTTGGCCTGACACAAGCAGGCTGCAAAAGCGAGTACGCTAATGTACAGTGTTAAATGTTTCATAAGATTGGGATTGAAGTGAATAAATGTCTTTTGTGGCAGTAAATGTAAGAAATATTTAAATGAAAAAGATATTTTTTTTGATGTCAGATGTCCGATGTTAGATGTCCGATGTTAGATGTAGTCACCCCGTGAATTACTTTAGGCAGTGGCGGTTAGTGTAAAATTATGCTTCATGCCAGGAAAGGATTCACGGGGTGACTTGCAATCCCAAAAAAGAATATCGAACCGTTGAATACAGAATCGTGAATAATGAAGTTAAAAGCAGATCGTAACTTCCTATTCCCGTGCGTACGGGATAGAAACTTTAGAAAATTGAAACCCTGGCTGACTGGCCTGGCAGGCTTATCATCTAAAAAAAACCTTAATAGAAAAAGGCGATCACAGCGCACCATTGACCTTACTTTATTCGTAGCGGGATTGAAAAATAAGGTAACCTTCGGCAAGCTCTGGTCTGAGAAGAGTTGATTTTCCCTTCAGGGAATTCCTTTTTCCGATCGTTTTAGTCATAGGATGGCTTGAAGCTATGCTATAACTGCGCATATAAAACCATTATAGAAAAAATCTCACCACTTCAACCCTTCTTTTTCTTATCTTTGTCAATGCCTCTTTTTCAGCTACGTTCTTGCAATATTATCTGCATCAAAAACATTGGATAATATCCGGATTTTGTTTTTTAATATCCAAACTAAAAAACCAAAAACTATGGCCTACATCAAATTTGAGAAGAAAAAACTTATCAATCTGGAGTACGCGCTCAAACGAGAGCAACTGCGCACCAACAAGGCCGGGGCATATTGCGCAACCACCATCCTCAATTGCAACACGCGCAAATACCACGGCCTGCTCATCGTACCCCAGCCACAGTTTGGCAATGTGCCGCATGTACTGCTCTCCTCGCTCCACGAAAGCGTGATTCAAAAAAAAGCCATCTTCAATCTTGGTATCCATAAGTACAACGACCACATTTATTCGCCCAAGGGTCATAAATATGTGCGGGATTTCGCGCTCGACCCGGCTTCCACAACTACCTGGCGTGTGGGCGGCGTGGTGCTAAAAAGAGAAATGCTGTTTTCGTCGCACGAAGATTTGCTGATGATGAAATACACGCTGTTGGAAGCACATTCGGAAACCCGCCTGCGTTTCACCCCCTTCCTGGCTTTTAGGAATTTGCACAGCTTATCTAAAGTAAATAATGATGTAAACAAAGATTTTTTGCCCGTAGCCAATGGCTGCGCTTTTTCGATGTATCATGGCTATACTCCCCTATTTATTCAATTTAGCAAAAGCCCACAATGCCAGCATCAGCCCGATTGGTATTATAATATTGAATATACGCACGAAAAAAATCGGGGCTACGAATACCTCGAAGACCTATATACGCCCGGCAGTTTCGAGATAGCCATCCAAAAAGGTGAAAGTATTATTGTGGCAGCCGGAACACAAGAGATTGACCCGGAAACGCTGAATCATAAATTTGAAACTGAGATAAAAAAACGCTTACCTATCAACGACTTTGCAAGCTGCCTGCGCAATGCAGCCCAGCAGTTTTTGGTCTTTCGCGATGGTGATGCAAATATTATTGCAGGCTATCCCTGGCACAGCATTTTGGGTCGAGATACCTTTATGGCCATGCCAGGTCTCCTGCTTGCAAGGAATAAAAAGTCTGTTTTTATCCAGGTGATGGATACGATGATAAAGCGGATGAAGGGAGCCTTTTTTCCCAATGCCGTTTACAACAACCACCTCGACTATCATTCGGTGGACACGCAGTTGTGGTTTTTTTGGGCCTTGCAAAAATATGTCGAACACAGTGGAGAAAACATGAAGATGTGGAATCGTTACAAAAATATTATCCAAACCATCCTTAACGCTTATCGCGAAGGTACTGCATTCCAAATAAAAATGCAGGAGGATGGTTTGCTGTTTGCCGGCGAGCCTGGCTCGGCACTTACGTGGATGAATGCCCGCACCGATGGCGTAGCACTAAGCCCTCGCGTGGGCTGCCCCGTGGAAGTAAATGCACTTTGGTACAATGCAATCCTGTTCAGCATCGAATTGGCCGAACAGGCTGACGATACAGATTTTGTACAGCACTGGCAGTCCGTTGCTTCAAGACTTAAAAATTCATTTATCCGTAATTTTTGGGATAAGACAAAGGGCTATCTCGCCGATTTCACTTTCGAGGATTTTAGGGATTGGTCGGTAAGGCCAAACATGGTGCTTGCTGCTAGTCTGCCTTATTCCCCGCTTGACGATGAGCAGAAAAAACAAGTACTGGATATTGTAGAAAAAGCGCTGCTTACCCCGAGAGGCTTGCGAACGTTATCGCCCCGAAATTACAAATACAAGGGTTTTTACAAGGGCAATGCGATTCAGCGCGAAGCAGCCGTACATCATGGTACGGTACATCCATGGCTATTGGGACATTTCGCCGAGGCCTGGCTGCAACTTTACGGGCAGAGCGGCCTGGAGGTAGTCAAAAACTTATACGAAGGTTTCGGGGTCGAAATGCAAAGTTACGGACTGGGAACCATCGCGGAACTTTTTGATGGCAATCCCCCACATCGTCCGGGAGGTGCCATATCGATGGCTACTTCGGTGGCCGAATTGCTGCGCATCAATCAAATGATAAGTAAATTTAAAAAACCATGAAAGTACTCATGTTCGGATGGGAATTTCCACCACATATCACCGGAGGGCTGGGTACCGCCTGCTTTGGCTTGACCCGTGGGCTGGCTCAAAATAAAGTGGAAGTTCGTTTTATGGTTCCCAAAGCCTACGGCGATGAAGACCAAAGTGCGGTGCGCCTGGTGGATGCCGGCGATGTGGAAGTAAGCAGTGCCGATGATGATTTTATGCAATTCTGGCAGCATATCAGCTACATCGAAATTGGCTCCAGCCTGATTCCATATATAAGCCCCGAGGCCTTCAAAAAAATTGCTGAAGAAGATATCGAAAATAGCAACGCCCAGAGTTTAAAGGAGCGGGTGCTGAAAACAAAATTTCGCTTTTCAGGAAAGTATGGCAGCGACCTGCTTGCCGAAGTTTCGCGTTATGCCTTGATTGCCGGCGGCCTTTCGATAAAGTTCGAATTCGATATTATTCATGCCCACGACTGGCTTACCTATCCTGCCGGCCTGGCCGCAAAGCGCATCAGCGGCAAGCCCCTGGTGGTACATATCCACGCCACCGAGTTTGATCGCTCGGGCAAAAACGTCAACCCAAATGTTTACGAAATCGAGCGCAAGGGTATGCAGGGTGCCGACCGTGTGATTGCCGTCAGCGATTTTACCCGCAAGACCGTTATCGAAAAATATGGCATAGCACCCGAAAAAGTTGTCACGGTACATAATGCCATCGAGCCGCTTGCATCGAAAGATACGAAAGAGCTGCGCCATGTTAACGAAAAGGTGGTTACCTTTTTGGGCAGGCTTACGCAGCAAAAAGGCCCGGAGTATTTTGTGGAAGCTGCGCATCTGGTTTTGCAAAGGGATAAAAATGTACGCTTTTATAATCGCAAAATCGAAAAGTAATATTTTTCAAAACGAAATGTGAGAATTAATAGTACTTTTGATGCGTCACACTTCATTGAATTTACCACACAGTCAGATATTCGCCAGGCGGGTACCACTGTGTGGTTTTTTTGTGAGGTGTGACAACTTAGCAATCCCGCCTGGCTTCTTTTACCCTATATCATAGTTAGCAGTCAATACCTCAACCTTGCGTGCTCCTTTGCGTTGGCTGGAGCTTAGCTGCATGTCAACGCGCTTGGTGTGCCAGCCCTGGAGCTTGGCAATTTTTGCAAGTCCTTCATTGGGGTAGCTGCTCAGAAGGAAGCGACCTTTAACGCCAGCGAGGCACTGTAAAAGCTCATCGAAGTGTTGCTGGGTGTAGCCGCCGTAGTGGCCCTGGTTGCTGCCCACATAAGGCGGATCGCAATAGATGAAGGCCTGCTCATTGTCGCGGCTTTGGATGACCTTAACGGCATCGTTGCTCTCGATTTGAACGCTGGAAAGGCGGGTGCTGTATTCGTCTGTGAATTCCTCTTTTCGCCTTCTTATAACATTCTCCATCTTACCGGATTTGTCATAGCCCCAAGTGCCGACCATGCGGCTAAAGCCCATATTGGTCGTCACCCAGAACGCCCATGCGCGGTGCAGTTCATCGAACAGCATTGGAGCGTGGTAAATGATGAGTGCTTGTTTGTACACATCACGGCTATGCAGGGTGGTGTCTATCATTGCCTTCAAGGATGCATAGTTAGTCTTTAGCTGTCGGTAAAAGTTGATTACATGCGCGTTTACATCGTTGATGACCTCAACCTTGGCGGGCTGTTTAGCCCAAAACACAGCCCCACCGCCAAAAAAAGGTTCGATGTAGGTAATGTGTTCTGAGATTAAAGGGAGGATATGGCGCAGCATTTGCTGCTTGCCTCCGTAGTAGCTGATTGGTGTTCTCTGATAAATTGTCACATTTATTGAATTAGATGTTAATACTTGATTTTATATTGGTATTGAAAGGTTTATGTAATACATCACATCTTCCTGTGATGGATTCTCCATATCTATAATGGTAACTTGACCGTTTGCTTTGATTGAAAGCAATGGAGTATAATTTTTACCGGCATCTAGAAAAAATGCAGCTATTGGAACCCTCACATCATTTGCCGGTCTGTGCTCTACTGGTATTATTTCGTTAAATATAGGCCCTAAACCAAAATACCTGCCTCTAATTTGAAGAATGTCTCCTTGTTTTCTCGTGCTTACAGATGTCCCTTGCACCCACATCCCATCTTTCCCATACACGCTGGCAACCGCAGGTAATAATTCATCGCCGCTAATCTGCACACTTGCATGCCTTATTCTATGCACTGAATTATTATCGCCGTTAAAAAAGGTAACATTCCCTGACGGGTCAATGTCTAAAGTATTAACCCATCGCGGAGTTGTACCGGTGATTGGAAATGGAATCGAACCATTTTGGACTGTAAAACTATGAGAACTCACCTTGCATATTTTATTCCAGCCACCTCCAAGATATATCCATCCCGGCGAAACATTAAAATGGTCTTGTGATGTCTCGCTAATCTCGCAACCCTCTAATATCATGCTGGTAGCACCTGTAGGCAGCAGGCTTCGGCAAAGTGCAAGTATTGCCTCGTTAATTCCATCCTCCATCCACCTGACGCGGTCGAGGGTGAGCGGGAAGCCGCCCGGGTAAGTTGTTATTAATTTTTTCATTCGCTTATGGATTTATGTCGTAATACTCAATACAATATCTTTTGCCCGCCTGGCGGTAATTGTCAATCGTTGCTTTAATGCTCAAAATGTGAGCATATAAATGCGAAGGCACTTTGACGATGAAGTCGTTGATGCCATCGTACTCGCTGCTGTTATAGACGTATTCGGCCTCCTCCAGCTCGCTGTCGTTGTAGAGGTACATTACATCCTGCCCCTCGGCGGCGTTAAACAGGTAATCATCCAGCCTGGCATCGGAGCTATCATCGAGGTAAATGTTGCGGCTCAACGGGTCGTAGAGGTCGTTGAGCAGATGCTCGATGTACATCACCTGCCCCGTGTGCGTGATGCTTTGCAGCACATGCAGGCGGTAAACCGTGAAGGTATTGTAAAGCTGTTTCAAAGGTTTTGAAACAGCTTTTAAATACGCTTTCAAGCGAGGCCTGCGCACGGCGATGGGCAGCAGCAGTTCTATTATTTTATCAAAATCGATATTAAACACTGATGTAAGTTATATTAAGTGTGTTTGCAATCATGTATCCGGCAACGGTGCGATAGGTGCGGGCGATGGTATTGAATGTGGTAGCGGCGTTGGCCTTTGCCTGCGCACTCGATAGCACGCAATCCACTACGCCGGGTGCGGCCTGCACGGCATCTATCAGGGCGTTGTTCATAAATACGCCATCCCAGGGCAGCGCAGCCAGATAGGCGTTAATAGCATCCTCCACAGGTTTTGCCCCGGGCTGGCTTAACAGCTCGCCTGCGGCGTTGAGCAGTGAGGCATCGTAATGCACCTGCATACTTACGTTGAGCAGGTCGGGGTCGGCACTAACTACGTTGCACCAGGTGCCGGCAAATTTAATCTTTGCGATATAGCTTTGAAAAGCTAACAGCTCATCGGGTTCGAGCTTCACCGGCGAACCGTCTTGCTCTTTTGCTACTTTTAACAGCACATCGCCGCCCTGCTCGGTAGCCGATGCACGGGCTATGATGCGCTTATCCGAATCAACCGGATCATATTGGAATTTATAATCCTGGTAAATCATCGTATCTTCTAATTGAAACAACAAGCACATATTCCTGTACCAGCGTGCCGTGCCGGGAATGGCGGCAGCCACGATGGCATCTACCTCGCTTTTGAAGGCATCCCACAACTTTTCGTGAATCCAAATCGCAACGGCTATTAGGAATGCAAATTCCCGCCATATCCCAACCTTGCTGCTACTCGTAAGGTCGTTGAGCAAGGTTTGCGCTGAATCAATATCAGGTTGCATGTTTTTCAGCTCGCTCATCGTAGCCTTTTCGGCTAATATTTGGTTATGTATTTCAGCAATTGTTCGTGCCATTTCTACCAATTTTGATACGCTAACCCGTTTCCTGAGTTGTATAAATATACAACCTCATCGCTACTTAAAGCTTTACTCCAAATAGCGACCTGATCTATTAATCCAATAAAATATTCGGATGCAAGCTGTGAAACCCCTATTTTAATGTTTGAGCCATTTGCACCTATATTGCCAGGCAGTGCGTTGGAAGTTAATAGATTTCCGTTTAAATATAATTTAGCCCCATTCGCCGACAGGGTGAATACTGCATGATTCCATTGATTTTGAATTATTGAATTATCAACCGATGGCATAGAGATTGCATTATTATAAAACACACTAATCTTATTAGCGTTTCTTACATCAATCTGCCAATCATAATTGTTGGAGCCCGTTTTATTTCCATTGATTAGCTGCCTTGTGTTAGTCACTTGCAATGGGAGAAACCAAATACTTAAAGATACTTCAGCTAAAGCTACCGTAAATAAATCAGGCAATTCAACGTAAGAGGTTGAACCATTTAAATCGAGGCATTTCCCTAATATACCTGAATCTGATATTACACAATTATATGATGTTCCATTATTCACACCATGCAAATCGTTAATTATAGTTCCGCTGTTTTCATTAAACTCATAAACGGACATAAGACCTTCTAATATTGGGTGTATAACTATAACTGTAACTTCATAATTATATATTTTCGCAAAATATATGCTATTTGATTCAGAAAGGCCAACTTTTGCACAAACAATTTCAATGTAATTCCCTAACTCTTCATGATACTCTCCTGTTAATACAGTAACATTAGCAGGGAGTGTTAAGGCAGTTCCGCCATTAACACATAACACTATTTGTTTCCCTGCCGTGGCGTTATTGAAACTTAAACTTACCGTTCCTAATATTGTTTTTGTAAACACAGCACCAAGTTCCCAATCCACGATATTGCCTGAAAGTTCTACGCTTGACGTATATTCATCAGTAGCAATTTTTTTGTTATCCTTCAATACTATTAATTTTTTCATAATTATTTAATTGGAATGTTTGTTTTCACGACCCCCATTTTCCTATCATTTAGATAAAGATTACCTTCTGTAAAATAATACGTGTCCCTTTCAGCCCACCATAATATATCAATATATGGCTCTTTTGCAATTCCTTGATTAGTAGCCCCCGGACTGGGTGGTGTTAACCTTGCAATTTCGTCAAATCCTGCACCATTCCACTTATATACATCGCAAATTTCTGGCACTGAACTTTCATGTGTTACACAGTATAGGTAATCCCCAACCCACAAAGCACTTTGATAAAAATGCCCGTTGACAGGGTAACTCAAAACATAGTCAGCTTGCCACACCCACGATGAATTGTATTTTGTAACGTATTTATAATCGTCCCAGGTCATCCACCAGCTTTGATCTGATTTACGATAGCAAATACTTTCCGACCACCTGCCAGTTGCTCCACCTGTACCCGATCCAATTTGATGCTCTTCAATAAAGGATAGATCTCCGGTTTTGAATACTTTTATATACGAAATTTTAGGCGATACGTTATAGTTCATTGCGCTGATATAAAGCCTACTTTCATCGAAGTTTAACGAATCGAATTGCACATAAATACCATTTAATTGCTTGCAATAACTGCCATCTGCACCGCTTTGTCCTGTGCTTGCTCCTACATCAACAACTTTTCTTTGAATTAATGTTCCATCGTGCGTGAATTTTGATATACACAAATGTAAAGTATCATTATGGTTAAACCCTGTTGTGTAGAAAAATTCGCCATCTGAAGCCACCCCCTGCGAAGCGTTAACGTTCCCAATTCGATCAAAAACAATAAAGTCATTAGTCGCTCCTGCCCCATCCTGACCATCTTGCCCAACGAATTTTGCCGACACCGACCATGATTCCCCGCCATCCGTTGAAAATCTAATATACTTGTGTGATAAACTTATAAATCCAGATGTCCACGGGGCGTTTCCATCTATTGAATATTGAATCAGAACATCCGGTGCTGCATCTCCGTCAGCCCCTGCATCACCAGTATCGCCTTTAGGCCCCTGAATTTGCCCAACGTCATCCCAGTCAATTCCATTCCATACATGGCCATGCCCGTCATCCTGGGTAATGAACATATCCCCAACATTCCCCGAATAAGTAGTGTCGAGTGCCGAGGTATTCGCAACACTACCCTTTATAACAACACCCGTCCCATCTTGGCCATCCACTCCGGGATCACCTTGAATGCCGGGTTCTCCTTGATCGCCTTTTGCTCCGGGTGCTCCATTTGCGCCGGGATCACCTTGAATACCTTGGATGCCCGGGTCGCCTTGTGCTCCGGGTGCTCCATCAGCTCCATCCTGTCCATCTGCGCCGGGATCACCTTGAATACCTTGGATGCCTGGGTCGCCTTGTGCTCCGGGTGCTCCATCAGCTCCATCCTGTCCATCTGCGCCGGGATCACCTTGAATACCTTGGATGCCTGGGTCGCCCTGTGCTCCGGGTGCTCCATCAGCTCCATCCT
>Ga0307929_1001947_pt1 | contig 14289 bp, 8 predicted proteins | sample AceLakmetage1330_FD_203160 | JGI IMG/M metagenome (GOLD analysis project Ga0307929, IMG submission 203160) | Saline water microbial communities from Ace Lake, Antarctica - #1330 | ecosystem: Environmental > Aquatic > Non-marine Saline and Alkaline > Saline | place: Antarctica: Ace Lake...
CAGATTTTTAAATCTGTCCCCGCCTCCGAAATAACATATTTATTTAAAAATTGGGGACACACGAACCTTCAACAGTTGCGTGTTCTAAAAAGGGCAAGTTATTTAAGACCGGTTCCTAAATAGGTAAAAATATATTTTTGATTCTATGAGCAGATCATGATGAATTATATGCTTATGATGGTGAGTAGGCTGATAAAATCTACCTTCGGGTGAAAGGTGAGAATCTCAATTATTTCTTGATTTTTATTGTTTTACCTTAAGGTACCTTTTGTCAGCTTTCTCCCAATATTTATTGTTGCTGAGCAGGCTTTAGCCGTTTTCTAAGCCCGTGGTTAAACCTACCGTATTTCAGACGCATTCACTTTCAGTGGGCGGTTTAGTCCGCCGATATTTAGATCCACCAGCTTGTAGCTGGTGGACGTTAGATACCAATATAACAGAAGGGAGGGGTATTATGCGAAGGAACAGGACGTGTCGATTTTTGATTGGTTTTCTCAGTTCATTTGTTCTCATGTTGTCCGCATGCGGCGGCGATGGCAGCGGCTATGCCGTTGATATCTCAAGTATGGACTTACAAATGAAAAGTGGACTGGTTGACGGGGGCGCAACCACATCATCCACGCAGATCCTGCGAGGTATTGTGCCCAGCCCATACGGCACTCCCGCCACTTTAGGCGGAACATATGACGGAAAGGCCTATCTTGTGCTCAACGGCCAGCAGATACAAGTTAATGTAACTGCACAGGCTGTCCAGACATCTGAGGAACCAGAACCGGACGATGGTGTCGAAATCCCGACCAGAACCATTATCAAGGGGAGAGATGAATTTCACCTGGACCCGAAATCCTCCTTCACCATTCCGATGCAGAGCAAAGACGGGGGCGCGTATGAATGGATATTCGAGGTTACTTTTTCTCTTAATGGAGGTTCGAACACATTACAAATAGAGGTCTATGACCTGAACGACACCCTGTTAGCGAGTTCTGACCAGTGGGATGTCGTTTGTGCAATAGAGCCATCCAGCATGACCGTGACCCTTTCCTGGGATACAAACATGACCGACATCGACCTTTGGGTCGCAAATGTTGATGAGAACGGTACTGTCCTGGGCCAGGCGTGTGGCTGGACCAATAAAACTGCTACAGACGGCGACGGCGATACTCTGACGCTGGATTATGATGATGTAAACGGCTACGGGCCTGAACACACCACCCTCGACAACGCCTCAAGGTCAAAGAAGTATGCAGTCAAGGTATCCTACTTTGCTGACCATAATACAGATGACGAGGGAAACCCCCTTCCTGAACCCACCCCGACAACTGCCAATGTCACGGCAGAGGCAAATGGGGAGGTAAAACTCATTGACAGTCATCTCATGACAGTTGCAGGAGAAGTCAGATCCTGGGCCAGCGGCTCCCATATCTGGGATGTCGGTACATTCGAGGTTACTGCGCCGAACAGGTTTGTGGTGGACGTGCAGAGCATCGACACAAATAGCTTTCCCACAGTGACGCTAACCGTGCACGTCACAGACCCGAGCAATACTACTGAGCCGAACGTGGAAGATCTTGCACAGTCAGCCTTCTACGTGATCAATGCGGGGATGGCCATGTCCCCGGTGACCGTTTCCGGAGGAACAGGCGGTATCTACACCCTTACCTATGCTGACATCACCTGCGGAAAGCGCGATCTGTACGTGTACGTGTCTGTGCCTGCACATGACGAAGAGCTCATGAAATCTGGCCTTTCCGCGACAAAGACATACGGTAAGAACTATGCTCTGCTTGTGGGCCTTAATGAGTATCCGCCTGCATCACCTCCTGTAACAAGCGCTGGTTTTGTCGATGCAGCCACCATCTACGTAGACTGCAAACCTGGGCGTTATGTAGTAACAAACCCTTCTGCCGGTGATTTTACGATGAAATTGACAAAGGCTGGCCAGCTCAAAGCATCTGTTGCCGGAAGCTCGATCAGCGACCAGGGAGGGGGCGTCTACAGGGTCACATTCGCCACGCCTGCCGATTATCAAGATGATTGGAATTATGATGTCGTATACAAGTACCAAGCCTGGCTGCTGAACTCCATCAATGACATCAATGACATGAAAACTGCGCTTCTTGCAAAGGGAACAGACTTTTCCAACAGTGCATGGGAGTCGGCAAACATATATACGCTCACAAACAACGCTGCAACAGAGTCCGCAATAGACAGCAAGATCAGTGATATTTCCCTTGACATGAATGCCTGTGATTTATTCCTGTTCCACTACTCAGGCCATGGAAGCGGTATGCCGACGGCTGGAGAAGCAGCCCAGTATTTGTGCGCATACGAGGATGAGAACTGGATTTCGGTAAATGATCTTGAAGACATGCTCTTTTACATTCCGAGCCCAGGGGATTCCTTTCTTACCAACATTTTTGTGCTCATTGATGCCTGCCACAGCGGAAACTTCATTGGAAAAGATATGGAGGAGGGAGATGAGGCATATTGTGAAGGCATACCCAAATACCGTGATTTCATAGCGCAGGCAGAACCGTTTGCCGGAGGGAGCTTTGAAAAGGGCCTGCATAATGATACTTTTCTCTCAAAACGGATTTTCGTGATGACTGCCGTGCAGGGAGATGAGACCGCATTGGATGTCAGATCCCTGAACAATGGCCTGTTTACCTACTACCTGTCGCAGGGGATGAGTGTGTCATCACTCAATGGATCGGGCGCAGAAACCGTATCCGGTGCGCTCGCGAATGCGAACAACGATTGCTGGATCACCGGTGAAGAGGCTTTCAACTACTGCCAACCCAAGTCAGTGGCATATAAGAGCACCAAAATCCCCCAGATGTATGACAACAGCTCTGCTACGCTGAGCAGACTGATCTACAACTGGTAAATCTTTGGGTGCGATTCCGTTTTTAAGGGATCGCACCCAAATCTCTATAATCTCTATTATCAAAGGAGCGTATATGAAAATAAGGTCAGCCAACCTGATCCTTTTTTTTGCATGCTTCATGGTTCCTCTGATTTCACAGGCCTTTGCCGGAGGTCAGATAGAACCTGAAGGTCCGCCTGCACTTGCAGGGCAGATTGTATACACGGCATGGTATGAAGAGCAGCTCATCAATGTTGCTGTAGCAAACATCTCTGCCAATTCCCATATCCTTACCATATCAGCAGGCACAACTGATGTGGGCACATCCATATATGGAAGCCGTGAAATAGAGACGTCGGGAAATTCTATACAAATCATTAAATTCCCCGCACTCAAGCAAAAAAACGTGCGGGGCGACCTCAGGATATCTGACCGTGTTTTTATCGATTCCAATGATCCGGATGCATCTGGGCTTGTGGCATCCGGCACGGTACAAAATATCGGCCAGGACAATCCAACAGCATTCCTGGAAGCTTATGTCGTTAACTCAGAGGCAAAGGCCAGGTTCAACTACGAAATAAACGCGGATAAATCCCTCAGAATAGTCCTGATAGCAAAAATCATAAAAGGCGATACTTCATCAATGACCGGAAAGGTCGAGAGGTGCTGGGGTAAATGCAAAAGGGACAAGGACGCCGAGGGTATAAAAAAGCTCAACATACCGGAATCCTATAAAAAAAAGATTATAAGGCTCATGGAGGATAACTTTTGTTTTGCAGTAGAACCTGGCAAGGATGCCACAATTGCTGTAGAATACAAGGTCCCACCGATCGACAGGTGCGAGATTGTGTGGATACCCGTACATACATATGACTTTACCCCTTCTGGCGGGTTACTTGCCAGCGGGAAGGGATCAAAATTCATGATATACAACTCCAATTGGGCAAAGACCGAAACCATAAAGGGGGATCTGAAGATACATAAAAACGTCATTGAGGATCTTTCCCATTGAGGTTGCGTAGGGGGTGCCTGACCTTTTTTTGCCTCGTCTGCGGTGCATGCAGTCTGAACCTCCCCGGATGCCCCGGTCGTTGGCAGCAGATAGGACGTCTGAAATAATTATTGTAATCATATGAGCCTTTTGCAGAAATAACTTTTCCGCGCATGACAGTACTATATATTGATAGGGTAAGATTATAGCGACCACATGTAGTGAAAATGCCTGAATGTTTTTATTTCTGCAAGCGGCTCATATACCTCCCTATTCGCTCATTTTAAGGTTTGGGGTTGGTCATAAGATGGGCCAATATACGGGAACTGAATATATGTTATTGTCTATTATTTGTAATTATTGACTTTATTTTTAAATCAAAAAAAATGTTTCAAAGTGGCCCATGTTATGACCAACCCCCATAGCCCATATCTCCAATACTTGCCAGCTTTTTTAACCAACAAATACCAATCCTGGCTGTCAATGTATTTATTGGACTGCCCTGGAAACTAAGAAAGCCCCAAACCAATATGGTTTGGGGCTTTCTTGTTTTATTAGGTGTTCCTTGAATTGTCTATTGGTGGGCGATACTGGGATTGAACCAGTGACTTCTACCGTGTGAAGGTAGCACTCTCCCGCTGAGTTAATCGCCCGTCTAACTGGAGATCTATATAAATGATTCTCTCCAACGGGTCAAGGTTTTTTTTAAAGATCTCGGCTATTCTAATTTTGGCCCGTGAATTATTCGGGGCAGCCAAAACTATAATTGCTGTTAAAGACCTGGAATTCCGATGGGGCCTGGGAGATCAGGAATACCACATCCCGAGAGCATAATGATTGCTATCATAAGAACAATTAATATTCTCAAAGTCGACACCTTATGATTATAAAAATATAATAAATCTGTAAAATCAAGCCCTTACTGATAGTATTCTCTAAAACTTAAAACATGCCCTTTTGCGGTTTGTGTCTCATAAATAGTTAAAAATACTAAGTCTGGATGGTGAAAAAACGATCAAGGTGTCGACTTTGAATAATATTGTAAGCGGATTCATAGCCAATTTTCTCCACCCGATGTAATGAGTCCTGTTTAAAGATATTCCGGACTCCAGCGCATTTTTTCAATCAGGATGTTAAGGCGTTCCGGATCATTGTTGTGTTTAAAGGTGGAAAAGGGGCAATCATTCTGGGCCACGCCAGCTTTGAGAGCTTCTGCACCCACCCGCCTGGCCACTTCAAGTGAAACCTTTTTCAGTTCATCCAGAGGCGGACAGAGAATGCCGTTTTTAATATCGGTGTCACTGACGTAGTCGGCCACGGCATGGGCAGCCGCTGAGAAAAATACCGGCAGGACAGTGGTGGCCCCGGAGGCCAGGATGCCCAGACCCAATCCGGGGAAAACAAAGGAATTGTTCATCTGTCCGATGCGATAGGACTTGCCGTTGTGGCTCACCGGGTCAAAGGGAGAGCCTGTGGCCACAAGGGCTTTGCCGTCGGTCCACTGGTAGATGTCCTCGGGAATGGCCTCGGCCTTTGTGGTGGGATTACTCAGGGGCAGAATCACGGGTCGGTCTGTGTTGGCTCCCACAGCATCAACAATTTCCTTGGTAAAGTACCCGGGCTGGCCGGAGGTACCGATGAGAACTGTGACCTTTTCATTTTTGATCACGTTGAGCAGGGTGTTGTCGCCAGGAGTTTTCAACCAGTCCAGTTTTTTGGGATCTTTGGCAAATTTAAGCTTGTAATGTTCAAGATCTCGGTCAGAGGTGACAACCCCCTTGGAATCCAGAGTGAAAATTCGTGCACAGGCAGCCGCTTCTTCCATGCCCTGTTCCATGAGTTCTGTGAAAATCTGTTCGGCAATACCGATACCACCGGCACCGGCACCGTGGACCAGAAACACCTGGTCTATCATTTTTTCTTTTTTAACTCTCATGGCAGCAAGGATACCGGCCACTGCAATGGAACCGGTTCCCTGGATATCATCGTTAAAGGAGATCACCGTATCAAGGTATTTATCCCGGACATCAAAAGCAGTCTGTTTGGAAAAATCTTCCCACTGGCACAGGGCCTTGGGAAATACCTTTTTAAATGCAATGACAAATTTTTCAATGAAATCATAGTAGGCTTGTCCGGTGAGTCTATCTTCACGGTATCCCAGATAATCGGGATCACTGAGCAATTCTTTATTGTCTGTGCCCACATCAAGGGAGATGGGCAGGCAGTGCCAGGGAGCGATGCCGGCACCCTGGGTGTAGAGCATGAGCTTACCAAGGCAAATGGGCATACCGCCAGCACCCTGATCGCCAATACCAAGAATGCCCTGGTTGTCGGTGATAACCGCCACACGGATATCCTGGGCCGTATAGTTTCTAAGGATCTCTTCCGCCTGATCAATATTACCGGGATAGAGATGAATGCCATTGGCTTTTCTGAACATGGTGGAGTAAAGCTGACAGGCAAGACCCACGGTGGGGGTATAAATAATGGGCAAAAACCGGATTACATCACTTGCTATGACGGCATGGGCCAGCACCACGTTTCTGTCATAAAGACTTCTTATATAAACAAATCTTTCAATGTCAGTTTCTTTTTTTTCAATGATATCAAGGCTTGAATGGATCTGTTCTGCCAGGGTTTTAACCCGGGGGGGCAGATAGCCGTTTAACATCAGTTTAGCCCGTTCATCAATGGTAAAGGCGGTTCCTTTACTGATATAATTATAACGCAACACATGATATCCCCTTAAACTAATGGTGACACCCGTGGTTTCGCCGTACTGGCCGTATTCAAATTCGTAATGTTTGATTTGCATAAAAATCGATTCCTTTAGGTTCTTGATCATCTGACGCTGGCACCAAAAAATAATGGAAGTGAACATACCATGTTTTTTAAAGTATGCAAAGGAAAGATGAATTGATTTCATTAATTGATGCAATCCCTATAAGTTTTCAATAAGTACTGGTTTGCTTCAAGGATGTTCAAGTTTGCATTTAACACTTTCAACCTTGTCAGCCATGGTTTGTTCCCGATCTACCCTTGTTCCCGCCTTTATCGTAGTGGTGATTCTGGGGGCTCCCATTTCATGAATTTTTTCATGACATTGTTTTACCGCAGCAAAAACCATATCCCAATCGCCCTCTATATTGGTACCATAGGCATGAAGCTGGGATTTAAGTCCGGCCCTACTGATGATCTCCTGGCATGCTGCCACGTATTTTGATACGGAAAGGCCAACGCCGATGGGTACCACACAAAGATCTATGATTACATTCATTTTAAACTCCTTGAACAATTAGTGTCTATTTCATGTGCTCTGATTTGCCAATTTATACGTTGGAGCACTAACCACATTTTCAGCGCACCGTTAGGGATTTCACCATAATAAAACAATAAAACTACCCGCTTTCAAATTTAATGCTCAGTATTTACAGCATATTTTAAGTGAAGATGGGTAGGTTATTTGTCATGAACTCTCCTATTGGATTTTAAGTTTATCAATCTTATACCGCAATGTGCCCCGGGGAACCCCCAATAACTGGGCGGCCCGGGTGGTGTTTCCCTCACTTTTTTTCAGGGCCTTGTGTACCATGCGGATGGTCACCTCTTCAATCACCGATTCCAGATCATAAAGTTCCTCCGGGATTTCCACAAAGGCATCCGGTGCCAAGGGGGCATCATCAATTTCCGAGGGCAGGTGCGACAAGGTCAGGGTGTCGCCATTGTGCATGATGCAGATACGTTCAAACACATTTTTCAGCTCCCGGACATTACCGGGCCAGGGATATTCCAGGAGCCGTGCCTTTGCCTTGTCATCAATGGTGGTAAATTGTTTGTGAAATTTCCGGGCAAATTTTTCCAGGAATAGTACCGCAAGGGCTGAAATATCCTCGGGCCGCTCCCGCAAAGGCGGAACGTGGATGGGAAAAACCCCCAGACGATAATAAAGATCCTGGCGGAATTTTTTTTCGGCAATGGCCTGTTTTAAGTCAATGTTGGTGGCGGCAATAATTTTTACATCGGTTTTAATATCCCGGTTTCCGCCAATGCGCCGGAACAGTTTTCGTTCCAGAACCCCCAATAGTTTGGCCTGGAGCTGGATGGGCATTTCTCCAATTTCATCCAGGAATACCGTGCCGCCTTCTGCCATCTCAAATAGCCCCTTGGTTTTTTTCACGGCATCGGTGAACGCCCCCTTTTCATGGCCGAACAATTCACTCTCCAGCAGGTTTTCCGGCAGGGCTGCACAATTGATGATCACCATGGGCATGCCATGGCGGGGACTGGCGTGATGGATGGTCTGGGCCACCACCTCCTTGCCGCAGCCGCTCTCCCCGGTGATGAGTACATTGGCGCTTTCGTGCTGGGCCACCTCCCGGGACTGGGCCACAATTGCCTGCATCTGGTGGCTCTTGGCCACAATGTCCAGCTTGTCCGGCAGGTTCAGACTTTTTTTCAAAATCCCCACCTGCTGTTTCAGATGGCTGGTCTCCATGGCAAGGCGCAAAATCAGCTTGATGGCATCGGCCTTGAAAGGTTTTTTGATGTAATCGTAGGCCCCCATTTTAAGAGCCTTCACCGCCGACTCTATGGAGGCATATCCCGTGATGATGATCACCAGCAAATCCGGGTCCACTGTTTTTGCCTGCTTGAGCACATCCAGGCCATGAATATCCGGCAGGTTGAGATCCAGGAGCACAATATCGACGTCATTGGCGTCCATGAAATCGAGACCCGCTTGTCCCGATGCCTCTGCTGAAACATCATATCCCTCTTCTGTCAATATGCGCTGCAGGTTTTCCCGGATGATGGCTTCATCATCCACAACAAGAATTTTTTTCATATTATAACTATTCCTTAGTTTCTCATGATACCGGTAACTGGATGGAGAAACAGGTGCCCCATTCCGGGTCACTTTCCACGGTTATTTTACCCCCATGCTCTTCCACAATGGTGTGGGTAATGGAGAGTCCCAGCCCAAACCCTTCGGGGTTGTGGCTGAAGAATGGGTCAAAGATCATATCAATGTCTTCCTTGGCAATACCCGGGCCGTCATCGGCAATGGAGAGGATGATAACTGTTCCGCTATCTTTCCGGGACAGGCTTGTGGCAATGGTGATATTTCCATTTTTTTCTAATACGTTCAGGGCATTGAGCACTATGTTGATGATGGCCTGACGAATGCGCTCCCGATCCATGTGGATGCGGGGCAGGTTGTCTCCCGGCTCCTGGTTGAGGGTGATGCCTTGTTGTCTACACTGTTTGGAGACAAAAAACATGGTATCGGCAATGACATGGTTGATGTCCTCCAGGGTGGGAGAATGACCGGGCTTGGCAGCAAAGTCCAGCAGTCGGTTAACAATATTTTCCAGTTTTTCGATTTCTTCCAGGGCCCGTTGGATCAAAAGACGATCACTTGTTTTGTTGGCAATGCGGTCGTGGAGATCATCCAGCATCAAGGTGATGCCAGTGAGGGGGTTGCGGATCTCATGGGCAATACCTGCGGCCAGAATACCCAGTGATACCAGTTTGTCTGACCGGGAAATATGCTTTTCCATGTTTTTACGCCGGGTGACATCCCGGAAAATCAACAGGGTGGAGGTATCAGCATCGGGGTTACCATTTAGGTCTGAGGCACCATTTAATAGAGAGGCAATGGCGGTTTCCAGGTGCAAAGGGCTGTTATCTGGACGCTTGATATCCAGTGGAATGGCCTGGGGTTTTGTATTTTGTGTGTTGTTCTGAATCAGTTCCAGCCAGGCAGGGTAGGGGGAGAGCAGATCTGTGAGTGCTTTGCCGGTGATCTCTTCCTGGGATTGCTTGAAGAATCGGATGGCCTTGGGGTTGGCAGACAGGATGATGCCGTTCTTATCAAAAACCATGAGACCTGACAGCATATTATTAAAGATGCTGTTTAGCATATGGGCCTGTTTTTCCAGATCCGTGAGGGATTTTACAAGGTCTTGTTCGTTCTGCTTCAGCCTTTTTCCCATGGATCGGAACTTATGGAATAAAATTTCCAACTCATCTCCGCTTTTAATGGAAATATCCACCTCATAGTTGCCTCGGCTGATTTTTCCCATGTTGCTGCACAGCAGTCGGATGGGGCGGGTAAAGTTCCGGGAAAGAAACAGGGCCACCATGGCCACGATAATGGCTGTGAAAAAAAGCAGCAGCAGATAGTTGTGGGCAATTTTTTTAAGAATGGCCCGGATGGTGATGGAGGTGCTGTTTACCGTATTGTGAAAGCGACCGGTCTGCACTCCAAGGGTGACACCGCCAAAGCAGCCGGTGTTTTTGTATTCTCCCAAATTGAATTTTATGGGGGCATAGGCCAGTATTCGTGGAACCCCTCCCACACTGGCGGTTTGGCGTACCCCGGAAAATCCCTGGATTACCTGTCGGGCAATGGTGGCATAATTTTCGTGGATAAAGGGGACATGGAGTAGATTAAAGGGCAGTCGACCCGCCTGGATTTCTTTTATTTCATAGGCCGTTGTGGTGGGGTCCACCAGTACACCGGTGGGGCCCGTTCCTCTGATATCCCAGGGTTTGGGGTGGGTAATCATCCATCCCTGGTCATCAAATATAAAAGCATAATCCCCGCTGAAATAGTTTGGATAGGGGACTTCTTCGTTGGCAAAGGGCTGGACATGTTGGGTAAATTCCATGAGATGTCTGTGATCCAGGGCAAGGGATACCACCCCCATTGGCTTGCCGTGACTATAGACTTTTCGGGAGAAACGGATGATGCCGGAAAACGCTTTGTTCCCCATGGGGTAGCTGGGAAGTTCTGCATCCGATACCTGGTTGAAACCGGGCGGGGGGGCTGGTTTTGCCACATGGAATCCCAGAAGATGGGAGACGTGGGGATCGTCTGCGGCCATGGCCATGGTTTTTTCAAAGAAATCCTCTCTGCCAAATCGACCTATAAAAGGGGTGGACAGATCCCTTGATGAAGCAATGGGCTGGCCCTCCCTGATGAGAATACGTTCGTTGCCGTTGAGATCTATAAAGGATATTTCAGCGTAAAGGGGGACGGTGGTTTGGCTACTCTGGCTATCCTGGGAATCTGGTAAGGGCACCCAGATGTTCCGTTGGTGAACCTGGTAAAATCCGCTGTAGATTCCGGGATCCGGGGGCAGGGTGGCCAGCATGTTTAAATCAATCACCACGGTGTCCAAAAATTGTTCCACCTGGGTGGCAATGGCCCCGGCCCGGGCCTGGAGCAGGGACATGGATGTCTGAGTTAATGCGGTGCGGCTGCTTTCCACCAGCAGTTCCACCACATGGTTCATGCGTACCCAGGTATAAACGCCCAATAGCATCATGGGTACCAGGGAGAGCACCAAAAATCCTGCCAGAAATTTTTTTAAAATGCCGAATTTCATTTGTTGCATCATTTTTTTGTCAGAGTCCATGGTGTGGGATTAATGCAAGAAAAATACCACTATTATTTTATGCGTAATAGATTTGGATCCTTTACTTGATCATTACGTATATGCACAAATTTCTTTGCAAAAAGCAAACGATAAAACGGCGGAAATTCGCCCTTGGGCGGTGGATTTCAGTCTTTAAAAAATAACATTCTTGCCTGTTTATCCTTATCAAAAATGCTGTTTGTTCTTTCTTAATCTACGAAAGTCCTTTAAATAAAGGGGTTTTGGCTGGAGGGGTGTCATTCTTTTGATCTCGCAAATAACAATGGTACACCCTTTGCTAACTATTATTATTTCCCGTGGCCATTTATGACTGCCAGTAAACTTTGAACCTTTTGGGTGAAAAAAGAGACATCCTTCATTATGGCTTAGCATAATTTTTTGAGGGATGCCGTTTTCTTAATAACCACAACGAATTGATTTTATAAGGAAGATTGGATTATGTACAAAGAAGCGTGTCCCATGACTAATTTTAAAGATGATGTATTAAGTTATCACTCATTTCCGGTTGCAGGCAAAATTGAAGTGATGCCCACCAAACCCTGCCAGACAGCCGATGACCTTTCCATGGCCTACACCCCAGGGGTTGCCCTTCCGGTGAAAGCCATCGCAGAAAACCCAGAATGTGCCAAAACATTCACCAGCCGACAGAATCTGGTGGGGGTTATCACCAATGGGACGGCAATCCTGGGGCTTGGTAATTTGGGGGCCCTGGCAAGCAAGCCGGTTATGGAAGGTAAAGGCGTATTGTTCAAACGGTTTGCCGATGTGGATGTGTTTGACATTGAGCTTGACACTGAAGACCCTAAGAAAATTATTGATATTGTCAAAACCATGGAACCCACCTTTGGGGGGATCAACCTGGAAGACATCAAAGCGCCAGAATGTTTTGAAATTGAAGAGACCTTGATTGAGCTTTGCAATATTCCTGTGTTTCATGATGATCAGCATGGAACGGCCATTATTTGTACTGCCGGGCTCATCAGTGCCATTGATATCACCGGTCAAAAAATGGATGAGATAAAGGTTGTTTTTAATGGTGCCGGTGCTGCGGGGATCTCCTGTGCAAAGCTGTTTGTCTCCATGGGCGTGAAATATGAAAATCTTACCATGTGTGATTCCAAAGGCGTTATTTACAAGGGCCGTGGAGCAGGCATGAACAAATACAAGGACATTTTTGCCGTGGATACCGCAGCCAGAACCCTGGCTGATGCCATGGTGGATGCGGATGTTTTCATTGGGGTTTCCCAAAAGGATGTGGTGACCCAGGATATGCTCAAATCCATGGCCAAGGATCCCATCGTATTTGCCATGGCCAACCCTGATCCTGAAATCGCTTACGAAGATGCCATTGCCGCCAGAGATGATCTTATCATGGCTACTGGTCGCTCTGATTATCCCAACCAAATCAATAATGTTCTTGGCTTCCCATTTATTTTCCGTGGAGCCCTGGATGTGGGTGCCACCAAGATTTCTGAAGGTATGAAATTGGCTGCGGCCAAGGCATTGGCAGCGCTTGCCAGGGAGCCCATGCCGGAGTCTGTGAAAAAAGCCTATGGGGGAAAATCTTTTTCCTATGGCAGAGAGTACATTGTTCCCAAGCCTTTTGATCCCCGGGTCATTGAGTATGAAGCTGTGGCTGTTGCTAAAGCCGCTATGGATGAGGGCCTTGCTACGAATCCAATCAAGGATTGGGATGCCTATCGTGAAGGGTTGAGAAAGAGAATGGAAAAGTTCTGGAAGTAATTGCCAACGATCTCCTGAATCAGAGATTTAGAAGGGGAGTCCCTGGAGAAAAGTTAAATTAAGTCTTTCAAACAGATTGAGCCGTTGTTCTAAACGATTCAATCTGTTTTTTTTTGTCCGGGATATGCCCTTGGTGGGGATCTTCCCGGATTCTTTTATGGTAATAACACCTCGCCAAACCTGAACCCGTTTTTATCCGGCAAGGCATTTTGCAATGGCGTCTCCCATTTCAGTGGTGCCAACGGCAGAGGCTCTGTCTCCGGTGAGATCAGCGGTGTAAATCCCTTGGTCCAGAACAGTGGAAACGGCCTGGACAATGGCATCGGCTGCTTCAATCTCATTCAGGCTGTACTTGAGCATCATAGCCGCTGACAGAATTTGGGCAATGGGGTTGGCGATTCCTTTTCCTGCAATATCCGGTGCGGTACCGCCTGCGGGCTCGTAAAGCCCAAAATTGTCTTCATTCAGGCTGGCCGATGCCAGAAGTCCCATGGACCCGGTGATCATGGCGCACTCATCGGAGATGATGTCCCCGAACATATTGCCACACAATAGCACGTCAAATTGATGGGGGTTCTTTACTAACTGCATGGTGGCATTGTCCACGTAAATGTGATTCAACGTAACATCTGGATATTCCTTTCCTATTTCAATGACCACTTCCCTCCAAAGCACCATGGAAAACAGCACATTGGCTTTGTCTACAGAGGTAACGATTCCCCTCCTTTTTTGGGCAGCTTCAAAGGCTTTTCTGGCGATACGTTCGATTTCAAATCGTGAATATACTAATGTATCATAGGCTTTTTCTTTCGCTCCCTCACCTTCTCTGCCTTTGGGTTCTCCAAAGTAAATGCCGCCGGTGAGTTCCCTGACACAGAGGATGTCAAAACCCTCCCCAACGATTTCAGGTTTCAATGGAGATGCCGATGCCAGGGATTTGAATACTCTGGCCGGACGTAGGTTACAATAAAGGCTAAAATGTTTTCGTAAAGGCAGAAGCGCTGCCCGCTCTGGTTGCTGGGCCGGGGGCAGGCTTTCCCATTTTGGGCCTCCCACGGAACCGAACAGGATGGCATCACTTTTTTCACACACCTCAATCGTGGAAGCGGGCAGAGCCTCGCCGTGATTGTCAATGGCGCATCCGCCCACGTCTGCCTGTTTGTAGTTTAGTTTAAGACCAAATTTTTTTGAGACGGCATCCAATACCTTTAGCGCCTCTTTCATCACTTCGGGTCCGATGCCGTCAC
>Ga0307929_1001948_pt1 | contig 14286 bp, 9 predicted proteins | sample AceLakmetage1330_FD_203160 | JGI IMG/M metagenome (GOLD analysis project Ga0307929, IMG submission 203160) | Saline water microbial communities from Ace Lake, Antarctica - #1330 | ecosystem: Environmental > Aquatic > Non-marine Saline and Alkaline > Saline | place: Antarctica: Ace Lake...
TCAGTATTTTGTTCATCAATAGAATGCCAATATTCGTAAGCGGTTTTACTTACTGTCAGTTGATCGACCAACAAGCTGTACCTGATGGATAAATGCCTTGTTTCGGTGCTTACATAATTCAATGGATATCCGTGAAGAGATGACTCTGTAAATCCCTCAGTGTTAAAAGTAAAAATATCTTTAACCCTATATGTATTCCAGCAGGTGCGCAGGGAATCTGAATTTGTATAGGGCCGCAAGGTTCCATCATAGATCCATCTGATAATAAAATCGGCCTGGTACTGATAGGTATGTGTCAGCCTCCAGAAAAAATATACCGAATCGATAGCCGAGGGCTCAGTATCCACATAAAACTGGTAGCCTGCCATATCATGAATCAGGTATGGGTCTTGCTTGAATTCCAGTTTTGGATACAGGGTGTCAATAGCAATTGGCGGGTTCATCAATTCGAAATCCGATTGATATGATGTGCCATTCGGCGACTGAATCTTGATTTGATAGCTCCTTCCGGGAGTTCCCTGGATTCCATTAAGGTCGGTAACATAGGTGCCGGGTCCTGATTCGATGAGGGTTTCAGTATTCCCAACATCATCATTAATAATTACTTGAAAACCCGACAATGGGATTGCCTTAACTTCGGATAGTTGCAAAGATGACATCAATTTCACAGTATAGGGCCCGGGATCGCTGGTTATCATGCCATCCACCACAAGTATATTTTCATATTTGGGATCGATATCAGGAAAATACCTGTCCTCACAAGCAACCACCACCAAACCTATTGCAAATGAAATCACAAAAATCCTTTGCAATTTTATCAGTTGTAAGATTAGTATGTTGTTGTTGTATTTCAACTGTATCTTTTAATTTTTCTATTTGACGCTGGAATGTCCTTTTACCTTTTTGACTCTGTCAGGACCTCCTTCGTCGGACTCTGACAGGTCGGTTCCCAATTCAAAAATCGTAAATCGTTAATCGCCAATCATCAATCGCCACTCCAATTCAATATTCATTATTCAATGTTCTGCGGTTCGATATTCAGATTTATCCTTGTATTTTCCAATCTCTTTTGACTCTGTCAGGACCTCCTTGCTCCTCCGCTAACGCTTCGGCGCACGCGGACGTCGGACTCTGACGAGGTCTATTCCCAAATCAAAAATCATCAATCTCCAATCATCAATCATTTTCCCCTATATACCCTATTCCCCCTATACACCAATACCCCATACCTTCTTCTTCACTAATCCACCCAAAATGCCGGTTTCTGGATTACACCGCCACTCAACTCACAGTTCATACACCGCTGAGGCGGAAGTGCAGCCCTGCCAAATTCGTCCATCGTTGCATAATACGGCCAAAATCTTTCATCCGTATAAAAAATACCATCAAAATTATCAACAGCCCCATCACCGGCTACGCAAACCGGGTATCTCATCCTAACGGGTGGGTCAGGTCGATTTACGAAAACTCTTTTTTCCGAAACTCCCGCCACCAAAAACAAGCCCAATACCTGTTCATTGGGATTATCCGGGTTAAAAATATTGCCGCGAACCTGGTATGGTTGTCTGGAATACAGGTTCCCGATATCAGAATTTTGCTCCCTTGCCGTTGCCCAAAAACGATAAGCCGTTTCGGAGATTGACATTTGCTTTACCAATAAACTATACCTGAAGGAAAGCTCCCTTGTTTGGGTTGATACATAGTGCAGCGGGAAATTTGTTAATACAGGAGCCGCTAAACCAGCTGTAGTGTAGGTAAATATCTCTTTAATAATTTGTGTTTTGTAACAAATTCGCAAAGAATCGGAGTTATAAAACGGGCGCAGGTTACCATCAAATACAAACCTGATTTTAAGATCTGCCTGGTATTTATAGGTGGCCGTCATATCCCAAAAATAATAGCTTGTGTCTTCAGCAGCCAATGCTGTGTTAAGATAAAATTGGTAACCTGCAATATCATAGTTCAGGTCGTCACTTTGCTGGTATTCAAGATTTGTAAAAACCGATTCGATGACTGTAGGTTGCCGGAGTAATTCATAATCTGTTTGATAAATCGTACCTGATGCAGAAGTTAATTCAAGCATATACTTCCGGCCAACGTGGCCTTGAATCCCATTGGCTGAAGTAGAAAAAATACCGGGATTCAATTCATAAAGATTTTCGGCATTGCCATGATCATCTTTAATACTTACCTGATAACCCAATGCCGGTAAATAATCAGAAATATCACCACCTACAGGTGATGACAGCGACAGTTTGATAATGTATGGCCCTGGTTCATTACTGATCATTCCGTCAACTACAAGAATGCTTTCGTACTGTCTGCCAAGGTCAGGCCAGTATTTTTCTTCACAGCTAATAAATGAAATCATGGCCAGTAAAGAAACGATATTGGTGAGCCTAATCCGCATAATTCCCAAGCTTGAAATCGTAGGTGATCGAAAAGATTGGTGCGCCAAAAATGGAAAGCTTGTAACCATTTATTTGCCCTTGCTCCGATTTGAAGTAAACCGAATAGGCATTCTTTCTTCCGGTTAAATTATACACTGAAAATATCCAGGAGCCATGCAGGAATTTTTTGCGCTTCAGGTTTCCTTCCCATTTCATCGAAAGGTCAACCCTGAAATAATCGGGAATGCGGTATTCGTTGCGCAGCGAGTAGTTCAGTATTTTCTGTCCATCCTGATAATAAATGGCAGTTGGGTAGGTAATTGGGCGACCAGTTGAATACACTACATTTCCTGAAAAAGATATGCGCTTACTCACCTTATAGGCAGCCACAAGATTAAGTGAGTGTGGTTTGTCATAATTTGCAGGATAGGCAAGCCCGAAGTTATTCACTTCGCCCGTAGGCGTATTATTCACCAAAACTGTGGCTTTTGAGTAGGTGTAATTGAGCCAGCCAGTTAGTTTGCCAACAGGCTTTTTCAGCATCACCTCTATACCATACGATTCCAGTTCGCCTTGTAGCACATCCTGCTCGGGATGTTCGTTCACCACCAGGTTCGCACCATCTTTGTATTCCACCAGATTGTGTACTTTTTTATAATAGCCTTCAAGGGAAAACTCGATTTGTTGTGCACCGATATTAGTGTAAGCACCAAGCGAATACTGGTTTCCCGCCATCGGCTCGATATTGTTGTTGCACAGTTGCCACTTGTCGGTGGGCGAAAGTGCAATAGTATTCGACAACATGAAAATGTATTGATGGAGGTTGTTGTAGCTGGCTTTAAAGGATAGATTCGGCTTGATCAAATAAGTAACTGAAAGCCTGAGATCAAGACCACCATTATTTTGGATCACCTCGTTGTTAGAATATTCAAGGGTGTCAGTAATATTTTCCGGTGTTTTAGGTAAATTATCAGCATAACTAAAAACCGTATTCGGCCCGAGGTAGGAGTAATTATTGTACCTCAAACCGCCATATAAGGACAGTTTCGGATTGATTCGCCACTCATCGCCCACATAGGCTGCCAATTCCAATCCCTTTTGTTCACCAAGGTAAACCGGAACTATCAATGAATTGTCGTCCAGCGGTAGCTGACCCCCATTATCAATTTTATACAGGATGCTATTTATCCCGTAAGTAATATTATGGTTTTCGAACTTTTTAAAAGAAAAATCCATGTTAGCCTGGTAATGTTGCAGTTCGTAATTCAGGCTGTAAGCAGCCAGACTGTATTCATAATTATCTTCAAAATAATTGTATTGCCCGTAGGCAAAAGATAAATTAAAATCGTGGCTTGGGTTGAAGGTATGGTACCAGGAGAGTGATGCGCCCGCATTGTTGTATTTGTCGTCAACTTTTGTAGCAAGGCTGATGTTGTCGTAGCTATAATAGCTAATCAATTTCAGTTGATTTTTTGGATTAACCTGATAGCTTAGATTAACAATGGCATCCCCAAAATTGGCCTTGCTGTTTTTTACATCCGGGTCTTGAACAAAATTGAGCACCCAGTCGGAATAGGTTGACCGGAAGCCAACCAAGTAGTTCAGTTTATCTTTGATGGCAGGGCCCTCAACAAGCAACCTGGCAGTGATTGGGCTTATGCCGCCCCTGGCCGAAAACTTCTTTTTGTTGCCCTGCTTTGCGCTGATATCAAAAATGGAAGAAAGCCTGCCTCCATAACTCGCGGGGATGCTACTTTTGTAGAGGCTAAAATCGCTGATTGCATCAGGGTTGAAGGCTGAGAAAAAGCCAAACAAATGTGATGTATTGTAAACGGGGATCTCGCTGAGGTAAAATAGGTTTTGATCGGCGGGGCTGCCACGCACGTTAAAACCTGCTGAACCCTCACCAACCTGTTGCACACCCGGCAATAGCAGAGCTACTTTAATGATGTCGCGTTCGCCAAGCACTACCGGAATTTCCTTAATTTCGTTGATTGAAAGCTTTTCGATACCCATTTGCATGCCCCGCACATTATGGTTGGTTTGCGAACGGATTTCGACGGCCTGCATAAGAAATACCTTTTCGGGGAGATTAAAATCCAATTGCCCGCCGGACAGCACCTCCACCTTGTACTTCATCTCTTCAAAACCAACACTTCGCACATCCATGGTGTATTTACCTTTGGGCAGGGTAAGGGTAAAAAAACCTTTGTCGTCGGTTGAGGTACCGCTTTCTAAATCCTCAACAAAAACAGTAGCGCCAATTACAGGTAAACTATCGTTCATGTTGATGACATATCCACTAATCAGTGCATTTTTACTCCTGGCACCCTCTTTCTTTGTTCCGACAGTGCGTGATTCGGCTACATAAGCATCGCTGGTTTTAAGGAAGGTTTTGTTGGTTTCCCTGGTCACGGCCAATGTATCCGGTTCAGCACCTGAAACCTGTGACTGCATAAAAAAGTCCTCCGGAAGTTTTGTAATTAGTACCTGCCCTTTGGTGAGGAAAATATTGCCAAAGCTATCGATAGAAACGTTTATGCCAAGTGGTGTAAAAGTTCCAGCAATTACATCCATCAACTTGGCTGGGCTACTTCTTACAAAAATAGAAATATCGGGGATTGAATCAGGGTTGTAAAAGAACCGGACTATGAGATTGGATTCAGTTTTGGTAACGAAGTCTTTAAAACTTAAATTATTATAAGCATCAGTTATTATAAGCTCGTTTTTCTGGCTAAAGGCCGGGATAGCCAAAATAATAATAAAAAGAAGGCTTACTAAATGTCCCTTGCTAAAAATTCTATTTGTGCGAAATTTCGTCACAGTATTCAAAGAGTTTGTTGAGTTGAATATAATCGGCCTTTTTATATTTTATCTTTTGCTTGCGCATGAAGGTCTTAATCTCTTTTTGATGATCGGAAAAATACTTGAGTAGTGATTTTTTTGTAGCTAGTTTGTCGAGTTGTCCCGGGATTAAAATATAAAGCACTGATTTTGTTCCTGAGTAAAAGCCATTGGGTGCACTTCTGGAATACTCCGACATAAATGACTTCTGATGCCTTGAGAATACTAAAAATCTGCTATTATAAACCAGTTCAACAAAACCAGAAAATTCTTTATTAATCGATTTAGCATTAATAAAATACCGTTGTCCCAAATAAAAGGCATCAATAAATTCATTATTAAGCACCAGAAAAACGCTAAGGCTGTCATCGATGGTTGTTTTAAGGATTACTTTTTCAATGTCGATATTATACAATAAGTCCTGATGGTCATATCTTTTTCCATCAATGACCAGGCATCCTTCAGTCCATTCATCAGTTAGGAAATAAGGGTCACCTTTTGCATTGTAGTGTTCAGGGAAGTACTTCCTGCCATTTACAACAACATCATTGGTGCCGTAAAGTTTTGCTGTGTAAGCTGAGAGTTTTCCCAGTGCATCGTCCGTTGAAGCCGATGCTGTAACCTGGGCATTCAGCGATAAACTATATCCAATGAGAAGGAAGATAAAGACACAAAATAGTTGAATGGTACTTATTGGTTTTTGGCCTGAGTGCTTCACTTTAAATTGTGTTGTTTTCGATTGATATTAAAATATGGGTTAAAATTAAAAATTAAAATGGACACAGTGAAATTAATGTTGAAGAAGATTGTTTTTCTTCTTAATCGCTTCATGTCAATAAGTTTACCTTGGAGTGAATTTTGGATTCGAGATAAGGAAGTTTATTCGTTGATTCAAAAGTTCAGGGTGTCTCAAAAAATAGATTTCTCCCTGCGGTCGAAAAGACAGGGCTTCATACAGGGTTTATAGCGAGAGGGACATTCATGCCCTGTCTTTTCGATGGAGCGCAGTCCCGCACGTGCGGGAAGAAACCTATAATTAGGGTCTGCTGAAAAACCAATATGTTTTAGATAATGAATACATTAGATGTAAGAAAACATGTCTTTGATGTAAGGTTTACTATAGAAATGATTAAAAAACCATGCATCTGATATTTCGGTGCCCTGCACCTCTGTTTGCACTCTGTATTATCTTCTATAAAGATTTTGGTGCCCTGCACCATTTTTTAAGCCACAGAGTGGCGAAATCTTTATAGAATCAAAATCAACAGTAGTTTTTAAGGTGCAGCGCACCGAAATATTGATTAATAAAATGTCATGGCGTTTTTCAGCAACCCCTAATTAAGAAACAATCTTCATCAAACTCAGAATAGTGCAAAATAATGTAATCATTTTCATCAAAAAAAAAGACCGCTAACAAAGTAGCGGCCTTTTTATATATCAGTAAGGACCAATCCTAGTTTTTATCCCAGAAAATCTTAGTTTTCAATTCATCACCACCAATAGCTGCAGCAGCAGCAGTGTAGTTGATACCATTCAAGGTTTGCTCGTTGATAGGATAAGTAAAACGCATCGGAACAGTTCCACCGGCCCCCGGAGGAGGTGCTGGAGCTGGATTCATTGCAGGATAATCAAGTCTTCTCCATGAAGTGTATCCAATAAACCCGCGTACGTAAAAAGCGATGTATGCTTGTGTACCAAGACTTTGCTTCCAATTGGCTGCATCGTAAGGCTGGGCTGCAATATAATCAGCAGCACCTTCAACACCCCATTGGCTGAATGAGGACATGATGGCTTTGTCGTAATACTCAGTCGCGCTTCCGCCAACAGCATAGCCTCTTTGAGCTGCTTCAGCAAGATAGAAGGCAATTTCAGTATAGTCAATCAAAGTCACTGGATATGTTTGTTCCTGGATTTCGGGAGCAACGTGCGAATACTGTGAAAAAGTACTGCTTTCACCATAAACCCCACCAACATATTCACCTTCATAAAGTGTAAAATATGCGGGACGACGTGGGTCTTCCAGGTTGTTCATCAAATCAACAACTGTGTTAGCAGGAACAAAGTCATCACGGCCACTCTGAATCATATCCTGGTAAAGTGGGTTAGAGTTTGAACCACCAAGATAAACAAGCTGACACAATTCGCCCATTTCAAAAGCTCCGGCATAAGCGCCTTCAACAGCAGCTTTTGCTTTTCCTTCGCTAACGTCAGCAAGTGTGATACCCATTTTAACGATCAAGGAGTTACCAAACTTCTTCCACATAGCAACATCGCCAGCAAAATAAAGGTCGCTACCTCCAAAACTTCCACCTGCTGCATTCAAGCCAGCAACAGCATTGGTAGCTTTCATAATCAGGTCATCATAAATTCCGGTAGCATTATCATAAACAGGATGGATATTTTCGATATCCAATGCTTCGCTGTAAGGGATATCACCAAAGGCATCAACCAACCTGTTGTAACAATAAACGTTTAACAGTTCGATGATCAACAATTTATTTTCCTTTGCAATGGCCCCTGCATCTCCCACAGGCTTTTCTGCTGTAATTACATTTGTAGCATCTTTCAGGTCGGCTAAAATATTACGGTAATACGCACGGAATGTGTAATCGGCAATTGTTCTGGTAACAATGTCGTAGTTTGCTTCGTCAGTATAAGTTGTTTCAGTCCAGTATTGGGCAAACAATTTCCAGACATTCAGGTTAACATTGGTACTGGCAACCTGGTCGGCGATGGCCCTTTGGGCATTTGCAACTAAAAATTCACCCGGAACTTCGGTCGGATGCTTTTTATCCTTATTAAAATCCTCAAAGTTTTTCGTGCAGGATGTCGAAACCCCGATTAAAACTATTAATGCTAATATTATTTTTTTCATATTTTAAAAGTTTTAGAATTGTAATTTAACAGAAAATCCAACATTTCTCACAGCTGGCATAACACCTGATTGCCATCCCTGAACGTTACCTGCACCTTGTGATGCTTCGGGATCTGCATGAGGCAGGTTTTTGCTGATAATCCAGAGGTTTCCTCCAACAAGGCTAAATGTAGCGCCCTGGAGCCATACTTTTGAAAGTTTTGCTTTTGGAATGCTGTAAGAAACTACTAATTCGCGCAATTTCACATAGGAGGCATCAAATACAAAGGTTTTATTTGGGTTTTTCGAATACCCAAATACACGGTAGTTACCACCTTCAACCCTGGTAGTATTTGTTTCATAAACAGGGGCTTCTTCAGTACCGGTATTAACAACGCCACCAAGAACTAAACCACCACCATCAGAAACAGGGCTCCTGACAGGATTTCCAAGGTCATTGGTGTAGTCAGTTTCTGTATATAAACCTGTAGCCATACCATACCATTGGTCAAGAGAGAAAATGCTTCCACCTTTTTGCCAGTCGATAAGGAAACTAAGTGACCAGTCTTTGTAGGTGAATGCATTGTTGATACCACCGGTCCAATCAGGGTTAATGTCACCCAAAATAATGTCGGAGGTAGATGACTTAAGGTAATAACCATCAGAACCAACAACTCTGTTGGCTCCATCAGCAGGATCGCCATCTTCATTGTATGCATCATATACATAGTCAGTACCCTGGATAGTTCCCAAAGGTTCACCAACACGGGCGTTGATAGTTACACCACCCTGAAGGGAAGCCAATTGAAGATTCTCAAGGCCTTCCTGAAGTTCAACAACTTCATTCCTGTTACGTGCCCAGTTTAGGATGATATCCCACCTGAAATCGCTGCTTACAACTGGTGTTCCGCGGAGGGTAATTTCCAAACCTTTGTTATCAACAGTACCAGCATTAACATATTTTCCTGAATAACCGGTAGCATAAGATACTGCAACAGGAATAATCTGATCGACGGTTTGATTATCGTAATATGAAAAGTCGAATCCTAACCTGTTTTGGAGGAAGACCATTTCAAGACCTGCCTCAAGGCTGTTTGTTCTTTCTGCCTTAAGTTGTTGGTTGTTCTTATTATTTGGCAGTGAGAACAAAGCAGTACCACCCCAGTTTCCTGTGAGTGAATATGTATCATGGGTAGAACCCCATGGTGCGCCATTACCAACAGTCGCCCAACCTAACCTGAGTTTACCAAGTTGTAACCAGCTTTGATCTTCCATTAAGCTCGAGAATACGAAACTTCCGGAAACTGCTCCATAAGGATATCCCCAGTCGTCTGGAGGTAAGGTTGACATTTGGTCATACCTGAAGCTTCCATCTAAATAAACAAGGTTTTTGTATCCAACAGTAACACCGGCGAAATAGCCATTAACACCTATTTGTGCATATCTTTCTTCAGGTGCCTGCATTTGGTTAATACTGTTTGAAAGCGCGTAAACGCCAGGAACGATCAAACCACCATCGGTTGAAGCAAATACCTGGTCTTCGGTTGACCTTCTGATGTTGGTACCTATCAATGCATTAAGATTGAAGTTTTCGCCAAGATACTTGTTGTATTTAGCAAGGAAGTCAATATTGGTTTCAGTGAAACTTCTGTCGAACCTTGTATAACCTGAAGTTACATCAGGACGTCCAACGCCAAGTTCACCAGAAACTGAACCAACAGCTTTTCTTTCTTCCTGTAATTCACTATAAGTGTCAATTGAGTAACGGCCCATCAAACTGAGGTTATCTGTAATCTGCCAGTCGGCCTGTGCATAACCAAGGAAGCGGCTCCTGGTATCGGTTTGATAATTCTCGTAACGTGCCCAGTATGGATTGTCCCAATAAATCGGATCCAGGTTGGTGGGTGATTTTGGGTTCCAGGTAACGTTTCTTCCAGTTTGGTCATAAATATCCTTTTGCTGAAGAACATCAACATTGGTCTGCCACCACTGACGGAAAGAGGACAAAAGGTTGTCGCTATAACCTGTTGGGTTACGGCCCTTACCATTTGTATTGATGTAATTTGCCGAAGCAGTAACTTTCAAATTGTCAAGGATGTCGTATGATCCATTCAATAAAACATTGTTTTTCTTTAACGAACTGTTTGGCATAATACCGGTTTGGTCAAGATTGGTGTAAGATAACCTGAATGTTGATTTTTCACCACCACCCATGATATCTATGTTATTGGTATATGACCATGGCGTTTCGAAAAATTCGACAGGCTCGTTTGGTGTATTAACCCAAGGTGTAGCTTTATGGTAATTTGGATTATCAGGGTCGTATGAATCCCATTGGAAAACCATCAGGTTGGGGTCGAATTCCTGACCCATTGAAGCATCTTCAGTTGTTGGAACAGTGTAGTCAATTTCACCATCACCGTTAACATCATAAATGTGCTCAAGGCCAGGATAGTCACCATCACTATAGTATGGTCCGTAACCAGCACCGTAATTGGTTTGGTACTTAGGGAAAGTTGTTTTGTCAACAAAACCTGTGGTTACACTCGAGTTGATAGTAACACCAAGGATTTTTGCACCACCAACACTCTTCTTACCTTTTTTGGTGGTAATAAGAACAACACCATTGGCAGCCCTTGAACCGTAAAGTGCTGTAGCAGCAGCACCTTTCAGTACGTTAATTGACTCAATGTTGTTCGGGTCGATGTCGGAAGCCGCGCTTCCGTAGTCATAACCTGCACGGCCTGAAACCTGACCTGTATTGTTGGTTCTGTCGTTGTTAATGGGAACTCCGTCAACAACAAACATAGCCTGGTTATTACCGGTAATTGAATTTGAACCACGGATGATGATATTTGTCGATCCACCCATGTTTCCACTCGATTTTACCTGAACACCAGAAGCTTTACCCTGAAGGTTGTTAATGAAGCTACTGCCCTTAACAGTGTTTAAATCATCTCCTCCGATTTCCTGCGTAGAATAACCCAGTGATTTTTTCTCACGTGAAATACCGAGCGCAGTTACAACAACTCCTTCAATGGAAGTTGCCTCAGGCTCCATAACAACATTATAAACATTTCCCCCACCTATACCCATCTCTGCGGTTTTCATACCAACAAAGGAGTAAATAAGGCTACTTGCATCCTCAGGAATACTCAGGGAGTATTTTCCATCTAAGTCGGTGGTAGTACCATAAGTAGTACCCTTAACAACAACCGAAACACCGGGAATTGTACTCCCGTCATCCGCGTTTGTTACCGTACCTGTGATGGTCCTGGTTTGCGCTTGTGTAACTTGCATCCCGATAAAAAGCATCAGGGCAAGCAAAAGTGTAAATTTTCTCATAATTGAAGTTTTGGTTAGTAAATTAATTAATACTCTAATTGTTAAATTTATATGTGTTTACGAATAATTTTTACATCAAATAGAAAAGTGCTAAAAATTGATTTTAAAAATGTTTTAAACCAACCTTCACACTAAATTACCTGATTGTTTTAAACAAATTAATGAAATATTAATACTGTTTAAACTATAAAATGGAATCAAATTTTGTTTCGAATTGTCCATAGGCAAGTTGTCAATTAATAATAATGTAAATTTCAGTTAAAGAACTATTTAAACCTTCTTTTCAAAACACATCAGCCACCGAAAATCTGTATCAAAGCAGCATTTTGTGTTTCCTTTCTATATGCAAAACTAATAAAATGTAAGTAATATTAACACAAAATTATTACTTTCCTATTCTGATAACCAATTATTCCTAAAACTTATTAACCCTGCAATTGTTAATATCTTTTTAATAACTCCATCAATAAGCTCATTTAAATCTGCTGGATGACTGTAAAATGAAGGGCTTGCAGGCATAATTATCCCACCTGCCCCGGTGATTGCTTTCATGTTGTTGATATGAATAATATTGAGAGGGGCTTCCCGTGTAACAAGGATTAGCTTTCGCCGCTCCTTTAACATTACATCGGCCGCCCGTGATATAAGGTCACTTGCAAGACCACTGGCAATTTTGGCCATGGTTCCCATGCTGCACGGGCAAACAATCAGTGCATCAAAATCTGAAGAACCCGATGCAAATGGTGCGAAAAATGTATCGTTGGACCAAATTTTATTAGGGAGGTTTTCAAAGTCAGAATTATTCAATTCATACTTCCATACTTTTTTGGCCGGTTCGCTAAAAACAATATCGCACCTTGAAACCAAATCAGGGTGGGCATTGATTTTATCGATCAGGGCTTTCGCATAAATTGCCCCGCTGGCCCCTGTTACCCCAACAGCTATTTTCAGTTTCATATGCATGGGTTTAAAACTGGTAGAAAAAAACAAAACTCAAATTTTCGTTATACTGCCCCTGGTTCCATTTGTAGGTCTGGCCACTGGCGTGTGGCCGAACTGCAAGAATTGAGTTAGAATACCTGATGTTAAATCGCAAACGCTCGGTAAGGCTGACGAACATGCCAATATTGAGGCTCAAATCCGGGGTTTTAAATTGCGGATCACGTCCCGTAATATCCTGGCCATTCGACTCCTCGTAAGGTGGTTTGTTAATTAACAGACCCAGTGAAGGCCCGGCTTCAAGAGAGAATACTTTGCCAAAATCCCATCTGTAATGAAGTACCAGCTCAACATAGTTAAGTCTTAATAGGTAGGAATCAGTACTTGTGGAATCAGGATTTTGACGGCTACCTTTCTGTATAAAATCCAATTCCATCTGAACAGAGGATCTGTCGGTAAAGTAAGTATTAACGAAACCACCGGCATAAACACCTGCTTTGTTAGGCCCATCAAGGCGGTCGCCGGATATTTCGGTAGCAGCAACCCCGGCAAGGATCCCACCATTAAAGCTTTGGCTAAAAAGCAGCGTGGAGGTAAAAATTAGAAATATGGTGACAAGTAGTAATTTATAATTCATAAGCTGGAATTTGGTAAACAACTGAACTTACAAGTGTGAAAATAATACTAATTTTACACACTTCAAACCCTGAAATATCGCGGCACAAATATATTTAAATTTCATTTGTGAAAGGTTTTTGGCAATATTGTTCAATCATTATTATTTACTGCTTATGGAATCAGAGCGTTTTAAAATCCTTCTTGTTGACGACGAAAAAGACATTCTTGAATTTCTTGGGTATAATTTAAAAAAGGAAGGTTTTAAGGTATTTACTGCCCGGAATGGAAAAGACGGCATTGAGATTGCCAGGGAAGAAAAACCACACCTGATCATCCTGGATGTTATGATGCCCAAAATGGATGGTATGGAAACATGCACCGAGATAAGGAATATTCCCGAGTTGTCGGGCACCATCGTCGTTTTTCTTACGGCCAGGGGCGAAGACTACAGCCAGATTGCCGGATTTGAGGTCGGGGCCGACGATTACATCACCAAGCCGGTAAAACCTAAAGTTTTGGTAAGCAGGATTAAAGCGCTATTGCGCAGGTACAAAGAACCAGAAATCAATCCTGAGATTATCGAGCTCAAAGACTTTACTATCAATAGGGAAAAATACCTTATCCTTAAAGACGAGGAAGAAATTAGCCTGCCAAAAAAGGAATTTGAATTGTTGTTGTTACTAACATCCAAGCCCGATAAGGTATTTTCGAGAGACGAGATTTTTGCAAATGTTTGGGGCAACGATGTGATTGTTGGCGACCGCACCATAGATGTACACATCAGGAAAATCCGCGAAAAGCTTGGGCTAAAAAGCATCAAAACAATTAAAGGTGTAGGCTATAAATTTGAATCCTGATGCGAAATTCCGATCCCATTAGCCTATCGTTTTACAACGCCTCGCTGGTAACCTTTTTCTTTAGCATTCTCTACACTCTGGCGTCACTATTTTTTATCAGCTTTTCAATCTATCATCTGCTGGTGATTGATGTGCTGTTATTTTTGTTTGTATTTTTTCTTTTCAGATACACCCTCGAAAAATTCATCTATCACAAAATCAGGTTAATTTATAAAACCATTTACAACCTCAAACGACAAAAGGGAGGGCAATTGGAAAGAAGGGATTTTAATGCAGGGACTATCGAGCGCGTAAATCAGGAAGTACTGGAATGGGGCGAAAAGAAAAAACACGAAATTGAAATACTGAAAGGTGCCGAGGTTTACCGACGCGAATTCCTGGGGAATGTTTATCATGAACTTAAAAATCCAATTTTTAATATCCAGGGTTACGTGCTCAC
>Ga0307929_1001952_pt1 | contig 14249 bp, 10 predicted proteins | sample AceLakmetage1330_FD_203160 | JGI IMG/M metagenome (GOLD analysis project Ga0307929, IMG submission 203160) | Saline water microbial communities from Ace Lake, Antarctica - #1330 | ecosystem: Environmental > Aquatic > Non-marine Saline and Alkaline > Saline | place: Antarctica: Ace Lake...
AAAAGGCGGCCAAGGCATCCTCAACTTGCGTTCCATTGCAAAATCAAACAGGTGGGACGCATTTTGGGGTGAATTCACAAATAGATACTATGGTAATTTAGCTGCGTAATATGGGAACTGCACCCTTAATAATTAATAAAACGTTAAAAGCTATGAAACAAAAAACAAAAAAAGTAATTTTACTTATTTCGGTATTCGTGGCGTTTTTAAATTCCCTCGCGGCGCAGGATTTCGACCCACCGAAACAAAGCAATTCCATTATCCACCTGGATACTATTTCGCTGGATGTAATCCACGAGCAGCCGCCACAAGTTACCAGTAAAACTTTTGCCATTACCAACACCGGCACCGATAGCCTGGTGTGGAATATTTCGTTTGCCAACGACCCGGTGTTTGCTGCACCGGGCTCACAAGAAAAGAGCATAGCAGACCCGGATCTTAGGGGGAAAGCACCAAAGCAAAAGGACAAAAAAATGACCAGAAGCATAGAGAGCCTTACAAGGGAACTTGTTTTTTCGCTGGATGTGCAGGCCATAACCGGCGACGAAGAGATACTGGCTTGCGAGTTTGACGGCACCTACCTGTGGCTTACCGGCGGTGGAGACGCTGTCCGGGGCAAGCAGTTGTACAAAGTTGATCCGGCAAGCCAAAGCCTCGTAGCAACATACCCACAACCCGAAACTGTAAACGACCCGGGAATTCCCGATCTGGCCGTTGCCGATGGATTGCTCTACGGCGGCAGTGGAAACCGATTCTATAGTTTCGATCCGCAAACGGAAACCTGGACAACATTGTTTGATAACGCCTTTGCCAGCATCCATGCCCTGGCCTACGATGGAAATCATTTTTGGACAAAGTATATAGACAGCCCCCTGTATGAATTCGATATAAGCGGAAGCCTGATAAACACCTACAATGTACCCGTAGGCAATTCAGCCTGCGCCGCAGCTTTTGACGACTTTTATCAGGATCTGTATATTATCAATCAGTATGATGCGCTGGTATATCGTTTCGATCTTTCGGGCAATTACTTCGGCAATCCTCCTTATAGCATCGCTTCGGCCCTGCAGGGCAGTAGTGTGGGCGGAGCCTTTTGCGCCTTCAACAGCCTTGTGCCCGGACAATCGGTACTGGGTTTTACCGGCAGCGGCGACACCGAAATGATCCTGGCCATCGGCCTCTACGAAGCACCCCAGGAAGTTTTTGCCAACGACCTTGGCATCGTTCGCTTTCAAACACCCAACTCGGCCGACTGGCTATCGGAAAATGAACCGGTGATAGTGAGAATTAAAAACTTTGGAACAGAGCCACAGAGCGATATACTTCTTTACTGTTCTTCTTCTTGCACCTTTACCTTTTTCGATACGCTGTTTATAGCTATGGATCCCGGCGAAGTAAGGGATGTATCGCTTGGCCAGGCCAATGCTTCTACCTATGGCATCCAGGAATATTCTTTTACACTTTTGGATGATGATGACAATATCTATAACAACAATATAATGCATGAAATCGTACATACGCCACCGCCCTATTGCCACGAAACACTTTTGCCAAGCCCCATGGCTTGTATATACAGCGTAGAAATTGCTGCGATGCACAAGGTAAGCGACTGCCAGTGTGGTGTAGCCAATTTTACATACGACACTATCGGCCTTTATGCGGGCATTGCCGAATATATAGAAGTTTATCTTAATTATTATGATAAAAATAATGTGGATAACTGGGACACGATGTATGTATGGATCGATTGGAACAAAAATTATGCGTTTGAAACGGGAACAAACGAAATGTATATTTTACCAAAGACGTATAATCCGGCGTGGGATATTTTTAGTGGCTATATTACTCCGCCACCGGGCACCTTTAGTGGCGAATACGCCATGCGCATCCGGTATCTCTTTACTGATCCCTGCATTTTTAATCCCACAGCTTATAGTGAGGCCGAAGATTATACGGTGTCGATTCACTGGTCGCCACTTGGATGGAGAACGGTTATGGATAAATCGGGCGTGTTGGCACCGGGCGAAACGCAGGAAATAGAAGTTGTTTACAGCTCGGAGCTTTTGGAAATTGGAGAGACTTATACCGACACCCTGATTATTGCCAGCAATGCTGCAAACGCCCCGCTTATCGAACTCCCGGTATCGCTGCTCCCGATTATCCATCAGGGCGAAATTGCGATAATTCCCGGCGAGGTGGAGTTTACCCTCGGGCTTAACGGCCTGGAAACGCAGCCACTCACGGTAGTAAACCAAACTACCGACACCCTCGATTTTACCATGACCGTTAATTATCAGGAAAGCGATTATAAAGGAAGCCCTTTATATTTTGATACGGATAATGCTAAGGCCACAGAGCCGGTGGAAACAATGAAACCGGAAGCCGGCTACAAGGCGATAGATGCAATTGTATGTCCTGCCAATTCATTTTTCAGCCAACCTGCCAGCAATCCCTCGGCCTTTTATTACTTTGACGAAAATGCGGGTTCTACGGTTTTTCAAAGTCTGGATGTTCAGGGTCAGATAAGCGGCATACGGTTTTGGGCTTTCAATACTTATCGCAACGGACTTATTTGGGAGCATTGCCCGGGTGAAGAAACGCGCAGCTTTGACATCGGTTTTTGGTCTGATAATGAGGGTGAGCCCGGAGACCTGATCAAGGTCTTCGAAAATATTGAAATTACGCGCCAGGCTAGCGGCCAAAATTATCCCGGCCAATATCCCATATACGAATATACCTGTGAGTTCCCGGTTGCCTATATCAATGCTGCCGGCGAGTGGCTCTCGATACAGGCAAAAGGCGATAACGGGCAAAACTGCCACACCATGATCCTGAACGAGTATGGAGGAACAGGAACCGCGCTGGTGTACGATGGCACAAGCTACGATCCCCAGTTTCATCCCATCGGTTTTTGCCTGACAGGCATCGACGATGTTGTGGATTGGCTAAGTATCGAACCCTCCGCCGCCTCGCTACTAATGGGCGACTCCATCACTTTTGAGCTCACCGCCGATATGTCAGCATTTAACAACAAGGATTTTAACTATTTTGCCTATATCCGAGTGTTGAATAACTTCCACGAGACTCCTGTTATCGACATCCCGGTGTCGTTGCTTTATACGGGTATCGAAAAACCCGGAGAAGAAAAATCTTATATTTTGGTTTATCCCAATCCATCGGGTGATATTTTACACATTTCATCCAATTATGAAATTGAAGGAATTTCCATCATCGATTTAAGCGGGCGTGTAGTCCTTCGAAAGAAAGCTAAGGGGATGAGCCTGGAAATCAACACGCAGTCCATCGATGCAGGCACCTATATCCTGCAGATCGATTCGAAGCAAGGTACAGCGCGGCACAAAATCATAAAGCAACAGGCTCTGCTGTTTTGAATGCGGATGCCAAAAAAAATGAGACGGGCACGGATTAAACAGATTATTGCGGAGCAGAGAAAATTTAGGCTTGCGCCCCTCCCGGGACGACAAACCCAGGATTCGCAACGACCGGCAGAATAACCAGGGTTTCGCTTAAAGCGAAGCCCTGACTGAAACCCAGGCGCATGGGTTCGCAGCCCCGCCTTTGCGATGGCTCTTGTAGGTGGCAAGGTTGGGGATAGCAAGCCTGGTGTTTATAATTATGGATTTATTCGAGATATGATATTTTTTTTGATGTCAGATGTTAGATGTCCGATGTTAGATGTAGAAGACCATGTAAACTATGAAAATTAAAAACCCTGTCCGACTAACCAGGCAGGCTTATTATCCTAAACAAAACCTTCATAGAAAAAGGCGACCACAACGCACCACTAACCTTACCTTATTTTTATAGGGATTGAAAAAATAAGGTAAGGTTGATTTTTCTCACAGGGAATCTCATTTCTATGAAGGTTGGGGATTGAAAATAAGGTTTGTCTGGTTAATCGGAAAGGTTTGGCCACGGATTTTGTCACCCTGTGAATTAGCTCCGGCAGAAGGGCGTAGTTTGGAATTATGCTTTGTGCTTGGAGAGTATTCACGGGGTGACTTGCAATCTGGGTGATCCCCCCGTGAATTACTTCAGGCGGCAGCATGAACCACAGAATTATGCCATGCGCTTAGACAGGATTCACGGGGTGACTTTTATTAAAACTACTCAGTGTCTGTCCATAAAGTCGATGCTTTGAATTGCCCCGGGTTTTAACCCGGGGAAAATGAGTTTGGCATTAACTCCCCCGCGATTTCGCCACGCCTGTGGCGTGGCGAAATCGCGGGGCTTTCATCCTTCTCATTCAATCCCCGCCCTAAAGGGCGAGGCAATTCATAATTCAAATAACCTACTAAAAAGTCAAGCACTACTTAACCTGCCAGTAGCAACGCTTGGGCGAAACTATTGCTTCTTCCTTTTTTAATACTAAAATTTCAAGGTAAAATAGCTGTCGCTGCTACAACAGGCATGACCGCCTTTTTGCCCGGTATTAATTTTTAATTTTTCGGTAGGCGGCGACACAAAATGTACACCCAGACCCAGTCCTTTCAAAACAAACCATAGCCCCATTACTACGATAAAAACAGGAACCGCCTTGCGCATGGTTCTTCGCATGGGCAGACTGATAAAATTTCCAGCCAGGTTTAAGGCCAGCATTATTGGGATAGTACCCAGTCCGAACAGTGCCATATAGGCCATTCCGCTCAGCGCACTGCCAGCAGCCAACGACAAGCCGATGGCAGCATACACCGGCCCACAGGGCAAAAGCCCGTTGAGCAAACCAATAAATAATAAAGCGGTGTAGCTCTTTCGCCCAAAGAGTAATCCCAGCTTGGTTTTTACTTTGCTAACCAGCGGAAAAAGCGGAGAGCGTGCAACAATTTTATTAAACAATAAGGGAAAGAAAACCGACAGGATCATCACTGCCCCGATGGCTATGGATACGCTTTGTTGCAGGCCGGCCATCCGGAAGCCCTGACCAACCAGGCCAAATACCAAACCCATGATGGCGTAGGTGATGGTGCGCCCGATATTGTAAACCAAAGCACTGCTGATGCGCGAAAGCCAGGTATTGCTTTTTAGCGGCAAAGCCACCGCGATGGGGCCACACATGCCAACACAATGAAATCCGGTAAGAAATCCAAAAACCAAGGCTGCCGATATTAGTTCTATTTGCATGAGTTAAAAATATTTTTTTTTATGATGGCAAAATTAAGGAAACTTTTCGAGCTTCACAGGCTGAAAGCCTTAAACATCAAAGCAAAAAGCCATCCCAACAACCACCGGCAGGCCGTAGGTCTGCGACAGGTTTTATGCTAAAATCTCACCAGGTTTATTTATTTGAGAATTGATTAATCATCGCCACGCTTGATATAAACCTCCTTTTCGTTAAAATAAAAAGTGTCGCCATACTGCCATTCTATCTTAACAATGTACTTGCCCTTATCCAAACCCTCCGCAGGAATTCGCTGCTTACCCACCCTATCGGTTTTTACCAAAATAAAAACATCCTTGACACCTGAGGAAGGGCGAAATAACTGGATCTCGCCTCGCAAACTATCAAAATTAAAAACCGGAGGGAAAGCCACCTCGATAAAGGCACCATCATATTCGATGGTAACAGGCTCGGCCAGACGATTGGCATTGTTGCGCTTTTCGATATGCGTTTGATGCTCCAGCTCGCGCGGATAATAATCTTCATGCACCAGGTTGATGCTGTTTTGATAGGTGATGTAAACCAACATACTCATGGCAAGTACAAAGATTATTATCACAATTACTATCGCCGTTCCCCAGTTAAATTTCATTAATTTCTAAATTTTACAAATTTAATAATTGAATAGCCCTCCCGCTCGTGTGGGAAGGCAATTCATAATTCAAATAACTTACCAAAAAGTAAGACACTAATTAGTGTTCGTCTTTAAAGGAATATTTAGAAAAATATACGATTTCAGATTTGCGATTTTAGATTTAAGATGTTGGTGATATTCAGCACAATCTAAAATCTAAAATCCTTAATCTTCAATCTTAAATCAAAAAACGTTGACTTTATTTACAGACACTAGTTAGGCCCGACAAAGGTAAGTCGAATTTTTTCGATGAGTTTATCACCGTTAAAAACCCCAAGTTGAATGGGTATTTTGCCTTCCACCTCATCCCTGTTCAGGTAAACCACAAAAACGCCCTCGCTTGATGAGCCACCTTTTACAATCATATCGCCGGCAGGTATTAAAATCCTTCCCTTGTGCGACAACAATTTAATTTGGATGGGGAAATCAATGCGTTTTTTATTCACTACCTTGATGTTGTACAAATTGCTAATCTCATTATTTTCCTGCATCTGAAACAACATGCCGGGCGTGCGCAAAATGGTAGCTTCCACATCGGAGCGGCTAAAGAGCAAGTAGTTGAGAAAGCCAAACAATACAAGCAAAACCGAAATATAAGCGATTAAGCGTGCATTAAGTTTGAGCTTCGTCCCGCTTGAAATTCCACGCTCCGAATCGAAACGGATTAAGCCGGTGGGAAGCCCAACGCGTTTCATTGTATGATCGCAGGCATCAATACAAGCTGTGCAATTCACACATTCTAACTGAGTTCCGTTACGGATATCGATGGCCGTTGGGCAAACCTGCACGCAGGCGCGACAATCCACACAGTCGCCTTTGCCTTCAGCCTTGCGGTCTTCGTCTTTTTTCAGGCCGCCGCGTGGCTCACCTCTTACGTAATCGTAGGCTACTACAATACTGTTTTTGTCGAGCAATACGCCTTGCAAGCGGCCATAAGGACAAAGAATAAGGCAGACCTGTTCGCGAAACCAACTGTAAATAAAAATCAGAAAGCCGGTAAGCACCGCCAGGCCAATGATAACTCCACTATTTTGAGCAATCGGCTCACCAAGCAGTGCGATGAGGCCGTCCAAACTGATGACCCAGGCAAAGAGCGTTAAGGCAATCAAATGGGCTATAGCAACAAAGATGGTGTATTTTGAAAAACGTTTCCCAAACTTCTCAAGCGTTAGGGGGCTTTTGGCCAGTTTGCGCTGTTGAGCAGCATCTCCGTCAATCCAGTATTCGATTTTGCGAAATACCATCTCTAAGAAAATGGTTTGCGGACAGGCCCATCCACACCAAAGCCTGCCCAGTGCTACCGTAAATACCACTATGAAAACGATGAGCGTAAGCATCATAATGGCAAAGATGTAGGTATCCTGAGGCCAAAAGATTTGCCCAAAGAAGATAAACCTGCGGTGAATAACATCGATGAGGAAGAAAGGCTCCCCATTCATTTTCAAAAAAGGCATTCCAAAAAAGAAGGCCAGCAGCAGCCACGAAACAATGAGCCGGTAGTTGTGCAGTTTGCCCTTGGGGCGTTTGGGGAAAACATATTTTCGGTTTCCCTCCTGGTCGATGGTAGCTATGCTGTCGCGAAAGGATTCATCGCGCATTGCGTTATTTTCATTCATTTTTTAAAAGAGTTCAACTTAGCAGAAAACACTTATCTCATTAGTTCTTCAGTTCACCCTGGGCTTCTTTGGCATTGGGCGGATTGCTTCCCTGGAGTTTTTTGATCACATAGCTGCCAACCTGTGCAATCTTATCATCGCTAAGCTGATCCTTGTATGGGGTCATCCCCTTAGCGGGAACCCCGTTGTAAATCACATCAAAAACTTCACCGATAGAATTGCCGTGAATCCAGAATTTATCGGTAAGATTGGGTCCGATTGCGTTGCCTTCACCCAATTGGCCATGGCAGGTAGCGCAAAGTTTCTCCTTGTAAATAGTTTCGCCGGCAGCCAGGTCTTCATCGCTGGTAAGCAGCACGATGGCCGTCTTTCCGGTTTCTGCCTTATGCTGTTCTATGCCTTCGCCGGCCTGTGCCATCTGTTGAGCATACTCTTCTTCCTGGGTATCGCCCAGACCATAAATATGATAGTAGGTAAAATAAACCACCGCAAAGATCACGCTGGCATACCATAAATACACAAGCCATGGCGGAATGGGGTTGTTCAGTTCCTTGATACCATCAAATTCGTGGGCGATGGGTTTCCCATCATATTTGGGTTTATTTGTCGATTGTTCCATGATCGTTGGATGTGTTTTTGTTTGAAAATTCGTTTTGTTCCTGGTCATTATCGAAGAGGCTATTGGCCATATCCTTTACAAAGCCTTTATCCATGCGGAATACATAATACAGTAATCCCAGAAAAAAGCTAAAGAAGATAAGGAAGCCGATAATCGGAAATATGGCTACCCCTTCGATACTCTCCAAATAATGAATTGCTATTCTCATTGTTTAATTTATTTTCGGCTCGTACAATTCGCCTTGCGGGGCTTTAGCGTTGGGTGGGTTGGTGCCCTGCATATTTAAGATATAAGCAGTCAATCCCACCATTTGTTCCTGGTTGAGTTGCGTGTTCCAGGCCTGCATGCCCTTGGCGGGAACGCCCACATCGATGATATGGTAAATATCCTCGGGGCTGCCACCCTCAAGCCAATAATTATCAGTAAGGTTTGGCCCAATAATATTGCCCTCACCCTTCATTCCATGACAGGCTATGCAGTGTTTTTGGTACAGTTGTGCAGCCTGCTCCATTGCGGCTTCATCCGTAGGCAAGGGCATGGGCAATCCGGCAGGTTTAGCCGCGCTGGCTTTTGCCTGTGTGTTCTCGGGTGATTCCATAATATCTGTACCCAGGCGTTGCATGTATGCAATCAAAGCGATGATTTGCTTTTGGGGTTCAATTTCTATCCCTGATTCGGCAAGGCCTGCCGTAATTTCGCAAGCCTGCTTCATCAAGTCATCGTTAGCTTTTTCGTCGAAACCTTCGGGATAAGGAACGCCAAGGGTTTGCATCACCCGGATTTTTTTGGCTGTTGTTTCCATATCAATATCCTTGGTAAACAACCATGGGTAAGGCGGCATAATCGACTGGGCATTCATCCCCTGCGGATTGAGCATGTGGTTATAATGCCATGAGTCGGGTTTGTACATTTTACCTGAAATCACTCCGGCGCGAGCCAAATCAGGGCCAGTACGCTTAGAACCCCAGAGGAAGGGGTGATCGTAAACAAACTCGCCCGCTTTGCTATATTCGCCATAACGCTCGGTTTCGCTGCGGAAGGGACGCACCATCTGCGAGTGGCAGCTTACGCATCCCTCGGCAATGTAAACATCCCTGCCCTGCAATTCCAAAGGCGTATAGGGTTTAACACTTTCGATGGTAGGAATGTTGGATTTTACCAGATACATCGGGACAATCTCCACGATTCCACCAATCAGAATGGCTATCAATGCCCATATTGTAAAAAGCACCGGTTTGCGCTCGAGCCACGAATGGACGGCCTCGCCAAAGATACGCCTGGATGGAGCCTTGGCCAAGGGTGGAGCGCTGGCTTCTTCGTTGGCAACGAAGCTACCCGCTTTTACAGTTTTGGTAAGATTATAAATCATAATGATTGCCCCGGCAAGGTAGAGCACGCCACCGATTATACGGGTGTAATACATGGGCATAATCTGGGTAACGGTTTCCAAAAAGTTGGGATAGGACAAAAAGCCGTCTTCGGTAAACTGTTTCCACATCAAACTTTGGGTAACGGCGGCCCAATACAGCGGCACGGCATAAAACAGGATTCCCAGAGTCCCTAGCCAAAAATGGATGCCTGCCAGTTTTTCGGAATAGAGCTTGGTTTTAAACATGCGCGGGAACATGAAGTAAAGCATGGCAAAAGTTAAGAAACCATTCCAGGCCAAAACCCCAATATGCACGTGGGCGATGGTCCAATCGGTAAAGTGGCTGAAGGCATTTACGTTTTTAAGCGAAAGCATCGGACCCTCGAAAGTGGACATACCGTAACCGGTGATGGCAACCAGCATAAATTTTAAAATCGCCTGGTCGCGTACCTTATCCCAAACGCCACGCAGGGTTAGCAAACCGTTTACCATCCCGCCCCACGAAGGCGCGATAAGCATAATCGAGAATACTACGCCCATCGTTTGTGCCCAATCGGGTAGCGATTGATAAAGCAAGTGGTGGGGTCCGGCCCAGATATATAAGAAAATGAGCGACCAAAAGTGAAGAATGGAAAGACGATAGCTATAAACCGGTCTCCCGGCAGCCTTGGGTAGAAAATAATACATCAAACCCAAATAAGGTGTGGTAAGGAAAAAGGCTACTGCATTGTGTCCGTACCACCATTGCACCAGGGCATCCTGCACACCGGCAAAGGCCGAGTAGCTCTTCCACATCGTAACGGGAAGCTCGAAAGAGTTAACCACGTGCAGCACGGCCACAGTAACGAAGGTGGCAATGTAAAACCATATTGCAACGTACATGTGCTTGACGCGCCGTTTCAAAATGGTACCAATCATATTCCATCCAAAAACAACCCATATCACCGTGATGGCGATATCGATGGGCCATTCCAGCTCAGCATATTCTTTGGTAGAGGTAAAACCCATTAGAAGGGTTACTGCCGCCGCAACAATTATCAACTGCCAGCCCCAGAAATGTATCCAGCTAAGCCGGTCGTTGAACATCCGGGTTTTGAGCAGCCGCTGCATCGAATAGTAAACGCCCGCAAAAATGGCATTGCCTACAAAGGCAAAGATGGCGGCGTTGGTGTGCAACGGACGCAAACGGCCAAAGGAAGTAAACTCGAGGTTGAAATTAAAAAACGGAAAGGCAAGCTGCGTAGCCGCCAATAGTCCAACCAAAAATCCTACAATACCCCAGAGTAGCGTAGCGTAGGAAAAATACTTCACAATTTTGTTGTCGTAAAAGAACTTTTCGTGTTCCATCGTCATTTGTTTTGGTGTAAAAATTTAGTTTTCGATAGTCTTATCTTTATTAATATCGGATTCTTTTTCTTCGGCTTTCTTTTCTGTTTCATCTTCTTTATTCACCAACTCATCATCAAAAAGCATTCGCACCGAGGGGGTGTAATCGTCCTCGAACTGGCCACTTTTGGCTGCCCTGATAAAGGCAAACAAAAAGCCCGAAGCCAGCACTAAGCTAATGATGATAAGAAGAAATAAAATTGACATACCTTATTTGAGTATCTGAATACTTAATTGGCAAAATTAGCGCAATTAGTCATATTACAAACATTTAGCTATCTGATTTTATTAATTTGTAAAGATTCTAAATTGAAATGCTCTTTGATGTCAGATGTCCGATGTTAGATGTCCGATGTGATGTCAGATGTCAGATGTCCGGTGTCAGATGTCAGATGCCCGGTGTTAGATGTCCGATGTTAGATGTGAGGAGTATCAAAAGCCAAACTTTACCGACACCAGCACCTGCGAAGGTCGGAGCTGGTAAACGGATTCATATATTGTAAAGGTGCTGGCCTGGAGCGAGGTGTAGGTCTTGTTGCCGAAAATATTGTTCCAGCGCAGCTCCACATCCAGCTTTGGTTTGCTAAAGGTATAGCGGTAAAGCAAGTCCGCAAAAAAGTTTTGGCTCTCCTTATAATCGTAGTATTCGGTTTCGAGACTAATCATTTGTTTGCGTGTGGGAAAAGCAAAAATATTCACCTTATGCCGCAGCAGCGAAATATCGCTTTTTTGCTCCTCATCGATATAGGTCTCTATCAGGGTGGCATCCAGCGCATACTCGGTGTTGAGCCAGGGTGTGATGCGCACGTTAAGCTCGGGACGGATGGAATAAAAGCGGTTTTTGGTGTCGAACAGTTCGCCGTTCATCAGCGATGTGCCCTGCTGCTGATTTGCGCCGGCATGTAGCGTAATGGTAGTTTTGGTAGCCGAGAAAAACTTGCTCGTATAAAGCTGCAAACCCTGGGTATAGCTTGTTTGTGCTAGTTCAAGAGCCTGGGTAAGGGTGGTTCCGTCATCCTGCACCAGGCTGCTGTAGGTAAGATTGGTATGGCCGATGGTATAAACGTAAGTGAGTGTATTAAAAAAGGAGGTGATGGGATTGCGGTAGGCGATATGTCCCGAAAAACTGTGCCGCGAACTTTCGGACAAGGGAGCGGCGTTGCGGCTCAGGCTTCGGTAATTTTTCATAATAAAACCGTAATGCACGCCGTCGATGTCGCCCAGGCTGTTGGTAAAATTCCACCCGCCACGCAGCCGCCAGAAATTAGTAAGTTTATAATCCACCATCACTCGTGGATCCATCAAAAGCCGCGTCAGTTGCTGCCCCTCGTTTAGCAGCTCGTCGTCCAGGGTAATGCCCTGCCAGCTCAGGGGTAGTTTTACGGTAATGGTAAGTTTGTTTTTGCGGTATTCCACCTCATTGCGAAAATAAACCTGGCTATGGATGGCTTCCAGATTATTGGCAAAGATACCGGCGGCTTCGCTTTGGCCTTCCTGCGCATAAGTGTAAATATTGCTTTCGAGCCTTTGCCTGCGGTAGGCCAGCCCCAGGCGCGGTGTATAAGTGAAGCGTTTCCAGCCCAGCACTACGCCGGCCGAATTATCGGTATAAAAGCGTGTGAGTTCCACTTCTTGCTTGCTTTCATCGTAGGGCAGGCTGTCGTTGAGTACGCCGGCAAACTGCCCGGGCACTACCCTTAGGCTGTGCGGGCTTTCATCGTAGGAGATGTAGGAGTTAAACTCGATCAGGTGCATGCCCATCGGGATTACCGAGCGCAGACTGTTGCTCAGCGCGCGGAAAGGATTATCCAGCGATTGTCCGATTTTTTCATCTTCGTTAACCACGGTTCCGCTGCGTTTGTCCCACCGCGATTCTACCTTCAGCGTATTGTTCAGGTAGTTTTTGGCTACATTGCGGCTCAGGGTAAATTCGCCCATCAGGTAGTTTTCGTGCCGGCTATTGTCGAAATCTTCGCTAAAGGCCAGCGTGTCGGTGGGCGTATAAAGGGTGCGCTTGAGCGAAGCCTCTTGCTGCTGCCGGTCGTTGATGTAATACAGGTTGGCCCGCAACTGAAAATCCTTGCTGATGCGCTGAAGGCCGTTCAGGTTTATCAGATGTACGCGGTTGTCGAGATAACGCCTTTCTTCGATTTGCGGCGGACTTACATCCTGAATACCCAGCATGTCAGGATTTGGATTGGGACGATCGGCGTTGCGCAACAAATCCTGAAGCGTCAGCACTTTGAGTTGTCGGCTTACGTCGTTGCCGGTATTGTTGCTTTGGTAGGAGCTTACCACCTGAAACGATTTGGTAAAAGTCATCGGCGTAATATTTACATCCCACAGCAGGGGAGCTGCCCCGGTGCCCAGTTTGGCCGTGCCGGTGGTGGTGATGTCGCGCTTTAGCTTAATGTTGAGGGCGGCCTGCTGCGACGACACCCGCTCTTCCAGGATTTTGAGCGGCTGATGGTTTTCAAAAACTTCCACGGTACTCACCGATTTTTGGGGCAGGTTCTTGCTCACCACGCCATAGCGTCCGTCCATCAGGTCGAGGCCTTCCACATAAAATTTGTTGAGCGGCATGCCCTGGTATAGTATTTTGCCTGTGGGCAGCACCTCGATGCCGGGGATACGGTGCAGCACGTCCTCGATAGAGCGGTCGTCGGCGCGGGCAAAGGAGCTTACCAAAAAGCTCAGCGTGTCGCCGCGCTGCTCGATGGCTTTGGCACGTACCGTAACGCCTTTTAGCTCCTGCTCCTCGGGCATCATTTCGAAGTCTATCCTTTGCGAACTATTGGCAACGGTTAGCTGCACATTGCGGTGCTGGATAGAGCTGGCTTCGATGCGCAGGCTGTCGCTGGTGCTTTTTACACGCACCTGGAAGTTGCCCTGTTCATCGCTAATGGCAAAGGCAATCAAAAGCTCGCTGCCGGGCAAATACACCAGTATGTTGATGCGTGGCAAGGCGTCGCCTGTGGTGCTGTGCACCTTGCCCTCCAGCGTAGCCTGAGCCTGCGTGCCAAAATACCCCAGGAGCAGCAAAACGAATACGATGCAATGTTTCATACCTGAAAAGTTAGCGACAAAACTAAACAATTAGTTGTAAAGAAACAAGCATTATTTATTTTTTTACTCATGGGCTAACTTTAGGTAAAACTAAGAAGGATTTAATATTTTGAAAACAAGTTGTTTTAGCAGCTTACTTTCGTATCAACTCGATGGGATTGTTGCGTTCGGCCATTCTCCTTGCTACTGCTTGCTGCTGCTCATTATTTAAACCTGCATTTCTTGCTCTGCTAATAATATCATCACGAAAAGCATCTTGCGCTTGAAAAAAGCCTTGTTTAGTGGTTTCCACAAAATCCTTTTCCGTTCGGTCGATCATCAATTCGTATCCTGGTTTTTCGATGGATTCAAAAACAAAAATGTATTCATCTTTGGTATCG
>Ga0307929_1001953_pt1 | contig 14249 bp, 9 predicted proteins | sample AceLakmetage1330_FD_203160 | JGI IMG/M metagenome (GOLD analysis project Ga0307929, IMG submission 203160) | Saline water microbial communities from Ace Lake, Antarctica - #1330 | ecosystem: Environmental > Aquatic > Non-marine Saline and Alkaline > Saline | place: Antarctica: Ace Lake...
GGCAGAAGAAAAACCTAAACCGGATAATCCTGGAAAAGGTGGTGACGATGACAAACCACCGGAAGCCCATGAACCTGAGCCTGAATATATCGTAGGTAGAACTATTAAGGTCGACTTTGCCAGACCATCACTTGATAATGAAAATGATTTGGAAGAATATCTTTCACTACTAAAAGAAGCATACCTCAAGGAAATTAGCGCAGGTAAAAGAGTGCAAATATGAATACCAACGAACTGAAACGATTCGCTCAAACAGCAAGAATACAATTAACAGATCAGGTCAAAGCACGCTTAAAGCTAGTTTTACAAATAGATAGTGCCGAACTCCGTGAGAAAGAGCAGGCGGTAAAAGAACTGAAAGAGCAGATTTTCAAAACATCAGAAGAAGCCGTTATCGAGAAAGTTGCCTATACCTGGTTTAACCGCTTTTGTGCGCTTCGTTTTATGGATGTGAATCGCTATACCAAAGTTGGTGCTATTAGTCCTGCTGAAGGATTCTCTCAACCAGAGATTTTACAGGAGGCAAAACAAGGCCATATAGATGACGATTTAAAGATTGACCGGCAGAAGGTATATGACCTGCTCAGTGGCAAAGATGTCGCTTCAGACCCGCAGCAGGAAGCGTATAGACTGTTGTTGGTTTCTGTCTGTAACAGTTACCACAAGCAAATACCTTTTATGTTCGAGCAGATTGCAGATTACACAGAACTGCTTGTTCCAGAGGATCTGCTTTCTGAAAATTCTATTCTCCATGCGGTACGAAATGCTTTAAACGAGGAAAACTGTAATGATGTCGAAGTTGTTGGCTGGTTGTATCAATTCTATATCTCAGAAAAGAAAGATCAGGTTTTTGAAGGACTGAAAAAAAACAAAAAGATTACTCCTGAGAATATTCCTGCAGTTACACAGCTTTTCACACCTCACTGGATTGTTCGCTATTTGGTGGAAAACTCATTGGGTCGTTTATGGATGCTGAATCGTCCACAGTCCCAATTGACCACAAAGATGGAGTACTACATAAAACCAGAGGTGCCTGAAACAGACTTTTTAAAGATAGCATCACCAGAAGAAATAAAGATATGTGACCCTGCATGTGGCAGTGGCCATATGCTCACCTATACCTTTGATTTGCTCTACGCTATCTATGAAGAAGAAGGATATGACCTTAAAGAAATACCAGGATTTATCCTAAGTAAAAACCTTTATGGAGTTGAGATAGATGAACGTGCAGGGTCCCTTGCTGCCTTTGCGTTAACAATGAAGGCACGGGAGAAATACAGGCGTTTTTTCCGAAAGCCAGCACTTCCTAACATTTGCGTGCTGCATAAAGTAGTCTTCGATGATGGTGAGATCAAGAATTATATGGATGCTGTGGGAAGAGATCTTTTCACTATGAATTTTCAGAATACTCTTCACCAATTCGAAGAGGCAGATAACTTTGGTTCCTTGATTCGGCCTGATGAAACCAATGTAGCGCAGATACACAATCGACTGGATACACAGGGAATTATCAGTAATATGTTTTTGATGAATACCCATAAAAAGGTTCTCAGGGTATTAAAACAAGCTGATTATCTAAGTCCAAAATATCATGTTGTGATTGCCAATCCTCCTTATATGGGGGGCAAGGGGATGAATGGACGATTAGGTTCTTGGTTAAAAGATAATTACGAAATCGTGAAGTCTGATCTGTTTTCAGCATTTATTATTCGATGCTCTGAATTGGCTATCAATGTAGGGTATGTTGGTGTTATGAGTCCAAATGTATGGATGTACATATCTTCCCACGAAAAACTGAGGTCATTTATTGTTCAAAATAAAACTATAACAAATCTAGTTGAACTATCTCCCTCAGGCTTTAAAGGTGCTGGTGTTCAAATTTGTGCGTATAACTTTATAAACACAGCAAATTTACGAGTAAGTGGAGCATTTATTAGACTTGTTGAATTTAAAGGAAGCGATAGCGAAATGGCATCGTATACACGAGAGGCCATAATAAATCCTGAGTGTAATTGGTTCTATCGTTGTTCTGCTAACGATTTTAAAAAAATCCCAGGTAACCCCATTGCCTATTGGGTGAGCAGTACATTCCGAAGTGTTTTTTTATTAAGTAAACCACTATCAAACATATCCCAGCCAAGACTTGGAATGACAACTGGTGACAATAGTCGTTTCATAAGATTATGGTATGAAGTGCCACAGAATAAAATTGGTTATAACTGTATTGATTCTGAATCAGCTTTAAAGTCTCGTAGCAAGTGGTTCCCATACAATAAGGGGGGGGGATTTAGACGTTGGTACGGGAATAAAGAATATGTCGTTAATTGGGAGAATAATGGAAAAGAAATTCTCCATTACAACACAGTGTTGTATGGATCCCCAACAAGAAATGTAAGAAGCATTAAAGATTATTTCCGTGAATCAATTACATGGTCATTTATAGGGGGATCAAATTTTGGAGTAAGATATTCGAGTGTTGGAGCAATTTTTGATGTTGGAGGCTCATCGATATTCCCAAACTCAAGTGATATTAAGTTGATAACAGGTTTTCTGTGTACAAAGGTTGTCTTCCAGTTTTTGAAAGCAATGAATCCTACCTTAAATTTCCAAGCAGGAAATGTTGCTAATCTGCCGATTTTGTCAGATCAACTGGCACTAATTAAAGCTGAAGTTGAAACCACTGTAGACACTGTTATTACAATTTCAAAAAATGACTGGGACTCCTATGAAACATCATGGGATTTCAGATGCATGCCTCTTTTGCAATCAGACCACCTTTCCCCTAGCATGAGTGTCACATATCTTAAGCTGCGCAATTATTGGTTTCAGGCGACAGTTAAAATGCAACAGTTAGAAGATGAAAACAACCAAACTTTCATCAAGGCCTATGGCCTACAAGACGAACTCACCCCAGAAGTTCCAATTAATGAAATATCCCTTACCTGCAACCCTCACTACCGCCATAAAGGAGATAAAACAGAAGAAGAACTAGAGACTCTCCTCCTTGCTGACACCATGAAAGAGTTTATCTCCTACGCAGTCGGTTGTATGTTGGGTCGTTATTCAATAGACAAACCTGGCCTCATCCTTGCCAACGAAGGTGACACTCTTGCAGAATACCTCCAAAAAATCCCTGAACCATCTTTCCAGCCAGATACAGACAATGTCATCCCTATCCTAGATGGAGAATGGTTTGTTGACGATATTGCTGCACGTTTCCGCAAGTTCTTGAAAGTTACATTTGGTGAAGAACACTTTGAAGATAATCTAGTTTTTATCGAGGATGCCATCGGTAAAGATATTCGCAAATTTTTCCTCAAAGACTTCTATGCCGACCATGTGAAGCGATACAAAAAGAGGCCCATCTATTGGCTCTTTTCAAGTCCCAAGGGAAGTTTTAATGCCCTTATCTATATGCACCGCTATCGACCAGACACAGTCTCCATCGTCCTCAACGATTATCTCCGTGAGTTCCGCACCAAGCTGGTTTCACACCGTGAAAACCTGGAAGCAATCAGCATCAGTGCAACGGCTAATAAAACAGAGAAGACAAAAGCTCTAAAAGAAATAGAAAAAACAAAAAAAACTGTTGCGGAGCTAGAAGATTATGAACGAGACACTCTCTATCCACTTGCCACCCAGAAGATAGAAATAGATCTCGATGACGGTGTTAAAGTTAACTACAAGAAGTTTGGTACGGCTCTGAAAAAAGTAGCTGGTTTGAGCTAGGATAAGAACATGAAAATACTCATTGATACGATTGAATCCATTTATAAATCTAGCGAGGCCAGGCTTAAAGACCCTCTCATTGGAAGTTTTATTGTCTCATGGTGTTTGTGTAATTGGTTTAAGCTTGGGTTGCTCTTCTTTGGATCGGAGTCTTTTGAAAAACGGTTGAATCTATTTAAAGAATCCCTAATTTTAGGCTTTAAAAGTGATACTACTCTCGAAAATTGTGAAGTTATTATTTTACCTATAATTTTAGCATTACTATACGTATTTGTTGTCCCATGGATCGGGGTCTTTGTTAACTTTTTGTTGCACTGGAGTAGAGATGCGCAAATAAATCAAAAAAATGACTATGACGAAAAGGCTTACTCCAACTTGATAAGTTTAAATAAAGCTAAGTTAAGGTCTGATCCGGATAAAAAGTTTTTAGAACAAGAACTTGAGCTAGAGATTAAAGAAAAAGAAGCTAAAACGAAAGAGGCACAAGAAAGAGCAGAGCAAGTTAGGCTTCAGGCAGAAAAAGAAAAAGCCAAGGCAGAAGAAAACATTGCAAAGAAAGAAAAGGCCAGATTGGAAGCAGAAGAAGCACAGGCAAATCAAGCTAAAGCTGAGGCTGAAGCTGAGACGGCCAAGACAAAGAGTGAAATAGTTAAACGACAAGAAGAAGAAAGACTAAAAGTATTGGCTCAAAAACAGCAAGCTACCAAATCTTCACTGAAATTCCCTATTATCTATAGACTTCAAACAGAATTTGATGAAGTACTTCGAGAATACGAAGTTAAACTCTCGGTTGAAGGGCTCTCGAAGTGTATAGCTGTGATTTTCGGCTATCTAAAGATAGAAGATTTACTGAATGATCCACAATTCAATAATCAAAATCTTGACGATGTATCATATCTTTTTAAAGATCATAATAAATTACTCAACGAATTCAGTAAGATTTTAGATAATGAGGAGAATGTTCCTGGCGATTTCCATGCAGAAACCGCATTAGAGTTAATTGGTGAAGTATTCGAAAACTGGGATTTCGACTGGCTTGATGATGAAGGAATAGCGCAAACTGTTTTTCAAAGTCTTGAGGAGAATGGAAGTGATCTCTTGGTTGGGGATTTATTAAGTGACTACATGGCAGAGACTGATACGATTTTTGACGATATTTATTTAGAATTAGAATCTTACGAGTGGGATGAATCAGAAGGAATAATGGAAGTCATACTTTCTGGACAGGCAAGTGGTGATCATAGACGAGAAGAAGGCGTGCCAGGACAATCTATTCATTTCCAACTTATTGGAAAATGTACAAAAAAGATTGGAAATTTTGGTCTTGGAGACTATTCCATAGAAAGTACAACGGGAGAATCTGTTTATTGATTGCAGACCCATGTAACTACTATTTATGTTCGAGTAACTGAACTCAAAGCAACAAGTAATGAACAACAAAAACAGCTACATAACGATGGACAACAGATAGTAATAAAAATGGCTAAAATACAAGAACCACTCAATAAACTCTTTGCAAAACATCGAATAGTCTTCTGGTATGACACAGAGAAAGAGCTGCGATCTGATTATGAAACACTCGATATTCGCAGTGTAAATAAAATCGAGTTAGTAAATAATGAATTTAATGTAAAACATCGCATTCTTCGTAAAGAATCTGATAGTAAGTTCCTTCTCTATCACGAAGGAGCGCAGCCTGAAGATCTTGATAATTGGCTTCTGGACGTGCTGCTCTCTCATGGAGAATTCCGTACAGATCAGGCATCTATTTTCTTGAGTGAATTATCGCTAGGACCGGAATTTGCTGATCTTGTACGAGAGCATCTTCCTTTTTTTCAAGTAGCGAAACGGATAGATGATCTGAAAGCTTTAGTCACCCCTGTCGACACACCAAGTGCAATTCGTGTAAAAATCTTGGCAGTTTGTTGCAACACAGACGCCAGGGTTGATGCAATCGTTGAAAATCTTTTGAATGAACTTGCATTACAAAAACAAACGAAGGTGGATCTGATAATAAAGTGTGGACTTGATTCGTTCCTTTGGGAGTTACTACAGCACCATTTTGGTTATACCTCTGAAACGTATAGTGTTCAGGATTTTGTGATTGCACTCTTCAAGTCTTGTTATGACATTGAGGTTGGTAAACAAGCATCCTTAACAACTGAAGCCAGTGTCTTTTTACACAGGTGGAAAGACTCTATCCGTCATCGAAAAGCATTTGAATTTTTATCAGATGATTGCGCTGAAATACTTTCTATAGAGAAGGATCTTCAAGAAAAAGATTTCCGCAGCTTGCAGGATATTGATTACTTCAAACTGATTGACCAGAAGATTATAAGTGATCTCGTGAAGGCTGTTGCAGATCGTACTCTTAGCGCAGGTGAATGCGCAGTGATTGTACGTTCAAGGAGACAGAGTCACTGGTATGAAGAATATAAGGATCTCTATGAGGCAATAGAATATGCAGCCAGATTTATTAGCATGTTGGATGAGGTTGATCTGCAAGTTCCATCACTGGCCTCTGGTGTAGAGAACTACACCAAAACTTGGTTCCTTCTAGACCAATTATATAGAAAATTTATCTACCATTCTCGCCACTCTGGAATGACCTCTTTACTTGGCGTTTTGTCGGTGCAGGTAGAGGATTTATACACCAATGGCTTCCTCCTGCCGATCAACGACCAATGGCAACAGGTGGTGGATAAATGTGATCGTTGGGGAGTGCAGCCATTCACGCTTCAAAGAAGATTTTATGAACGGTTTGTTAAACCATATCTCCAAAAGAACAAGAAAATATTTGTCATTGTTTCTGATGCGCTACGCTTTGAAATAGGTGAAGAACTGCTGGGGTTGATTCGCAGAGAAGATCGATATGATGCTAAAATTGAACCTGTTGTAGGGATGTTGCCAAGCTACACACAACTTGGTATGGCCGCTCTGCTTCCTAACAAGGAAATAACCTTTGCAGAAGACTCATCGACTATTTTTGTGGACGGTATCAGTACACAGGGTACAGCAAATAGGTCCAAGGTCCTCGCCAGTGCAGTTTCTGGAAGTGCAAAAGCTATCAGAGCAGATGAGTTTCTTGGGTATACCAGAGAAGATTGCCGCAGTTTATTTCGTGAAAATGACGTGGTTTATGTTTTTCACAACCGTATTGATGCAACTGGCGACAAGAAAGAGTCAGAAGAAAGGGTGTTTGAGGCTGTAGAAGAAACGTTACAAGAACTTGTGAAACTCATTAAAAAAATTACTGCAGCTAATGCTTCAAATATCCTGATTACCAGCGACCATGGATTTATCTACCAGAACAAGCCTATTGCAGAATCCGACTTTGCAGATGTTGCGGTTGAAGGAAGAGAAATAGTTCATAGAGATCGTAGATTTGTTCTAGGCAAAGGTCTCAACCCACACCCCAGTCTGCGACAGTTCAAGGCCGAAGAACTTGGGCTTTCTGGCGATATGGAAATACAAATTCCTAAATCTATCAACCGCTTGAGGCTAAAAGGTTCTGGCAGTCGATTTGTGCATGGCGGTGCATCATTGCAGGAATTGGTTCTTCCTGTTTTGAAAATTAACAAAAAACGTCAAAGTGATGTCTCCTGTGTGGGGGTTGATATCTTGCGAGCAGGCACGTCTGTCATTACTTCCGGTCAGTTATCAGTAGCATTTTATCAAACAGATGCGGTCACGGGGAAGAAGCAACCTCGTTTATTACGTGCAGGAATTTATACAAAAGCCGGAGAACTGATTTCAGATAGTCATGATTTGACCTTCGATCTTTCCTCTGAAAATCCACGAGAACGTGAAGTGCAAATTCGTTTTCTCATGAGCCGAAAAGCAGATGATGCTAATGGACAGGATGTAACTCTCAGGCTGGATGAAAATCTACCTGGAACATCCCATTTCCGTGAATACAAAACTGCCATCTATACTATGAGAAAATCGTTTACCACCGATTTTGATTTCTAAGGAAGACATACTATGAGTGAACTCGATAATAAGATTAATGAACATTTTCCTGGATTGGTTGTTCGCAAAGACCTCGTCAAGATCGTAAAAGGAAATGCAATAGTTCCGTCTTACGTGCTTGAGTATCTTCTCGGCCAATATTGTGCCACGTCCGATGAGGCAAGTATCAAAAGCGGTATTGACACTGTTAAAGAGATTCTCAGAAAACACTATGTCCACAGAAATGAAGCTGGTCTTGTTAAGTCTATCATTAAAGAAAAAGGTAGGCATAAGGTTATAGATAAAATCAGTGTCGCCTTGAATGATAAGGCTGGTACCTATGAAGCCTCTTTCTCGAACTTAGGCATCAAAAAGGTATTGGTTGCTGCTGATACGGTTAAGAAACATCCTAAACTCCTGGTCAGTGGTGTTTGGTGTATTGCTGAAGTTGAATATGAAAACCTGGAAGATCCTAAAGCAAGCCCTTGGATAATGGAGTCGATCAAGCCTATTCAGTTGTCCCATTTTGATTATGACGCCTATATAGAAGCTCGCCAGAAGTTCACTACAGATGAATGGATTGACCTACTCTTGCAGAGCATTGGTTTTAATCCAGAGATGTTTGGGAAGCGTAGCAAGTTACTGCAACTAGCCAGATTGATCCCATTTTGTGAACGAAATTATAATTTAATCGAACTTGGTCCAAAAGGAACAGGTAAGTCTCATATATACTCTGAGTTTTCACCGCATGGGATTCTGATATCTGGAGGAGAGGTTAGCGTCCCTAAATTATTTGTGAACAATAGCAGTGGGAAGTTAGGACTTGTTGGATATTGGGATACGGTAGCTTTTGATGAATTTGCCGGTAAAGAAAAGAAACCGAATAAGGCTCTTGTCGATATCATGAAGAATTATATGGCAAACAAGTCTTTTTCTCGTGGCGTTGAAACCCTTGGTGCAGAAGCCTCAATGGTGTTCGTTGGAAATACCCAGCACACTCTTCCGTACATGCTCAAGCATGCCGATCTTTTTGATGAGTTACCTGGCGCATTCCATGACTCTGCATTTTTGGATCGCCTTCATTTTTATCTACCTGGCTGGGAAGTAGATATTATTCGAGACGAAATGTTCTCAGATGGCTATGGGTTTGTTGTTGATTACCTTGCAGAAATATTAAGGACATTTCGTAATCATGATTTTTCCCAACTTTATACTGAACAATTTGAATTATTAGCGGATATATCGACAAGAGACCGAGATGCAATAACTAAGACTTTTAGTGGTCTTATGAAAATTCTCTTTCCGCACAGAGCGGCTACAGAAGAAGAGGTCGAAGACATTCTCAAATTTGCAGTAGAAGGTCGGAAAAGGGTCAAGGATCAGTTAATGCGAATAGACCAGACATATGAGCCTGTTCGCTTTGGATTCACTCCTCACGGGCAAACAGATACGATCTTTGTGAAAACCTTGGAAGAGTCCCAGTACCCACAGCACTACCATAAATATCGGGTTCCTTCCGAAGAAGAAGAACTTGAGACTCCAACTGATCATGCTGCTGAGGAGAAAACAAAAGCAGCTAGACAAGATCAGTTGAAAGAGCAACATCTTGTGTTTCAAGAGAATCAACGTGGGGTAAGTTTCGATAAACTTTTCGGTCCCTACCTTAAAAAGGCTCAATCGATAACGATTACAGATCCATATATTCGACTATTTCACCAAGTTCGAAATCTTATGGAGTTTGTCGAAACGGTAGCAAAAAATAAACCGGAAGATGACATTGTTGATGTTCATTTGATAACCGTTGAAGATGAGTTTAAAAATGATAAGCAAAAAGAATTTCTGTTCCAGATACAGCTGAGTGTGCAAACAGCTGGTATACGATTTTCCTGGGAATTTGATACCTCAGGGACGACTCATGCACGCCATATTGTAACTGATAACGGCTGGAAGATATTGTTGGATCGTGGTTTGGATGTTTTCCAGCATTACGATATGAATGAGGCGTTTTCAATAAATAATCGCCTGCAGGAATTTCGGTCGTGTAGAGCCTTTGAGGTAACGTACTTGAAACAATCTAGCGACAGTGAAAGACCATGAGCTACGATGACGATCCGTTAGATTTGCTAGAGGATGATGGCGATGGCGTGATCGAGATGGGCCTGCTTGAAGATGAAGAAGACCACAGAAAAAGTGAGGATAATAATAATAGTGGTTGCTGTGTCGTTTTTCTGCTGGTTAGTTCTCCTGCTCTTTTGACAATCTGGGGCATCACAAAACTATTCGCATAATATACTAATGGGAAAATGATCATCCCACATTAAACTGGACACTGAGTTAAGTCATGTTGAAGTACGTAAACTGATTTGTAATGTTGAAAAAAATTTGTATGACTTATAACTTTACTACTACACTTCTAAAATATTCTTAATGTATATACGTAATAAACTAACGATCGAACTTATGTTATAATAAGGTCATCAACATCCTGTTTTTTCTCCAAAAGAAGAAGGAGGACAGCATGACCGTACAAAATGATATATTAGAAAATTACTACCCCTCAGACGTGAGTGACTCCACTTTATCGTCTCCATCCCATCTTTTTTTATCACTCCAACATCCTGCGAGGCAAAATGCAGGATTGATGAACAAACTATTCCTTCCCTCTGCCGGGGCATTGTATGTATATCGCCCGAACAAACGACGTCGTGTTCTTAATCGGGCTGTAGACAAATTGGAAAGGAATGCTCTTTCTGGCTATGAATACGTCATAGCTCATCTGTACGATAAGTATCGTCGTAATCTTACCATCAGTACCATTAGTCAAACCGGACAAACGTTGAGTAACTTCCTGGCCTTCTTGCAGGAAACTGGAGTACTAGGCGTTGAGATGATTAGTCGCAAGGATATTGCAGCTTACATTGATCATGAGCAGGAAAGAGGATTAAAGATCACCTCTGTCAGAAACCATAAGCAGACAGTGTACGCCTTCCTTAATTATCTGGTTGATAATGAGGTTCTGTCACTGGAGATTATCTATAAAAGAATCAGAGTAAGGTTACCCGAGGTGCTCCCAAGAGCTATCCCAATGGAAGATTTGAGGCAACTCCTTGCTGTAATCACATCGACACGAGACCGTGCCCTTATCCTGTTGTTACTGCACACCGGCATGCGTATTGGAGAACTTCTCCAGTTAAAAATGACTAATATTATTCTGTCCGAACGAAAGATCTTGCTCTTTATCGGAGAGAAGAATCTCCATGGTCGAGTTGTTTATTACAATCAAGAAGCGGAAGAGGCACTGGAGAAATGGCTTGGTGTCAGAGACAGGAGCAGTGCGTATCTGTTTTACGGGCATAAAGGACGGGAACTTTCCTATGTAAGTGCCTGGATGATAATGAAAAAAGCTATTCAACAAGCAAGGCTTGAGCAAAAAGGGTACAGCCTCCATTCACTACGGCATACGTTCGCCACTAATATGCTCAACGCCGGATTGCGCCTGGAGGTGCTGCAAAAGCTTCTGGGACATCTCAGTATTGAGATCACTCTTCGATATGCAAAAATAGCAGATGGGACAAAAGAAGAGGCGTATTTCAAAGCAATGGCAGTCATCGAGAAAGGAGGACATCATGAATATGACCGAGTCAATCCTGAATTACAGGCAGTATTTGAAGAGGAAGAATTACTCAGAGCTGACGGTTAAGAACTACCTGCACAGATTGAAGCTTTTTTTCATTTGGCTGCCGGTTACGGTTGAGACCGCATCGGTGACAGAGGTGAACAACTATATCGATTATCTGTTGGAGAAGAAGCTGGCTCCACGCACTATTAACTGCCATCTTTCAACGGTTCGTGGATTCTATGATTACCTTCTGTATGAGGAAGAAGTACCACTAAACAACCCGGTAGCCAGAGGAAAGATGCTCCGTGAGCCTCATCCTCTCCCTAGATATCTCCATGACAACGAACTCAAGTCGTTTCTTGAGAGTGTATCAAGCACCAGAGATCTTGCCATGTTTATGTTGATGTTGCGCTGTGGTCTGCGTGTCCAGGAGGTGGTCAATCTCACTCTTGATGTTATTGATTACAGACGCAGTCGGATTATGGTCAAGGCTGGCAAAGGTGCCAGGGATCGAGTCGTGTATATCAGCAATGACGCAGCAGTGGCACTGGCAAAATACTTGAGAAAAAGACCAAGAACTGATGAGAAGCAGATCTTTCTGGCTGAAAAAGGACGCTGCAGAGGAAAGCCTATATCTGTACGTGCAGTACAGAAACGAGCAGAGCATTACGCACGGGAAAGTGGTGTCACCGTAACCTGTCATAGGCTACGACATACGATGGCTACCCAATTGCTGAATGCCGATGCAGATATCGTTTCCATTCAGGAACTCCTTGGTCACTCAAAAATCAAGACCACGCAGCGTTATAGTAAGTTGTTGAACCTAAAAGCTCAGCGTGATTATTTCAAAGCTATGGAGGTGGTGATGAGACAGACATCGACAAATCAATTGGAATGAAAAACTGAGGGATAATTCCGCTCCGTTAAGGACCAATTCCTCCGACGAGCGTTTGTTAGGCCCATTCTCGGAATTGGCCCTTAACGGAGCTACCAACGGAGAAAAACTTGACATCCGGGTACTAAATGATCAAAAATACAGATAGGTAACACTACAATTTAAAAGAAAAAACAGGATCTATTACGTATATAGACTGTATCTCCTGCTTGAATACTCGGTTCGGAAAGTCAACATATCTTGCTTAACCTGTACCACGTATGCTGTCGCTTCTGTTCAAATCTGCATCCGACAACACAAGAACACTAAGCCTGGCACAGTCCAAAAAAATGCGATCTTGCGCAATCTCAGCAGCTCTCAAAGGTAACATTTGAGTCTCTATCCTGAAATAGCAGCGGTACTACTTTTGAACCTGCTTCATATCCTATTTTACCGCCTGTTATGAAAACTGAAGAATTACGGGCGATATCCTCGTATCAAATTTTAAATTGCTGATGTAGTGTCCGAGTGCAGCAACATAGTGTAGCAGCCGATTGTATGATTTTGTATTTTGTCCTGATATCGGTGGCAGCAGATTGGGCAAGTGCAAAAACCTTGGCATCAATATTTTCCATTTGAGCTTTTTTGTTCAGGCGTTTTTTACCCCACTTTCTCTCTCAATATGGCGTATCTCACTTTTTGTTAAGTAAGCTGTGGCTTTGGTGGCTGCTGCAAATGATGGACGGTACTCGGCAAGGTTGAACAAAATCGTAAGTGTTGCAAATTCGCACTGATTGCGTTTTTACTCTCTTGTTCATAGCAGCATTCTGTGGCTCCAGATATACTAAGCCTGGTGCCAGGACAAAAGAATGCGAGATCACGCAATCTCAACTGGTCTCTTGGCTATTACGTCTGCAGCCAACAATACAGTCACAACAGTAAAGGCTTCCTTGGTAATTAATAGTCCAGATAGTTCCGATTTATTTTCACCCCAAAAATGACACCAATAATACTGCCAATGAGACTTGTAAGGTAAGCCGTCATAAGTCCGATATGAGCGCCCAGCCACCAACCGCCCGTACTGAACGCTGTTATGCTTATCAATAAGATAATTTTTTTCATGTTCTTGAAAGAGGGTTAAAAGATTTAGCAGAGCATCATTTATGATAACAGCCTCTCCCGTTCAAATTCGTGTTCTGTAGTTACAGGTATACAAAGGCTGGTGGCACTCCAAAAGAACACGATCTCCCGCAATCTCAGCAGCTCTCAACGGTAAAATTCGAGTCTCTATCCTGAAATAGCTACAGTATTACTTCTAAATTAGCTTCATATCCTAAATTGTCGCCTGTCATGAAAACTGTGTGAACAATTACGTGCGATTTTTTCATATCAAATTTCAGGTGTCCTGTACAGCAACATAGTGTAGCAGGAGAAAAGGCAAGTACGAAAACCTTGGTATCAATATTTTTCATTTGAGCCTTTATGGTAAGGCGTTTTTTGCCCCACTTTTTCTCTCAATATAGGGTTTCTCAGGTTTTGTTAAGTCCTGCTGTTGCGTGGTGGTGCTAACTAACACCTGTCATGAAAGAATTCAAATGGAGAAGAGGAATATTTACGTGGTATCCTGTTAGTCAATATTAAAATGTGATATACCAGTATATAAGTGTTGTATTATGTGCATCTTGCTAGGTTTCTAGCTCTAGAAAGCTCCGCTTTTACGTGTATTAAACGAAGGAAACTACTTTTCAATGACTAAAGAGCCAAAATATAAATTAGTGAAATTTCCTGGATATGTAAAATACCGTGGATATGGTGATGACAACTATCTCCACGAACTTGCACTTTATCAAAAAGGTGCCTACGAGATTCACGAAGCTGCTGCAAGTAACCGTTACTATCAAAACCAACCCCTGTATCAAATTGCTCAAGACTCAAGGCACAATCGTCTGTGCGGTTACCCCCAATTTTAGGACCACCCTCTTAAGTGGAATCTGTAATCCAAAAATGGTATTTATAAAGGATGCAGATGAAAAATAAAAGAAGGTCCTTTTCGGACAAATTTAAGGCCAAAGTCGC
>Ga0307929_1001954_pt1 | contig 14244 bp, 10 predicted proteins | sample AceLakmetage1330_FD_203160 | JGI IMG/M metagenome (GOLD analysis project Ga0307929, IMG submission 203160) | Saline water microbial communities from Ace Lake, Antarctica - #1330 | ecosystem: Environmental > Aquatic > Non-marine Saline and Alkaline > Saline | place: Antarctica: Ace Lake...
AATCCTTCCATCTGCCACCTTGATAAATTGGGAATTCGATTCCACATGGAACCGTGAGACCGAGCTTGAAACGATGTCCGACCGAAATTTTCCAGAAAAACCATAAACCAATTTTTCATCCACCTCAACCGTTTTCATCTCAGCTTTGGTCTCTGCCCCCGTTTCTGACCCAGTCTCCGACCCCGCTTCCCTGCCCGAAACTATGACATTCCGGATCTGATGAACCACCATCCCGGCAGGCTGCTTTATTTTTTGAATCATCAAATGTAAAAGGTGGGGCGTTTGTGGTACAAAGGCCTCACCTTTACCTGCCAACAGGAGACAGAACAGGGCAACCGAAAAAAATAATATTTTTTGTTTCGACATATTTTATTTTTTAAGGGTCAAGGGCTATAAAAATAGATTTTCCGGAAAAGAGGCACCATCACCCAGCATTTCCTCAATCCGAATCAGCTGATTATATTTTGCCACCCGATCACTGCGTGACATGGACCCGGTTTTAATCTGGCCTGCGTTAACCCCAACCGAAAGGTCTGCAATAAAAGAATCTTCGGTTTCCCCGGACCTGTGGGAAACGACCGTGGTATACCCGGAATCCTTTGCCATCTGTATGGTATCAAGGGTTTCCGTTAAGGTTCCGATCTGGTTAAGTTTGATGAGGATTGAATTACCAATACCGCGTTCAATCCCTTGTTTAAAGATATCCGGATTGGTCACAAAGATATCATCCCCGACAATCTGGGTGGCATCACCCAACCGCTGGGTCATCAGTTCCCATGAGTCCCAGTCACCTTCCGCAAGACCGTCTTCAATGGAATACAGGGGATATTTTTCAATAAGGCTCTCATAATAATCTATCAGGTCTATTGCCGACAGGGATTTTCCTTCCGACTGGAATACATATTTTCCATCCCGGTAAAATTCAGAAGCCGCCGCATCAAGTGCAATACCAATATCTTTGCCCGGCCTGTAACCAGCAGCCTCAATGGCATTAATGATATACTCCAGCGCCTGCTCATTGGATTTCAGGTTCGGGGCAAACCCGCCCTCATCTCCAACGGCGGTACTCAATCCTTCTCCCTTGAGAATTTTTTTCAAATTATGGAAGGTTTCCGCCCCCATGCGAATGGCGTCACTTATGGAACCCGCACCAAAGGGAAGAATCATGAACTCCTGAATATCCAGGTTGTTGGCAGCATGGGCACCGCCATTAATAATATTCATCATGGGTACGGGCAAAACCCGTGCATTGATACCGCCGATGTGCTGGTATAAAGGGATGTCACATGCAATAGCGGCGGCCCTTGCCGCTGCCATGGAAACGCCGAGAATGGCATTGGCGCCCAGGCGGGACTTGTTTTCAGTCCCGTCAATATCTATCATAGTCCGGTCAAGTCCGGCCTGATCCATGGCATTGTATCCAATAATTTCCGGGGCAATCACCTCATTCACATTGGCAACGGCATTGAGAACCCCTTTGCCCATAAAACGATTGTCCAAATTGTCCCGAAGTTCCAAGGCTTCCCTGGTACCGGTGGAGGCTCCCGAGGGGACTGCAGCCCGACCCTGTGCCCCACAGGCCAGTGTCACATCCACTTCTACCGTTGGATTCCCTCTGGAATCAAGAATTTCCCTTGCCCTGACATCAATCAATTCTGTCATGTTTCCCCCTTACCATAGCCTATATATTAAAAAGTAACTTTCTCTAAGATAATTTCATGCACCAGTAATAACAATATCCGTACCCACATTCAAGAACTAATCGAAATAATTTTCCCTTGGATTCACTATTTTAGCAAGGTCATTTATCCAGCCATTTGTCCTGCTATTTATCCTATGGCTTCTTGGCTTAACCTTGACAAACAAAAACGACTCTTATATGTAGAAAAGTCGTACAGATTTTAGATTCATCTAAACATATAAAGGAGTTAAAATGAACATTCTTTTTTTTGGACCAAACGGCAGTGGTAAAGGGACCCAGGGCACCATACTCAAAGATAAATATAATATCGCCCACATCGAATCGGGTGGTATTTTCCGTGAAAACATCAAGGGCGGAACAGAACTGGGGAAAAAAGCCAAAGAATATATTGACAAGGGGGATCTGGTACCCGATGAAATTACCATCCCCATGGTGCTTGACAGACTTCAGCAAGATGACTGCAAGGGTGGATGGCTTTTGGACGGTTTCCCCAGGAACAAAGTTCAGGCTGAAAAACTTCATGCATCCCTTGAAGAAGCCGGCATGAAACTCGATGTTGTCATTGAGTTGCTCCTTGACCGTGAGATTGCAAAAAACAGAATCATGGGTCGAAGGCTGTGTGAAAACAACAACAATCATCCCAATAATATCTTTATTGACGCCATCAAACCCGACGGAGACAAATGCCAGGTTTGCGGCGGTGCTCTCTCTGCCCGTGATGATGACCAGGATGAAGTTGCCATTGATAAACGTCATTCCATTTACTACGACTCCGACACCGGCACCCTGGCCTCGGCCTATTATTACAGAGATCTTGCAAAAAAGGATTCTTCCATCAATTACTTCACCCTGGCCGGTGAAAAAGATCTCAAATCTGTCACAGCAGAGTTGATCTCCAAGTTGTAGGAAATATTTCATTTCAGAAGATGGGCTGTAATCCATCAAAAAGGCCCCCTCTGAAATTAAGCGTATCAAAGCCATCTGACTAAATTTTAGGGTCAGATGGCTTTTTTTACTTGCTTTCCTATCTTTGGTTTGCTATATGACCGGGTTATAAATATTGAATATTTAAATCCACAATGAAAGGGGCGATGCCTTTTGAAAGAAATTATGGTCACGGTTATTGACAATGATGTCGAAAAAGCCTTGAGAATACTGAAGAAAAAAATCCAGAATGATGGTCTCTTCAAACGTCTTAAAGTAAAAAAACATTTTGAGAAACCTTGTCAATTCAGACGACGTAAAATGAGAGAAGCAATGAGAAGACAAAGAATTGCGGCCTCACGAACACGCAGAAGAAATAGTTAAACCGTTCAATTTTACCCGGCATACATGATGACACATCATCTATGCCGGGTTTTTTTTATTGCTGGGAAAAATGGGCAAAATAACCTACCAAGACTGTCTTGATACAATTTTCAAGCTGAGCCGATTCGGCATCAAACTTGAATTGGAGACCATTCAGAACATTCTCAAGCTTCTGAACAACCCCCAAAAAAATTATTACACCATCCATGTTGCCGGTACCAACGGTAAAGGCTCAACTGCCACCTATATTGAATCCATATTGCGAAAAGCAGGATTCAAAACAGGTATCTACACCTCTCCTCACCTGGTTCGATTCAACGAACGAATCTGTGTCAACGGAGAACAGATATCCGATGCACGAGTGGTGGAAGCCTATGAAGCCGTTCATGCCGTTGACCTTGGAAAAAGAAAAGCCACCTTTTTTGAAATTAATACCGCCATGGCATTTTACCATTTTTCCAGGGAAAAAATAGACTGGGCGATCATTGAAACCGGTATGGGCGGAAAATTCGACGCCACAAATGTTATCCGTCCCCAGGTCAGTGTCATCACCAACCTGTCCATTGAGCATACCGATTACCTTGGCAGCACTATAAAAGCGTTGGCAAAGGAAAAAGGCGGCATCATCAAACAAAACACCCCTGTTGTAACCGGGGTCTGTCAGCCATCCGGCCTTGGGGTTATCCAGCAGATTGCAGCGGAAAATTGCGCTCCCCTTTTTCAGTTCAAACATGATTTTTCCATCCGGAAAAACCCCAAAAAAAACACCTATCAGTTCCGGGGCCTCCACCAGACCTATAAAGAAATCATAAAACCCCTGCCCGGGGACCACCAGCGGGAAAACCTAAGCCTGGCCCTGGCTGCCTGTGAACTTATATTTAATAATTTCATTGAAACTGATCCTCGATACACCCTGTCACCCACACTAATCAAACAAGGGCTCGCAACTGCAAAATGGCCGGGAAGATTAGAAATTGTCCGGCAAACCCCCCTGGTTATCCTGGACGGGGCCCACAATCTCAAGGCGGCCCAGGTACTGGGCAAGTATTTGTCTCAGACCCTGTCCGACAAGAGCCTCACCCTTGTGGTGGGAATCCTGGATGACAAACCCTACCAGGAAATGCTCAAACATCTGGTTCCCTGTGCCCAAAGAATCATTATTACCCGTGCCAAAATTAACAGAAGCCTTGCAACCGAGGTATTAAAAGAGGCCGTAAAAAAAATAACCCATAAAAAAATTGAGGTTATAGAAGATGTAAAAGCGGCTGTAACCCATGCAATAGCGACATGTTCAGACAATGATGCCATCTGTGTTGCAGGTTCCCTTTACGTGGCTGGGGAAGCAAAAGAAAAATTTGATGTGGATTTTCTTTGATAACGTGGTATAAGAGCATCTGGATTTTATGCGCCCGTAGCCCAGTGGATAAGGCGTCAGCCTCCGAAGCTGAAGATCGCTGGTTCGATTCCAGCCGGGCGCACCAATCTTACCCCTTTGAAACTTATCCTCCATGAAATCATCCCTTAAAATTGGCATATTAAGTTATAGAAGCAATCCCCATTGTGGCGGTCAGGGTGTTTATGTCCGGCATCTTACCCAGGCCCTTTCGGATCTTGGCCACCAGGTTGAAGTCATTGCAGGCCCGCCAGACCCAAATCTGAACGGCAGTGGCACCCTGACCATGCTCAAAACCCTAGACCTCTATAATGCAGACGATCCCTTTCGGACCCCTCACTTTGAAGAACTCAAAGACCCCATCAACCTGTTGGAATGGCTGGATGTATCCGCAATGGGATACCCGGAACCCATGACCTTTGGCATGCGGGTAAACCGTCATTTAAAGGGGAATGAAAGTAAGTTTGATATCATCCATGACAATCAAAGCCTTTCCTACAGCCTGCTCTCCTTGCAAAGGAAGGTACCGGTAACGTCCACCATCCACCATCCCATGACCGTGGACAGACGCCTGGAAATTAAAAGCACAAGATCCTATATTAAAAAACTCAAGGCCATCCGATGGTATTCCTTCATTGGCATGCAAAAACAGGTTGCCAGGAGACTTGGGACGATCATTACCGTATCAGACAGTTCCAAACACGATATTGCACGGGAATTTAAGGTGCCGGAATCAAAATTTATAACCATCCCCAATGGCATTGATACAGACAATTTTTATCCCCTGGACCACATCCGGAAAATTCCCGGTCGACTCATTGTGACCAATAGTGCAGACACCCCCTTAAAGGGGTTGTATCATCTCTTGTTTGCCCTTAAAAATATTCTCAAAAAACACAGGGTAAGCCTTACCGTCATTGGAACCCCCAAAAAAAATGGGGGGATTGAGAACCTGGTAAAAAAACTTGCGTTGGGCCGTCATATTGAATTTACCGGCCGCATCGACCATGATCGATTTGTCAGAGAGTATGCAAAGGCAAGTATTGCCGTTGTTCCCTCCCTCTATGAAGGTTTTGGATTGCCCGTCGGAGAAGCCATGGCCTGCAGGATTCCTGTTATCTGCACCACAGGGGGCGCTCTCCCGGAGGTGGCAGGGGATGCGGCCAGATTGGTTCCCCCCGGGGATGCCATCGCACTGGAACGCGCCATTATTGAATTGCTGGAAGATCCACACCAACGGGATATTCTTGCCCAAAAGGGCTATGAACGGGTGATGGCGGAATTTACCTGGGAAAAGACAGCCATCAAAACTGCCCAGGCCTATAGAGGAATTATCCATGATTACCATTGATTTTAAACGGCTTGACATCCGCCCCAATGACCGGATCCTGGATATCGGCTGCGGAGAAGGTCGCCATACCATCAGGGCTGCCCAGGAACCAGACACCATCTGCACCGGAGCTGATTTTGGTTTTGACAACCTTGTTCAAACCCGGGACAAGCTGGCATTCCATGAAAAAATCAATGATCTGTCCTGCAAGGACTGGAATCTGTCCACCATGGATATCACCGCCCTGCCTTTTGCGGACAATAGCTTTGATGTTGTCATCTGCTCGGAAGTGCTGGAACATATTCCAGATGATGCAAAAGCCATGTCTGAACTGGTCAAGATTGTTCGCCCTGGTAAAATCCTGGCCGTCAGTGTGCCCAGATCCTGGCCAGAAAAAATCTGCTGGCAACTTTCCGATGAATATTTTAATGCCCACATGGGACATGTCAGAATATACCAAAAAAAAGCCTTGATCCAGGCCATTGAAACCCTTGGACTTGTTCATACGGGTTCCCATTTTGCCCACAGTATCCACGCCCCCTATTGGTGGCTGAAATGTCTTATGGGGCCCAACCGGACCGATTCAGCGCTTGTAAATCTATATCACCGGATCCTGGTCTGGGATTTGATGCAAAAACCAAAAATCACCGCATTTGTGGACAAGCTCTTTAATCCTATTTTAGGTAAAAGCCTGGTTCTTTATTTCAAAAAACCCAGGTGAGGACAATCATGACCCGATCCTTGTTCCATTTACTCCTGTTTTTTGTCGTTCCCACGATATTTGCCTGTGCCACTGCCCCAAAGATGCCCATGCGGCAAGACCCATTAATTGATAACATCATCCATACCCCCACCCGACACACCATCCCTTTTAATACCCTGGTCACGCGCATTGCAGATTTTGATGTGATTTATCTGTCTGAAAAACATGACAACCCCATGCACCACGCCATCCAGCACAGAATCATCCAACGCCTTGTCAAGCAAGAGAAATCCCCCATTCTTGGGTTTGAATTTTTCTCCATGGACGACACCCCCTTGTTATTAAACTTTTCCGACTCAGGCAGGGCGCCCCACTCCCCTAAAATGGAAACGGCCCTTGAACGGCAAATCCGAAAACAATTAAACTGGGATTCCCAGTCCGATACCATGTGGGCCTATTACTATGATCTTCTCAAGCTTGCCAGGGAAAATAACCTTCTTATTGCCGGCCTTGACCTGTCAAAATCGCAAAAACGCAGAATCACCCGGAAGGGACAAGAAGGGCTCACTCACATCGAAAAAAAATTAATTTTTTCATCTCAATTTTCCAATGAACCCTATGAAGCATATATGAAATCTCTATTCAAATCTGTTCACTGCGGCATGGGCCATGACAAAATGACCTCCCGGCTCTATGACACCTGGGTGGCCAGAAATGATAAAATGGCCTTGTCCATATCACAATTATATGAGAAGGGTGCCAAGGGGCCCATCGTGATCATCATTGGAGGGGGGCATACTCAATATGGACTGGGGGTCATGGACAGGGTAACGGCAATCAAGCCTGACATTTCCCAGGTGAATATCGGACTAACTGAAATCACAAGGGAACCTTCCACCCTTGGAGAGTATCTGGCGCCCCTTGAACTGGAAGGATTTGAACCGGTGCTGCCCGCAGACTACCTCTGGTTTACCCAGCGGGTCTCTTATAAGGATCCCTGTGAAGAATTCAAAGCAGCGTTTAAGAAAATGAAACAAAGCCAAATGAAATCAAATCAGACGAAACAAAAAAAGTAAATCCTGTTTTTATAATCCCATTTATCACAACTTTTTGATCCTGGCATAAATCTGTTGGGTTTGAAATTCAGGTTCGGTGTCCAATTCTCGCTTAAGAATTCCTCGACATTCCTTGAACACATGAAGGGCTTCGCTTTTACGGCCTGCAGCTGCATACAGAATCATCAGGTTCCGGTAGGCTGCCTCAAAAAAAGGATCGGTTCCAAGAATAACACGCCAGGTATCAACCGCTTCTGGCCATTGGTCCATCTCCTCATGGAGCAACCCTTTTTTTTCCAAAATCTCAATATATTTGGACCGGAACAGATCCCTTCGAGGGCCAAGCCATTCCAGATAGGGATCTTCAACAAAATAATCTCCTTTGTACACGAGCGCGGCCCGGGTATAACAGGCAAAGGTCTCATCTGGTTTATTCTTGGATTCCAGGCGGGCAACCTTTGCCCCCAGGACCAGAAACAGATCAACATTCAGGCAGACCAATTCCAAATTCAGGGAAACCAGACCGGATACAGTGGTTTAAGCTGATCAACTCCCTTGAAAAATCAGCCTTCCTTGAAAAGGTTTTTAACCGCCCCACAATTTCTGCGGCCCGGGTCACCTGGGAACTGATCTGGGTGAGCACCATTTTAAGATCCTCAGGTTTTACGGCTCTTTTCTGTTCTTCCATCATGCACAGGTATTCACTCCCCATTTTAATGGCATTTAAGGGCTGGTTAATTTCATGGGCAATCCCTAAGGACATTTTCTCAAGATTGGTCATTTTAGAGGCCTGGATCAATTGGGAATCTTTTTCAACCAGTTCGGTAATATCCGTTGCCGCCACAATGATCACATCCTTGTCCCGGTATTCAGCGGAACTTGCATGGATGTTTATAAAAACAGATCCCCCGTCCTTTTTAAAAAACCTCACCTTGGAGGAGATGACGACAGATTCCCCCACAGGATAGGTCCTGGTAAATTTATCATCTTCAAGATTTCCCAGGCTCAGCGGGCTGCGGCCTATGAGTTCATCACCTTCATACCCAAACAATTCAGTGGCCTTGGGGTTGGCATCCAGAATTTCAAAACTTCGTTTATGAATCACAAAAATGGGATTGGGTCCGCTGTGAAACAAGGAGCGATATTTTTTCTGGGACTCCATGAGATTGTCCGTGGAAAGCTTAAGCTTGGCAGTCATCTTGATAAAAGAGTTAGTCAAGGCAGCGATTTCATCATCCCGCCCGCCCAGATCCCTGGACATTGGACCCCACAAAGGAAACATTGTGAAAGAGCGGAGAAAAATTTTGATCCCTGGCAAGCTGTGTAAACCGAGCACAGGAATCATAGGTACCAATCATGACCACAGCCTGGGCTTGGGATTCAATGATCTTATCAAGTCCTGCTTCCACATCCAGGGTTCCCCTGACATAGGATCCTTTTGCAACGGGAATCAGCCCATAGAGTTTCAGGGCAATTTCCGTTCCCCTGAGCCCGTCAAACCCATACTCATCATATTGGTAAAACACAGCCACCTTGTCTAATTTCATCTTTTGAACGAAAAAATCCACAGCCGCCTTTGTCTCCTGGTAATAGGAGGCCCGGATATTGATCAAATAGCGGGGCTATAATGTCAATCAAACAGAGAAGGCCATGGGGGTGATCTCAAAATATTCAATAGGATAAAAAGGAGTATTCCAAATTATGACCATCTGGGGTATCATTGATAAATGGTTGACATTTCAGCATCAAAATATACACCGGGCCAGCGATGGATCAGTGAAGCCGAACCGGAGCTGGGAATCGGCATCCTGGTTTTACATGACAAAAGAACCATCAAGGTTCATTTTCCCGCTGGCGATTGTCATCGGCAGTACTCCAGAGCGGCTGCCCCTGTCAAGCGAGTGACTTTTAAAATTGGGGACAGGGTACAACCCCGTGACACCGAAGAATTTTGTGTTGAAAAAATTCAAGAATCCAATGGGTTGTTCTTTTATTGCCAGGGGGAAAGCTGCATTTGCGAAACAGACCTTTGCGATACCATGGGGTTCTCTCTGCCCCGGGACCGGCTTTTATCCGGTCTTGCCGGTTCCACCAGCGGGGCCTTTGATCTGAGAGTGTCTATCTTGACCCAGAAGGCCGCCTATGAGAAATCTTGCGCCAGGGGGTTTCTCGGGGGGCAGATTGATTTAATTGCCCACCAATTTTTCATTGCCAAAGAAATCACCTCACGGGCCGCACCCCGGGTGCTGTTATCCGATGAAACCGGTCTGGGTAAAACCATTGAAGCCTGTTTGATTCTCCACCAACTGCTTATCAGCCACCAAATCCAAAGGATCTTAATCATTCTTCCCGAATCCCTGGTTCACCAATGGTTTGTGGAACTCTATCGTAAATTCAACCTGACCTTTCGGATTTTTAATGAAGAGAATTGCCGGGAGATCGAATTGACAGTCCCCGGCACAAACAGCGCAAACCCCTTTTTTGATGCCCAGGAGGGAATTTGCAGCGTGGACTTTATCCAATCAAGTGAAAAACGAAGACAGCAGGTCCTTTCGGCCGGATGGGATATGGTGATCCTGGATGAGGCCCATCATATTCTGGACCACCCCCGCTTTTACACCTTCATGCAGGCCCTTGGGACTAGGACAAAGGGCCTGATGCTGCTGACGGCCACCCCGGAACAAATGGGACTCAACACCCATTTCTCCCAGTTACAGCTGTTGGATCCCCACCGATATTTTGATTTAACAACATTTCAGTCAGAAACTAAAAACTATGTAAAAACCGCAAGTCAGGTAACAGCCCTTATCAAAGCAAAAAAGGATCCAGGCCCCCTATTGGACACCTATGGACCGGGCCGGGTCATTTTCAGAAACAAACGAGCTAGTATCAAAGGGTTTCCCAAAAGAAAGGCAAGGCTCATCCTCCTCAAGGGAACATCTGAACAAATTCGATGGATCAACCAGGAATATGAAGATCCCCATTGCCTTCCAACACAAGGATTGGCCAAGGATCCAAGGATTGGCTGCCTGGCAGCCCTGGCCAAACAAATAAAGCCCAAAAAAATACTGGTTATCTGCAGTTCCAAGACCAAGGTGGAAGCCATTGACAGGGCATTAAAAGAACATTTGGCAATTGATGTGGCCAAATTTGACGAAACCATGAGCCTGCTGGCCCGGGACAAAAATGCCGCCTGGTTCTCCAGGGAAGATGGGGCAAGGCTTCTGATCTGTTCTGAAATCGGCAGCGAAGGCAGAAATTTTCAATTTGTTCACCACCTTTTTTTATTTGACCTGCCGGAGAACCCAGAGCTTTTAGAACAGCGCATCGGCAGGGTAGACCGCATCGGTCAAAAACATGACATCCAGATCCATGTTCCCTTTGTATCAAATTCCATTGGGGAGGTCCTTGCCCTCTGGTATATGAAGGGGCTGGACCTCTTTGAAAAAAACATCAACGGGGCCCATGCCATATTCAAACAATTTGAAGACCGGCTGGACCATCTGATCCTGGAAACCAGGGCCCTGGGAAAAATCCCCTTAATGGTTCAAAAAAACTTGTTGGAGAAAGCAGCCCTGTACACCGCCAAAACCCAAAGAGAACTGGACCTGGGGAAAAATATTCTGCTGGAACTCAATTCTTTTAAGCCCGGGCCTGCACGAGAGTTGATCAAGGCTATTCAGGAGATGGACCAGAATCCCGCCCTGGAAAAACTTCTTGAAACCCTGTTGGCCCATTACGGTATTGAAATGGACAAAACCATTGATATAAAAGGGGAACATATTATACGCCTCGGCATGGGCGACCTGCCCGTGGACGAAAAGTTTCCTGCCCTTCCCCGCCACGGAGAGGTGATCACCTTTGACCGAAAAACAGCCATTGCCAGGGAAGATCTGGGGTTTTTCAACTGGGACCACCCCTTTGTCAACCAGGCCTTTGATTTTTTCATTACCCGGGCAGAAGGCATCTCATCCACTGCCTGTATAAAAGGGGAAGCCGATCAAGCGCTTTTTCTTGAAACCATGTTTGTTCTGGAATGCGTGGCCCCGTCCCATTTGAACATGGAGCGATTTTTATCTGCTGAACCCATTCGAATCCTTGTCAGTCACCTGGGCGAAAACCATAGTGATCGAGACCCTTTTCCAGATTTTTTTCGCCGTCTTGAGCAAGATGATCCTGGCTGGTTCATGGAATTTGAACAAATCAAGGTCCAATTAATTCCTGAACTGCTCGCCAAGGCCCTGGCCCTGGCCCAAAAAAAGGCTGATCACTTCCTCGCCGATGCCCGGAAACAAATTTTAAACACCATTGGCAAAGAAGCAAAAAGGCTGATCACTTTGCAAAAAATAAACCCGAATATCCATAAAACGGAAATAAGTCTTGCCCAGAAAAATCTAAATGACGTATTGAATCACCTGGACCGGTCATCCCTGCGCCTGGATGCGATTCGGCTTATCCGGGTTAAGCCCTGAAGGCAGGCAATGACGGAAAAAGAAACATTCAGGGTCTCTGTCAGGGACCTGATCGCAGCTATCGGTCAACGAGGAGACCTTTCCCAGACCTTTGTCAGCAGAACTCGGGGCCTTGTGGGTATCCGGGAACATACAAGGATCCAGGCCACGCGGCCCCCCGGATATAAAAAGGAAGTCCCTGTCTCCACCCGGGTAGAGCATGATCTTTTTTTTCTGGATATTTTCGGACGAATCGACGGGATGATGGTAACAGAGGATCGGATTTTAGTCGAAGAGATCAAGACCACAAGACAGGACCCGACTTTTTTGTGCCAAAATCCCCTTCCCGCCCACAAGGCCCAGCTCAAATGCTATGGGTATATGGTTGTAAAGGAAAATAATCTTGCAACAATTGATCTTCAACTCACCTATGCCCACCCCCAGTCAAAAAAAACAGGAGAACAGACAAAAACCTATTCCGCCCTGGATCTAAAGATTTTTTTTGATAAAACCGTTGCCACCTATGTTGCACAATTTAAAAACCGGGCTGACTGGAAGCATATCCGGAATCAGTCCATTAAAAGCCTAAGCTTTCCCTATGAAGATTTCCGGGAAGGCCAACGGAAGCTTGCCGAGGCGGTTTATAAGATTATCAAAAACAAAAAGATCCTTTTTGCCAGAGGACCCACGGGCACGGGAAAAACCATTGCCACCCTTTTTCCCGCCATCAAATCCCTTGGCCTGGGTCAGATTGACAAAATATTTTATCTCACGGCCAAAACCCTGGGCCGGACCGTTGCTCACAAGGCCCTCACAGATTTAGGAAAGAAAGGGGCCAGGCTCAAAAGCGTGATCCTCACGGCCAAGCAGAAAATCTGTTTTGCGCCGGACAAGATTTGCGACATGGACACCTGCCCCTATGCCCAGTCCTATTATACCAAACTCAACCAGGCCATGAGCGAAGTTGCAAAACATGACCTCTTTGACCAGAGTCGAATCGAAACCATTGGACAAACCTATAAAATCTGTCCCTTTGAACTGTCCCTTGATATTTCCCTTGTCTGCGATGTCATTGTCTGTGATCTGAACTATGCCTTTGACCCCCGGGTATATCTGAAACGGTATTTTGACACGGCCACTTACAAAATTACCTTTCTCATCGACGAGGCCCATAATCTGCCTGACCGGTTGCGATCCATGTATTCGGCAGATCTCTTAAAATCAGATATCTTGAACACCCAGAAACTTGTCAGGGAGATTGCCCCGGACCTGTCCGCTTGCCTGGTGAAGATGAACAAGGAACTTGTCCGTCTTAAATCAAGTGAATTGACAGATCTGCCAAAGGACTACATGGCATCCATCGACCAGTTTGTGGTCAAGGCAGACCGGTGGCTGGACAAGCACCCGAAATCCCCCATACGGGCTGACCTTATGGAATTCTATTTTATGGCCGCAGCCTTTTTAACCATCGCCCGGTTGTTTGACAGCCATTACCGGTTTTTCATTGAAAGAAAAGGTAACCAGGAAATCAATACCCGGTTGTTCTGCATGGACCCCTCCCTGATCTTTTCCAGGCTGATTCAAAGAAGCAATTCAGCCATCCTGTTTTCAGCCACTTTTTTCCCCACGGCATATTACCAGGCCATCCTCTTTGGCAGTAAAGAGGATCCCAGGAGTTCCGATGCCACAAAAACGGGTGTCACAAAAACGGACGCCACAAAAACGGCTGCCAAAGATACGACTGCCCAAGACGCTGAACGTATTCTCCCTTATTCCATTGTGCTGCCCTCTCCTTTCCCAAAGAAAAACTTCAAGCTGCTTATCCACAGCACTATCCAAACCACCTACAAGTCAAGACAGCAATCCTTTAGCCAGGTGGCCAGGGTTATCACCCAGACCGTGGAGGCCAGACCCGGGAATTATATGGTTTTCTTCCCTTCCTATGCTTACATGAACCAGGTGGTGGATATCATTAAACAAGATGGTCAAATAGAAAATATCCAGGTCCAGGCACCCCAGATGAGTGAACCGGAACGAGATATTTTTTTGAATCAATTTACCCTTAACAGCCAGGTCCTGGGATTTGCTGTAATGGGGGGGATCTTTGGAGAAGGTATCGATCTTGAAGGGACTCGGCTCATCGGGGTGATTGTGGTGGGCGTGGGCCTGCCCCAAATCTGTCCAGAACAAGACCGGATCCGGACTTACTATGAGGACCGCAATGAAGACGGATTTTTCAATGCCTACCAGATGCCCGGATTCAATCGGGTCATGCAGGCCACGGGCCGACTCATCCGCACAG
>Ga0307929_1001956_pt1 | contig 14231 bp, 12 predicted proteins | sample AceLakmetage1330_FD_203160 | JGI IMG/M metagenome (GOLD analysis project Ga0307929, IMG submission 203160) | Saline water microbial communities from Ace Lake, Antarctica - #1330 | ecosystem: Environmental > Aquatic > Non-marine Saline and Alkaline > Saline | place: Antarctica: Ace Lake...
ACCTCCGGGCAGGTGGCCGACCAGAACTTCCGCCAGATCTGTTAACCTCCTGGCCATCTCACCTTTTACCATAATATCGGCGGCAAAGATAAAGAGGGGAACCGCGACCAGGGGAAACGGACTGATCCCGGCAATGGTACGCTGGACCAGGACAAATAAGGGGGCATGACTCAAGTAAATCGGCATGGCCGCAACGGTGGGCAATAACATTACCACAAACATCGGGAATCCTACCACCAGCAGGATAATAAGCATAATCAGGAGAAACAGAGCCATTTTAATTCCCTCTTATTCAATACCCAGGTAAATACCCTTTTCTCGAATGTTTCTCAAAAAGGCGAGACAGAAATATATTCCAGTCAACAAAAAACCGATCGGAGCGGAGATATAGAAAAACCAGAGAGGAATCCTCAACGCCGCGGAGACCTGACCTCGCATGATGGTTGAAGCAGTCAATTGCCAGCCCAGGAATGAAAAGAAAAGGGAGAAGAGACCGGTAAATAAACAGATAATGCTGACGACCGCTTTTCTTGGCTTCAGGGGAAGTCTATTAACCAGCGCGGACATGCTGATATGGATGCCCCGCCGGGCGCAGACCGCCGTCCCGAAGAAGGTAACCCAGATTACCCCCCAGAGCGCGACTTCATCCAATCCGACGAATATGATATTGAGATGGCGACAGATCACATTGATGATAACACTGGCCGCGATAAGAAGTATTCCCCCGGAAACTAAAAATATTTCCAGAAATCTTATAGAACGGTTCACGACTTGAAGTACCCTGGTCATCTCCTATCTCCTGATTCCCTGATTCCGGGCCGGATTTGCCGATCAGCCGGGTTAGTCACCCGCAGAGCAATCAGGGCCAAAAGGGCGGCGCCCACCGGCAGAGCATTCTCATCTATATCAAAGCAGCTGGTATGGAGTCCACAAGATTCGCCCCGACCGGGGCTTTTAATCCCTAAATGAAAATAGGCTCCGGGAATATTGTCCAGAAATATAGAAAAATCATCGCCCAGCATAGTAAGAGAGTCTTCCTTTATCGAGGCCGCACCCAAAAGCACTGCCGCCGAATCTTTTACAATCCCGGTCATCTCCGGGGAATTTACCAGCGGGGGTATCAACTCCCGGTATTCACAGGAAGCCCCGGCCCGAAACGATGACGCGGTCGTCCGACAGATCCTTTCAATGATTCCGGGAAGAGAAGCCCGGATATCCGGATCAACACACCTGACCGTCCCGGTCAGATCAACCCGCGAAGCCATGATATTTCCCGCTCTCCCTCCATTAAAGGTTCCGATGGTTACCACGACCGGTTGAATAGGGTCGATTTCACGGCTGACCGCGGTCTGCAGGTTCATTACTATGGCGGAGGCGGCTACAATGGCGTCAATCCCCCGATGCGGGAGTGCGCCGTGTCCTCCCTGTCCGGTGACCGTGATTCTCAACTCATCGATCGACGCGTATAAAGGCCCTTCTTTTAAGCCGACCGATCCGACGGGGAGGTCCGGATCGACATGAAGGGCAAAGATCGCATCCGGCCGGGGGGCATCGAGTACACCATCAGCCAGCATGGCTTTCGCCCCGCCATCAAGCTCCTCTGCGGGCTGAAAGATAAGTTTAACCGTGCCCATCAGCTTATCTTTTAAAGAGACCAGAAGTTCCGCCGCGCCCAATAGGCAGGCAATGTGGGCGTCATGTCCACAAGCATGCATTAGCCCGGAATTTTGGGAGGCATAGGAGACGGAAGAATTCTCCTGGATGGGAAGAGCATCCATCTCCGCCCGCAACCCAATTACCGGTACGGGGCATTTCCCCTCAATAATGCCTACCACCCCGGTCTTTCCGATCCCCGTTTTACAGGGGATAGCCAGAGCTTGCAAGCGCTCACTGATTAATTCAGAGGTTTTGTATTCTTTAAAGCCAATTTCCGGATATTGATGAATCACCCTCCTGATCCTTGAAAGATCGCCCGCAATTGCTCCGGCTTTTTCCTTGATAATTGTCGGCAGATTATCTCGCATAAAATGGATTCCAATTAAAGCTACACCTTTTTTTCGAACTCCCAATCCGGGACCGAGTATTCGGTTTTTTCCCGTCGGGGGAGAGAAATCATTCTGGTAACTACGTCCCTGGTGGTTAACTCCATATCTCCCTTCCGGTTGCGAACAATCACATTTTTCAGCCAATCCTTGTTATCTGTTTCCGGGTAGTCCTGTCTGTACATCGCCCCCCGGCTCTCTCTTCTTAACAGCGACGCTCGGGTTACGATTTCCAGCACCCGCAGAAGCGGACGGTTTTCCAGGGCTGTTACCCACTCCCGGTTATAGATCTTTTCATTGGTTTTAGTCGCCAGAAAAGGCAGCAGATCGGCCTGGATTTTTCTTAAATCTTCCAGGCATCGTTTTAAACCATCTTCATTTCGAATTGGCCCCACGTTGGCAAATGCCGTCTCCTGAATTCGACGCCTCATCTCATACGGGTCAACTCCTTCCTTCCGGTTCAGTGGTCCATATATCCGCTCATAAAATCTATCCACCTGCTCCCGGTTCACCTCCGACATCGATATCTTCCTGGCTTCCTCGGCCGCGGTCTTTCCCGCCAGGGCTCCGAATACCAGGCACTCCGTAATCGCGTTTCCCGATAATCGGTTCGCGCCCATCGTACCTCCCTGTACTTCTCCCGCCGCGTATAGCCCGGGGACGGTTGTTTCACCTCTCCCGTTTACCTTCACCCCTCCGTTCCAGTAATGGGCCGCCGGCCCCGCTTCATAGGCCACCTCCCGCGGATCCATCCCGAACTCCACCAGGTCAAAATTACCGTACCTTAATCCCTTCCACCACTCCATCGTCGCCGCCGAATAGTCAATAATCTCCGCCGGTTGATGCTTGAGCGAAACCCAGATCCCTCCGTGGGGACCGCCCCGGCCCGCCAGAATCTCCGCGTGCTGAGCGATCGAGGCCACATCCCTGGTTGTCCCCATCTCCATCCGCACCGGATCCCACTTCTTCATAAACCGCTCCCCGAAACGGTTCAGCCACCACCCTCCCACCCCGCCGCTGGAAAAAATATAGGGGAAGTCCACCCCCGACATACTTTCCGGCCAGTAGAGGCAGGCGGGGAGGAAGAGGGGAAACTCCATATCCACCAACTCCGCCCCCGCCTCATATGCCATAACGATCCCATCTCCGGTCAACTCTTCCGGTGCCGTCGTGATCGGGTAAACCCGCATTGCTCCCCCGGTTGCCAGGACCACCACCTTGGCCCTGATTACCAGAAACTCCCCGCTTCTCACATCAACCCCTACCGCCCCCACTACCCTATCGTCACGGGTCAACAGATCAGTTACCATCGTATGCTCGGCAAAATCGATCTCATAGCCGCTCACACCCCGCTTCAACGCGTTCATCATTGAACGCCCCGAGGAGACGATCCCCCGCGGATACCGATGCCCCGGGCTCTGGGTAAACCCGGTAATCTTCATCCCCCATTCAACCAGTTCCTGAAAATACTTCGCCGCGTTTGAACAGTGAGCCAGCACCACCTCTTCGTTATTCATATACTTCCCTTCCTCGAACATATCCGCGGCGAAGTTTTCCACCGTGTCCCTCACGTCCCCATCCAGTCCGAAGACCTCTTTGGCGTCTTTGCTTGGTACGTCACAGTCCATATCCGCGGTCAGCGTCGCCCCGCACTTGGTAAAGACACCCTTGGTCGCCACCAGTGTCTTCAGCCCCAGCTTTCCTCCCTCAATCGCCGCCCGGGAGCCTGCTCCCTCGCTCCCCACAATCAGCATATCCACTTCAATATCTCTTCTCCGTCGACTCATTCTTGCCCCCTGGTATCTATGTTTTTTTCGCCTACTCTTTACAGGTCCACCACCAGATCCCGGATCACCGGATATCCTCGGGCGGGACCGATCTTCATCCCCCCTTTCGCCAGCGTCGTGCAGGCCAGCCGGTTCTTCCCGTCCACCTCCATAACGCACCCCGTGCATTTCCCAATCCGACACGATTTGTAAAAAGCCAGGCTCCGGTCCAGTTTTTCGTGGATATAATCACATACGTTCATCACAGTCATCCGGTCTTTGTATTCCACCTCGTATTCACGGTAATCCCCTCCCTTCTCTGTATCTTCCATTTCCCCGCCCGGACTTCGGTAAAGCCGCACCTGAATCACTGATTTCTTCGCCATCTTTTTCACCTCTTAGTAAGTTAGCGCCTCCGGCGCTATCTTAGTCTTGAACCAGGACCAACGTAATTATATTGGATAAACGCCGACAGATATTTTAATGATTTTTGCGATATGGATATGCGATATTTTTATTAAAATAATTCTCCTCCTTTTATAATATAATTTCAACCCCGGTAAATGGTGTATATAATAACTATGCATAATAGTTATTAAGCAGATAGTCGGCTCAATCTTGCCTGTACCTAATACCTGAATTGGGCGATTCTATGCGGCGAACTGTACCAATCTTATGGTCGGCCGGCGGTTGCGAAAATACTCGTTCGCATTGAATAAATAAAAAAATATATTTTTACTTTAATACGAGAAGAGATATGTAATAATATATTTCGTAACTTCACTCGCTTTTCAATAAATCCATTATTATGAAAGAACACGTCTCAAAGCAATTGCCTGAAGTAAGCCGGAACCGGAAAACTTCTTCGAAAACGAAGACCACCCGCCCGGCCGGGGATCTTTTTGCCGGGGATTCCACGGAAATACTCCGGCTCATTCTGGAGAATACCCGGGCCGGTATTATTGTTGCCGACAGTGACGGGACAATCATTATTATGAACCCGCTGGCCAGGAAACAGCTCAAACCAAAACCGAAGTCCGGAGAGAAGATAAAAAACCTTCGTGACCTGCTAAGATCGAAAGATGCCACCCGGATAATAGATATTATCCATGAAGTCATACTGGATCAGAAAATTTTTTTCGATGAGCTTGTGCTGGTTATGGGGAGAAAATGCCATTGGTTTGAGGTGACCATAGCGACCTCAGCCTGGCTCCTCCGGAACCAGTCATCCGGGCCCTGTGTGATTATCCTGATGCGTGAAATCACGGAACACAAGCACGCCGAACAGGCCCTCCAGCGAAGTGAAAAACGCTACCGGGCGGTCGTGGAAGCGCAGACCGAATTGATCTCCCGCTGGCTTCCCGACTTTACCAGGACCTTTGTTAACAAAGCTTACTGTCGTTACATGGGGAAGACCCGGGAAGAGTTGCTCAATAAAAGTATTCTCTCCCCGATGCCGCCGAAAGAAAGAAATAAATTTCGCCGCCAGATAGCCCATTTAACCCGCCTTAAACCTATTTTAACTCACGAGAAACCTATTATCATGCCTGACGGACAGAGCCGCTGGCAGCAATGGAATGAACGAGCAATCTTTGATGATTCCGGCCAACTGGTCCAATTTCAATCGGTCGGTCGAGATATTACCGAGCGAAAAAAAATGGAGCTCGACCTGAAACACTCGAAAAAAGCTCTCCATAATCAGAAGGGCGCCCTGGAACAGAAAAATATCGCCCTCCGGGAAATCCTGGAACAGGTCGGAGTGGAAAAAAAGATGATCAAGGATGATATACTCTCTAACATTGAACATCTCCTCCTTCCCATTCTCGAGAAGATCAGAAGCGACCCCGCTTATACCGCCCATCCCCAGATTGACCTGCTGGAAAAGAATATCCGGGGATTGGCCTCTTCCTTCGGCAAAAAAATTTCGCAGGCCAGTTTAAAACTCACGCCCCGAGAGATTGAGATCTGCAACATGATCCAACACGGGTTGAGCAATAAGGAGATGGCCGAGATATCACATATCTCGGTTCACACCATCGAGACCCATCGGGACAATATCCGGCACAAGTTCAATCTTAAAAAGAAGAAGATCAACCTGGGCTCCTTTCTGCAAAGCCTCTAAACGGCCATGGTCTCTGCTTTCGCCAGCGCCGCCGCCTTATCAATCAGGGATATCGCTTGTGTCGGGCAGCTCTGCACGCATAATCCGCAACCATCGCAATTATCAATCAGCATCCGAACCGTCTTATCTTCTTTCATCTCCACCGCGTCATATCCACAGACCTTAATGCAGTTGCCGCACCCGATACAAAGATCCGGATCCACCTCCGAAACCACCGGAGGAAGCTTGGCCATCTCTTCGGTAGTGGTGATATACGGCAGGGCGATCCCGATAAACTCTTCCGGACTCCGGTATCCCTTCTTTTCCATAAAAGATTCCATCCCCTGAAGAATATCCCCGATCACCTGATAACCCCGCCACATCACCGCGGTTCCCACCTGAACGGTTGTCGCTCCGACCATCATCATCTCCACCGCGTGTTTCCAGGTCGATACTCCCCCGATTCCGGAGATTGGGATCTTCACTGCCCGGGCTATCTGAGCCACGATCCGCAGCATAATGGGATGAACTGCCGGGCCGCTATACCCCCCGAATGCCGGCAACAGTGGACGTCCGGTTTCCACATCCACCCCTGCCAGAGCCTGGATTGAGTTGGTGGCCGCGATGGCATCAGCTCCCGCGTCTTCACAGGCCCGCGCGACCGGTTCGATATCGGAGATATTCGGGGTCAGTTTGGGCATCAGGGGGATCTCAGGGACGGCCTTCTTTACCGCTGCTACCTGAGCGGCAACCAGGGATGGTTCTTTCCCTATATTCATCCCCACCCCCGCGGCCGGCATGGGACAGGAGACGTTCAGCTCAAAGATATCCACCAGGCCGGTATCCGCTACCTTCCGGGCCAACTCGGCGGTATCGGCCGGGTCGGGATTGGCCACGATACTCACCACATTACGCGCCCCGCCTTCTACCACGATTTTAAGCTCCGTATCGAGCCATTTCTCCAGATTAACGGTGGAAAAAATCTCATTGTTCTGCATCCCGATCGGCATCCCGTTGTAGCGGTAGAGCACCATCCGTCCGCACCGGGGATGCTCAAAGGTCTCCGCCGGAGACCCGATTGATTTACAGACCACTCCTCCGGCCCCGGCCAACCCGGCTTTTTTTAAAGCTTCGCCGCTCCAGCCAAAGGTCATGGATGAGGTGAGAATAGGATTTCTGAATTTAACTCCCGCGAAATTTACGCTTAAATCCGACATTTTTTCCTCCTCTGTAAATTAGCGCTTCGCGCTAATTTATTTTTGAATTAAGGTCAACATAACTGTATCAGATCAGTGCCGACAGTTATTTTAATGATTTTTGCGATGTTTTCATTAAAATAATCTTATTAAAAAAACAGAATAATTATGGGCTCAACTGGAGAGATAGCGGTCGATCCCTTCCGCGGCCCGGGCTCCTTCAGCCAGGGCCTGAACTACCGTGGTTCCGCCGCTGATCACATCCCCGGCCGCGAAAAGTCCGGCGCGCGAAGTCTCTCCGTACTCTCCCACTTGAATGGTTCCGTCGGAATCGGTCTCCACCCCCAGCTGGGCGATCAACTCACTATCCACCCTCTGTCCCACCGCCTCGATCAGGATATCTATATCCAGCTGGAACTCACTCCCCGCCACCGGCAGCGGGCGCCGCCTGCCCGAGTCATCGGGTTCCCCCAGTTCCATCTCCCGGCATTCAACCGCCCGAACCCGTCCCTGCTCATCTCCGATGATTCTGGTCGGGTTGGTCAGAATCCAGAAGAGGACTCCCTCCTGTTGAGCCAGGCTCACCTCGGACTCAATCGCGGGCATCTCTTGATAGGACCGGCGATAGAGCAGGTGTATCCGCTTCGCCCCCAGGCGGGCCGCCGAGATGGAGGCATCCATCGCCACATCACCCCCCCCGACCACCGCCACTCTCCGGCCGGTGATCTCTTCTCCAAACGGCGCGGCCGCTGATCCGTCGCTGACCAAACGAAGAAAATCCAGGCCCTGATAAACACCCGTCAGATCGCTGCCGGGGATTCCGGTGGAAACCGGTTTATGCGTGCCGATCCCAAGAAAAACGGCGGAAAAGCCCTGCTCCAGCAACTCTCCGGGATCTACTCTGGTTCCGGTCCGGATCTCAATCCCCCTTTTCTTGATCGCGTCAATCTCAGCTTCCAGAATATTCCGGGGAAGACGATGGTCCGGAATGCTGTAGGTCATCATCCCCCCCGGGGAGTCCATCGCCTCAAATACCGTTACCCGGTAACCCTTATTCATCAGGGCGGAAGCAACGGCCAGACCGGAGGGACCGGAACCGATAATACCTACCTTCTGGCGGGAGGACGGAATAGATGTTGATTCTTTATTATTATGTTCAATCGCGTAAGCGGCCGCGAAACGCTGAAGCTGATGAATCCGAACCGGTCCCAGCGGCTCCGTCACACAGCAGCTCTGGACGCATAACCTCTCCACCGGGCAGATCAGACCGCATACCCCGGGAAGAAGACATTTCTCCCGGATAATTTGATCGGCCCCGATAAAATCTCCCATCTTGATCCGGCCGATAAACCGCGGGATGTCCACCCCCACCGGGCAGGCATCCACACAGGGAGCGCTGTAACATTCAATGCACCGCGTGGCTTCAAATACTGCTTGAGCGGGCTGATAAATCGTTCCGGTCTGGTCGTTTAATTGCTGCATAGTTATCTCCTTTAAATTAGCGCCGGAGGCGCTAATTTAGTTTTGAACCAAGATCAATATAATTAGATTTTACGAATCATTCCCATCCGCACCATTGAATAATAGTAAGGGCAAGAACCTTGACGGCGGTAATCAGGTCATCTAGGCGGGCCCATTCATTGGCGGCGTGCATCTGCTCGGTTAAGCCGGGGCCGAAGATTACGGTCGGAGTATCACCATATTTGATGAGATAACGAATATCCGCCGCGCCTTCCCGGCCGGTGATTCGGGCCTCTTCTCCGGTAACCCGGTTAAACATTTTACTGACCGTGGTCACGATCGGATGATCAACCGGGATCTCGGCCGGATCGCCGCAATAACCGGAAAAGATAACTTCCGGGGGGTGATCTTTCAGCCAGGGATCGGTAGCGGCAAAGGCGGTAATGAACTCCCGGAACTGGCGTTTGACCGCGGCCGTCTCTTCTCCCGGGAGAGAGGCGATACTTCCCTTGAGCAGGCAGGTATCGGGGAAAGAGCTGGGAAAGGAACCGGATTGAAAGATTCCGACCATACAGGGCATCGCCCCGCGGTTGTCGGGATAGAGGGGATGACTGACTTCAGCAATCCGGATCGCTTCCAAACGGGAGACCGCTTCCACCACCTTATAACCTTTCTCAATCGCGTTCACTCCTTCCCACTGCCGCTGGATCCCGGTCGGTTTGCCCTCGATCCGGATCTCAAACCAGATCCTTCCCAAACAGGCCGGCTGAACGGCAAGGCTGCTGGTTTCACAGCAGATCCCGGCATCAGCCCGGTATCCCTTCATCACGCAGGCCAGGGTACCGTTTCCGCTCAATTCTTCATCCATCACGTATTCCAGCAATATATCCCCTTTCGGCCTTGCTCCCGCGGTCAGAACCGCCTCTACCGCCATGGTCATGGCGGCCACGCCACCCTTCATATCCGAGACCCCTCTCCCGTAGATTCGATCCCCCGCGATCTCCGCGGCCCAGGGAGGGTGCTCCCAGGATTCCGGCGGCCCCGGCGGAACTACATCGACATGGCCGTTAAAGAGTAACGATCTTCCTCCTCCCGTCCCGGTATATTTTCCCACCAGATTAGGACGATTCTCGTATCCCCGCTCCACCGCGACATAGGCGGGATGGAGCTTCAGTTCCTCCAGGTCCGGTTCCCACATATCGATCTCGAGTCCCAGGCTCTCAAGATGGTGGGCGATAAATTGCTGAATCTCCAGTTCATCCCCGGTCACACTGGGAAACGAGAGTAATTTCTGTAAGAACTCGATGATCCCGGTTCGATTCGCGTCGATCCAGGCCAGAACTTTTTCTTCGAGGGCCGATGCCATTTTACTATCCTTGCTGGGCGGCTTGTTGAATCGCCTGGATTATCTTAACATACCCGGTACAGCGACAGAGATTCCCCGAGATAGCCACTTTGATCTCTTCGGTAGTGGGGTGAGGGTTCTTATCCAGCAGGGCCCGGGCGGAGATCAGCATGCCCGGGGTACAGAACCCGCACTGTACGGCACCGTATTTGATAAACGACTCCTGGAGCGGGTCAAGATTCTCCTCCGTCCCCAGACCTTCCACCGTCCGGACTTCTTTACCCTCCGCCTGCAGGGCCAGCACCAGGCAGGAATTAACCGGCTTACCCTCCATCAGAACCGTACAGGCCCCGCAATCCCCGATTCCGCACCCTTCTTTTGTCCCGGTCAGACCTAGTTCCTCCCGGATGACCCGCAGCAGGGTCCAGGTGGGATCAACCGCGACCTCCACCGGTTTTCCGTTTACCGTCATCTTTAAGATTGTCTTAACCTGAACTTTTGCCATGATGACCTTCCTTGCGGCTTTCAACCGGCTGTGATTAATTGTCTCAATACGATTCGGAATAAGTTACCCAGGACCGGTTTTTTATATCCTGTCGACCAGCGGATACCCGTAACCTTTACCATCTCCTCCCCGACCGCCCGGGCGGCCCGATCCAGCAGTTCATCGGTGGGAACCTGCCCGGTCAGCAATTTCTCAATCTCTTCCATCCGCCGCGGGACCGGCATCACCGATCCCGGCACAAAGCGCAGTTCTTCAATCTCCCCCCCCGATCCCGAGCGGAAAATCAGGGAGATGGTCATTCGGGAACGAGCCAGCGCGTTGCGGCGCGCCAGCTTATAAAACTTGGTCCGGGTTCCCGGGGGAAGTTTATTAACTTTTATTGCCGTAATCATCTCATCATCGTCCCAGGCTGGTGTCCAGGCTTTCGTGATCGCTTCATTAAGGGGCAGAGACCGATTCCCTCTCCGAGAGGATAATTCCAGTTCTCCATCGAGGGAGAGAAGAACCGGCAGGCCATCGGCCGCCGGCGCGGCGGAAGCGATATTCCCTCCGATGGTACCCCGGTTCCTGGTCTGAGGACCACCCACAGAGAGGGCCATCTCGGCCAGAAGAGGAAACTCCTTCCGGATCAATTCAGAATCAGCCAGATCATTAAAGGTAGTGATGGCTCCGATCCTAACCGTTTCCCCGGTTTCGCTGATCCCTCCCGCCTCCACGATCTCCAGAATGTTAAGGAGGCGGGCGGGATGAATATCCTCTTTTCGCAGGGCCGGAATCAAATCCGTTCCCCCCGCTATTATCTGACAGTTTCCGGTATTTTCCGCCAGATATTCCAGAGCCTCCGGAAGGGATCGTGGGGCGTAGTATTCATAACTTTGCATCTTAATATCTCCCAATTATTAGTTCCCGGCTTCCTCCCCGTGAATCAATTGATAGACGTTCTCCAGATTGGCGGGAAGTTTATGGATCCGGAGACCGAGCGCGTTCCGAACGGCGTTCAAGACCGCCGGCGGGGTGGGGATTAAGGCCGGTTCTCCCACCCCCTTGGCCCCGTAAGGTCCTTTCGGTTCTGCCACCTCCAGGAGATGAACTTCAATCGGAGGGACATCCAGGCTGGTGGGAATCATGTACTCTCCCAGGGTCTCGGTCTTCACGTAACCGCCTTCCTCTTTAATCTCCTCCTCCAGGGCGTATCCCAACCCCTGGGCCACTCCTCCTTCAATCTGGGCTTCACAGTTAAGCGGATTAAGCGCTTTTCCCACGTCGGTTACCGCCACAATCCGTAGAACTTCAACTTTTCCGGTCTCGGTATCAACCTCCACTTCCGCCATCTGGGTCGCCCAACAGTAGGTGGCGTAGGCATCGCCCTGACCGGTCTCCGGATCAACATCATGAGTAGTATTATTGTACCATTCCGTCACCACCGCCGGCACTCCCCGGGCATAGGCTTCGCCAGCCAATTTCTTGAAGGAGATGGACTTCTCCGGATCAGACCGGGAAAATACCATTCCCTCCCGGAATACCAGATCACTCTCCCCCAATATCTCTTCGGCTACTCCGTGGAGGAGTTTTTTCAGAGAGCGGGAAACCTTGATAAAAGCGTTGCCGCCCACAAAGGTTAACCGACTGGCGGAGGTAGGCCCGGAGTCGGGGGTCACATCGGTATCGGCGGTAATCAGTTTAATCGCGATATAATCCACGCCCAGTTCCTCGGCAATAATCTGGCAGAAAACGGTGTCCGATCCCTGGCCATATTCCACCTCGCCGCTCCGGGCGATGATCGAGCCGTCCTGGTTAAGTGCCAGGGTAGCCGAAGCGATATCGGTCCGGGAGAAACCATAACCCAGACCATAAAACATACTTCCATATCCAACACCTCTTTTTTTCATCTCAGCCCCTCGCAATGTGTTTTTAAGGTCGGGTCGCTCAGAACCACTTCCCTCATACGATTAAGAGTAGCCTTGATCCCGCAATCTTCTTTCATGACCTGTCCGGTTCCGGTGTCAAGACCGACATCAAGCGCATTCATAATCCGGAATTTTAAGGGGTGAATTCCACACTTCAAGGCCAGTTCATCCATCATGGCTTCGTGTGCCACTGATGCCTGCAACACCCCGAAACCCCGATACGCGCTTTTTATGATATTATTGGTATAAGTGGTATAGATATCTACTTTGATATTCGGTATATAATAGGGACCGCAGAGGTAGATTCCGCATTTTTTGACCACAAACGGTCCCAGGCCGGCGTAGGCCCCGGTATCCCCGTAGACTTTCCCCTCCATCGCGCAGAGTTTTCCGTCTTTGGTCGCGCCCCACCGGCTCCAGATCTCGATGGCATGCCGTTTGGTCTGGGTGGTCAATGACTCTTCCCGGGGAAATACCAGGCGAACCGGGCGGCCGGTCGCCTGGGCCAGCAGGGCGACGTGAACCTGCACACTGATGTCGTCCTTGCCGCCGAAAGCGCCCCCCACCGTGGCCCGGATGACCCGGACCTTGTTCTGAGGCAGCCCGCAGACCGCCGCCACCTGACCCCGGTCCCGAAACGGTCCCTGAGAGACCGTCCAGAGAATCAGGTTACCCTTCTTATCCATCCGGGCGACTCCCGATTCGGTCTCCAGGTAAGTATGATCCTGAACCTGGGTCTGAAAAGTATCCTCCAGGATAATCTCCGCCTGTTTGAAGCCTTCTTCCACATCTCCCTTGCGGATCTTAACATATTGAAAAAGGTTCCCATCCGGATGGAGCGCGGGGGCGCCTTCCGCCAGGGCCTCATGAGGATTGGTCACCACCGGAAGGGCGCGATATTTGACCCGGATCGCTTTAACCGCGTCCCGGGCCAGTTCGGGGGACTCCGCTGCCACGGCCGCGACCGGATCGGCAATCGAGATAACCTTATCTTCCGCGAAGGCCTTCTGATCCGGGAAGGCGATCCCATACCGATTTATTCCCGGGATATCCCGGGCGGTTAGAACACAGGCCACCCCCTCCATTGCTTCGGCCGCGCTGACATCAATCTCTTCAATCATCGCGTGAGGAACCCCGGCCCGGAGGATCTTCCCGTAAAGCATATTGGGAAAGGAGATATCCTCGGCATAGACCGCCCGCCCCAGAACTTTGTCCAGGGCATCCACCCGGGGCAACGGTCGTCCTACACACTGAAATTCTTGTTCATTCATATTGATTCCTTTTTTGCCGGGTTTAAATTTGGTTCTCAGTCACTTATAACTCAGTCCCGGGTTAATCAGCCTTCAATCACCCGAAGACCCCGGTCCATCTCGTTAAGGATCTCACATCCTTCTTCCGTCACCGCGAGGTCCATCTCAGTCTGAAAAGAGCCGTATTCGGTATTAATCCCCGGCTCAATGGTAAAGACCATGCCGGCCCGGATCACAGTCTGATCATATGAGGCGATATGGGGAGGTTCGGTCAAACAGGAACCCCATCCCAGGCCATGCCCGATCCGTCCTCCCCCCCAGTTGATCTCCCGGTAGTCATAGCCCCTCTTCTCCCATTCGGCGGAGTTGATCGCGTCAAGATCGCGGGCCCGGATCCCCGGGCGGACCTTTCGCACCACGGCCCGGGTGATCTCTTCCACCAGCTCCTGCATCTTTCTCTGCCGGGAGGATGGTTGGCCTACCGTTCCCGTGCAGCAAAAATCACTGGCATATTCGCGGTAGGTACAACCGCCGTCGATCCAGACCAGATCGGACCGGCGAATTCTCCGAGCGGTGGGTCCGCCACTGTTGCCGTTATAATTCTCCGGGCCGCTACAGATGAACGACCAGGGGTCGGCACCGCCCATCTCAACCAGCA
>Ga0307929_1001957_pt1 | contig 14221 bp, 11 predicted proteins | sample AceLakmetage1330_FD_203160 | JGI IMG/M metagenome (GOLD analysis project Ga0307929, IMG submission 203160) | Saline water microbial communities from Ace Lake, Antarctica - #1330 | ecosystem: Environmental > Aquatic > Non-marine Saline and Alkaline > Saline | place: Antarctica: Ace Lake...
TCAAATATATGAGGCCACAAACTGCAAACACACGCAAGCGGCAGTGAAAAAATATGTAGTGTACCACTAATTTTGTAAATGCTTGCTATCCAGCAAACTGAATTCCATAATAGCCAAGTTGGGTTAAACAGGTGTACAACAAATATCACATCAATATCATCAAAGGATTTTATTTTTCATCAAATTGAACGAATTGAACGAATTTCACCTGCCAAAGGCAGGTGTTAATTCGATTAATCAGAGTAATTCGATGATAATTATTTTGACATGTGGAAATTTGTCGTGCACCCCAATAAACAGCCCAGACTGATTTGTAATCTATTGTGGTCTTTCATGTTTTTGCGGCAATTAAATTTAGTCACTTCTTTCAACCCTTTGCAAAACAACTGCATCAAAAGTTTCTTTGTCTTTCTTTTCAGCTACTTGAAACTCCCCTTCATAATATGGATTTTCAGGTTCGTGCTTCATTTCACACACGTAAGGATGAAAAAAGTTTTCATAACCACTTTCATATCCACTTACAACAACTGGTAAGGTTTCAGGCAAGGTTTTGAGTACCTCTATTAATTTCCCGACAGTAAAATAGAATTTTTCTTCTTTAATATACATGAATTATCCTTTTAGTTTTACTATTCATTTATTGATCTACTGTTAAATTAAACAGATTCTTCGCTACGCTCAGAATGACAATGTTTGATATGAATTGGTGAGGTGATGGCATGTCATTCTGAGCGAAACGTAAATCTATCGACAGAATAATACGATTCTCCGGGATACATTATTATTTGTTTTCCAAATACGGCATCGTAATCACTACCCTTGTCCCCTCAGCATTCCCATCTTCATCTTTTAAATCGATAACACTCAATTTAAACTTACGTTTAAACTTTTTCTCCATCACCTCCAGGCGTTCGCGGGTTATCAAAGTTGCCATCGACTGGCCGTGTTTCGCTTTTTTGTGTTGGGCAGCAAACTCCCGGCCTACACCATTGTCTGTTATTGTAAATTCAATATCATTTGCAATTTGCCGAAAGCGGATGATGATATTCCCAGAGTCTTCTTTAAGTCGCAAACCGTGCTCAACTGCATTTTCGATAAATGGTTGCGACAGCATGGGTGGAATTCTGAGGGCTTCAATATCAATATTTTCATCCTTTTCAATGCTAAAACTAAATTTACTTTCGAACCTCAGCTGTTGTAATTGAAGATATATTTCCAACATTTTCAATTCCTTTTCGAGCAGCACAAATTCAACCCTCGAATTTTCAAGTGTCATCCTTACCAGCTCCGCAAATTTCGAAAGGTAATCCCCGGCAGTTATGGGGTCCTTTTGGTAAATAAAACTTTGGATGGCAATAAGCGAATTAAATATAAAATGCGGGTTCATCTGCGAGCGAAGAAGGCGGTTTTCCAACTCCAACGCTTTATGCCGGGCTTTCAGGCGGGTATTTATTAGTAAATAATATCCGATCACAATAGACAATAAAAAAACAATGGCAATCGCCAGTATCATGCGCGAACGTCGACTGATCATCAACTCCTGCACCTTGTTTTGCTCGGTTAGTAGCGCAATGTCCTGTTCTTTTTTTTCGCTTTGGTATTTCACATCCATTTCGGTGATTGCCCGGTATTGCCCGTCGATGAACAAGCTGTCTTTCATTTCGGAATAAAGCCTGAAATACTCCAAAGTTTTGGCCGTGTTTTTTTTCTTATCCCACACCTCGTACAGCTTCTGGTAAGCATTCATTTTTACGCGTGGGGATTTGGCAATTATCGCCACTTCGAGGCTTTGTCCTGCAAAATCGAGTGCACGGGCAAAATCATTTTTCATCAAATATGCCTGTCCTTTTGCGCCAAGCAATTCAGCAATATTGATATTGTCGTTTTCCTTGCGTGAAAGCTCAAGGGCTTTGTTTAAATATTCCAATGCTTTATCGGGGTTATTATCTTTAAGGTAGGAAATGCCCATCGATTTATACACATCATCGAGCATATGAAAGTAACCCAGCGTATCGAATAGCAATACAGCATTAGAAAAATATTCCCTTGCCAATGCTGGTTTTTCATTCTCTAAATATACATTTCCAATCGCTACCAAAGTATTCGATTTACGCAGCCTGTCGCCGGTTTTTTCTGAAAGGTCTAATGCAATTAGAAGGTTTTCAAGGGCCTTGTCATAATTCTTTTGTTCAAAATACATGTCTGCAATACTCATGTAGCAGGCCGTAACCCTGCGGTGTTGTTCAAGTTTTTCAAAAGTCTTTAGTGCTTTCAAGTAATAATCCTGCGCGATGATGAGGAAGCCCTTTGCCTTGTAAATGTTCCCGATGTTTATATTGCAAATCGCCACCCAGTCTTCTTCATCAATTGTCAAAGCAATTGCAATGGCCTTTTGTTGGTACTCCAAGGCCAAATCAAACTTTCCCTGGTTTTTATAAACGATTCCAATTTCGCCCCAGCATTCCGAAAGGTGCGGTTCATCGTTTAACCCCGTGGCAACATCAGCAGCCCTGAAATAATAATCCAGTGCTTGGTCGTACCCGCTCCGGAAGAAGTATTCAATGCCAAATTCAATCAGGGCGCGTAGCTCTAAATTTTTAAAAGATCTATAAGTAGGAACGTTGTTAGAATTGACATTTTCGGGGAATTTGGCAAGATTGCTTTCTATCAGTTGAAGGGCCTTTGAATAATAATAAATCAGTGAATCGGATGGGCCATCAATATATAAATCACCCAAAGCAAAAAGTGTTTTTATACGTGAGGTATCATTGGAAGCAAGGCGCAGTGCAACCTGCAAGCTGTCGTTGTTTGCTTGGGATTGCAAACTTGTAAAGCCAAAAAGTTGAAGAAAGAAACATAGTACTGATATGGTAAATATTGTATTCTTTTTTTTCATTGTCAAATTTATTTTCATAATAGAAGACGTAAAGTTAAACCATTTCACATTATAACTGCATTGCTATATTGCCGAGGTTTATGTTATCCAAACATTTACAATTATCCTGTTTATTTGACCTATGTTTGTAGCTTCAAATCTAATCTACTAAATCTTTTTTTATGATCATATCAGAAGAGACAGCAATTAAATCGATTGTTGTACACAAAGTCGGGAGTAAATCAAATGATGACGGCATCCGCTTTTCAAAATCGGCGCTCAGCACAAACGAGCAAATCAATAAATTACTGATCAGCTATTTTTTCACCCCTTTTAAGTCGGAGGAATATTTTCAGTTATTCCATGGTTCCGATATTAACCTTAACGAGGTTTTTAACTATGCTTCCGAAGTTTTTGATAACCCGGATGCTTTGTATGATCAATCGATAAACTTTGCAAAACACCTTTACGAAAATTCATTGCATCCAAAAATCAAAGCCGGCGAATTGTACCTTGCCTATTTTGAGGATTGCATTGTGGATGGCGAGCAAGTGGATGCCCTTGGGATTTTTAAATCTGAATCCAAAGAAACCTACCTGCGCGTGATGCCAACGGCGGATAATTACGAAATCGATTCGGAGGCAGGCATCAACATCAACAAACTTGATAAGGGCTGTCTTATTTTTAATACCGAAAAGGAAGATGGTTACCTGCTTGCTGTGGTGGACAACTTGAGCAAAGGTTCCGAAGCGCAATATTGGTTCGATCATTTTTTGCATGTTCGGCAGCGCCAGGACGAATATTTTCAAACACAAAATGCCATTAAGCTTTGCAAGGATTTTGTGACGGAAAAGATGCCCGAAGAATTTGAAGTGGAAAAAGCCGATCAAGTAGAACTATTAAATAAATCAGCACAATTTTTCAAAGAGAACGAGAATTTCAATTTCCAGGAATTTTCGGATGCAGTGATACAGGAACCACAAATTATCGAAAGCTTCAAAAACCACCGGGCTTCCTTCGAAAACGAAAATCAAATTAAATTTGATGATGCATTTGAAGTTTCAGCCCCAGCTGTGAAAAAGACAGCAAGGGCCTTTAAAAGTGTGATCAAACTCGATAAAAACTTCCATGTTTATATTCATGGCAACCGCGACTTGATCAATAAAGGCCACGATGATGAAACCGGCATGGATTACTATCAGTTGTTTTTTGAAGAGGAGAATTAAGGAGGAAAGGTATAAGGTGTATGGGGAAATAGGGTGTATAGGGTTTGATAGGGAAGAGGGTATTGGGTATATGGTATAGATGATGACGATTAATAAACTTTGCCAGATGAGCAATGTCAACCGGTTAAAAATTTGATTTAAGATTGATGTTTTACAATTGTGATGCCGCTTGTAATATAGAAAGTTCGTGGGATTCATCAGTTGGGGCCATTGCATCCAAAATGTACTGGAAGGTGGGGTAGATGACCGGTGGATGCTCCTGGAACTGGAGTAAGTTTCTCCTGTCAAAGTTTATTTGTACATTTGACATCACGAAAATTAAACGCAAGGTATTATCAACCGTTATCAAAAAAAGCAAGCACAATGAAAAAGTCCACGCTAACCTTCCTGACCTTAATCTTATCACTTACCTATATTTACACGACTGCTCAAACCGATTGCAAAGTACTAAAAGCCGAAATTGCAGAAAACTACACCGGAAAATGCAAAAAAGGCTTTGCACACGGGAAGGGGATAGCAAGCGGCACTGACGACTATGAAGGTGCTTTCAGGAAAGGTTTGCCCGATGGGCACGGCACTTATGTTTGGGCTACAGGCGAAACTTACATTGGCGATTGGAAGGAAGGTGAAAGAAATGGTGAAGGTATTTTTACCTTTTCGATGGATGGCGAAGAGGTGGTTTTAGATGGCATTTGGGCAGGGGATGAATATGTTGGAAAAAAGCCACCAAGCCCACGGGTAGTGTATTCATCCAACGTTGAAAGGTATTCCATCAGGCATGCCGGGGGTATTAAAGACCGGGTGCTGATTGATCTCTACCAAAATGGATCAAGGAATACCAGCGTCGAAAACTATTTACTTGCAACTTCAAGCGGATACGAAACCTCATTGGGCCAATCGCGAGGGTATGAAGCCATCGATTTTCCTGTGATCATAAAAGTGAGCTATACCACCTACAACAAACTGAAAACCTATAAATACAACGCTGTATTTGAATTTGAAATTTCCGAACCCGGTGATTGGCGGGTGGAACTTCATAATTAGGATTATCTCCTGAACTATTTACTTTGCTACTTGTTCATTGATGTATCAATGAGAAAAGCCAGCATTATCCAAAAACTTAAAACCCGCTGGGGGATTCATTCCACCTGGCAGGTTGTCATCATTTTAATTGTATTTGCCTGCACAGGGTTTTCGGTGCTTTATGTTGAAAGGTTCATTTATGACTTATTGCATATTCCAAGTAGCAATGGCTGGTTCATTAGAGTTTCCCTTTTCATCTTGATCACATTACCAATCTACAACGTTTTGCTTCTTTTCTATGGATTTATTTTCGGGCAATTCCGCTTTTTCTGGAATTTTGAGAAACGGTTTTTTGGGAGGATATTTGCTTTCCTTAAGAAATCATAGGCTACCTTTCAGTGGAAGTGAAAAACAATTGCTTTTGCATCTGACTTTTTCATAAACGAAAATTCGTATTTTTGTTGGATAAATATTAGATAAGAATGAAAACAATCACACTTAACAATGCCCTTCTGAATTTACCTACCATTATTTCATCTGTAATTAATAACCAGGAAGAAACGGTTATTTCAACGGATGATGGGGCTGTAATCATGATTGATCAGGAAAACTGGAATGGCATCATTGAAACACTCCGATTGTTAAAGGATAAAAAGTCATTGCAAGCTTTATTAAAAGGACACAAAAACAGGGATGAGAATAAAGAAAATGGCAAACCAATAGAATTAGTGTTCGATGACATATAAGATATCAATCCTTAAGAATGCAGAAGACGACCTGGCTTGGTTTAGGAAAAATGACAGAAACAGCGATCTCAAATGTTTTGATCTTATCCGCAATGTTTCAGTTAGTCCACATGAAGGCATTGGCAAACCTGAAAGATTAAAGTATTTCGAAAAGGAGGTTTATAGCAGGCGGGTAAACCATTTTGACCGCATCATTTACACCATCTATGAAAACCTAAATGAAATTGATATTTCCTCCTGCCGCGGTCATTATGATTAAACCTTGACATTCAATTTTAATAACTCCTCAATTTCAATTTCCCTTCCTTCAATCCTTCTGATGATCCTGTTAACGTAAGTGGCGTATTGAAATATTTTATTTTCAACAAAACCGTCGCAATCCCCGCCTCGGCTTTTACAGGATTTTCACCAATCAATTCACCACCTCCCTCAACCGTAAATTGAACCAGGTTTTCAGCATCTGTGATGCATGTACTATTTTCGTCGCAAACGCGGGCATACACAAAGATTACATCCAGGGATTCATTACTGATGGGGATTCCCGATAGATCGGCCCCCAAAATAATTTGGCTGGCTTTGCCGGGAGTTGAAACTTCGTGAACAGCCACTTCTTTTCCATTGATATATCCCTTGGCGGATAAAGTACCCGGCTCAAATTTATCGAGGTTAAATACAAAGGGTGGATAAGTGAGATGTGAGGAAAATTCGTCCCTTTCAACCTTTTTCTTTTCAACTGATTTACCATTGAGCAAAAGTTCTACTTCTTCGCAATTGCTGAAAACGTGCACATCTGTTGGGGAGGTTTCTGTCCAATAATTGGCAATGTAAACCATCGGCTCTGATTGAAGCGGGGCTTTCAATTCCTCCTCCGGTGGCCGCTGACTCTGGTAAAAATAATAAGCAAACTTTGGGATCCTAAAAATGTCACTTATCCCTGAAGCTTCCAAGTCATCGGCGTAACCACGGTTGTAATCAAACATCAGCCAATTGGCATCGCCAATGGTTAATTTGCCTTTTTGGTTTGAGTTGGCCGCTTCCTGAAAATTCAGGGTCTGTTGCAACAAAGCTTTTTCGCCGGCCCCTCTCAACTGACGGCTGGTCCGTTCATCTTCTTTTAAATCTGCAAATGCTTTTTGGTTGAAACCTGCATTCTGGGCATAATATTCCCAGTCGCCATACTCTGCTATAAAAATATTTCTGTTGTCATCTTTGTAGCCACTCCAATATTTAGGTGGTTTCGCGTGCTGCCTTGCCGGGATAAACAAATCATAGCTTTCATGGTCCATCCATCCGGCGCTGTAGGCATCCTCAAAAGGAAGTTCTTCATCGAGGATTTGATTGGCTTGCAGCATAAAATCTTCCGTCATGGCCGATTCATTCAGCGACAATTCCCAGAAAACCACACAGGGATGGTTTCTGTCGCGACGGATTAACTCGCGGCAATCCTGCAAAGCATTTTCAGTAAAAGTTGAATCACCCACAAACTGCCAGCCGGGGATGCAGTTCATCATCATCAGACCCAGTTCATCGCAGGCATCCATAAATGCATCGGCATGGGGATAGTGCGAAAGACGAACAAAATCAAAGCCGGCGTTCTTTATTTTAACAGCATCCCGCCATTGCGCCTCATCCGAAAGGGCATAACCAATGTATGGATATTCCTGGTGACGATTGGTTCCCCGGATATAAGTTTTTTCTCCATTCAAATAAAATCCATCAGCCTTCAGTTCAATTTTTCGTATCCCGACTTTTTCGGTGATTTCATCCACTACTTTGCCATCAGCCAGTAGTTGGATTTCGAGGGTATATAAATTAGGATTTTGTGGCGACCAAAGGTCAGATAGCGGGATGGAAATTTCAGTTGTTATTTCTGTTGCTTCGTCTATCTGAAGATTGAACTCCTGAGAACTGAATTCGAAATGCTTCCCTTCTGGAGAGTTTAGTTTGGCTATGTATGAGATAGTCGCTTCTGCAGAACTTTCATTCTTTGCCTGAACCCGGATTGTTCCGGCAGCCTGGCTTTCATCAATCTCATTAAAATGGATCAATAGGCCGCCATCTTTCGAGTCGATGGCATCAGGAATGTAAATATCGCTGGTTATTACCAGATAAACATTCCTGTAAATGCCGCCGTAATAATTAAAGTCGAGGGCTTCCAGAGGTTTGCCCGGAGGGATTTGAGGATTGTCTTCGTTGTTCACCAACACCTTTACCATGTTTCTGCTGTTGGGTTTCAAGTGGCTGGTTATATCAACTGTAAACGGAAGGTAACCGCCAATATGCTCGGCAATATCTTCACCATTTACTGCTACCCAGCTTTGGTGCATCACGCCTTCAAATTCAAGAAAGAACTTCTTTCCCGTAGTATCGCCCACTTCAAAAAACTTTTTGTACCAGCCATAGCCCTGCCACTGATTGTTTACTACCAAAGGTTCAACACGCATGGTGTGGGGTATTACAGCAGCATCCCATGGCGAAGTGCCGAAATGGATATCCACTGCTTTTTTAAAATACCAGTCGTTGCCAAAGTTTTCAATTTTCCGGATGGGTTCTTTGGGCGTGGTCTGGCATCCTGCGAGGAGGAGCAGGCTGATAATGGTTAGAATGTAATAGTGCTTTTGCATTTTATCAAGAATTTTGTTTTTGTCACTGATTTCTCAGATTGTCATATACCAAAAACCCTAACCAAAATCAAAAAATACACGTATTGATTTGGGCTAAAGCCCGAATAGTCAGTTGTTGACTTACCACGGGCTTAAGCCCGTGGTAAGTGATAATCAACATATTTCTGGACTTTAGTCCAAAACGGTACTTTTGAAATGGCCTTAGTTTTTGTTGTAATCTTCATAATCAGTGGCTACTTCATATTTTAATTTTGTATTAATAATTATCCAAATTAAAAAACTCAAATGCCGGTAATGCCTCGTTATTATATTCCGCATCAAAAAAAGTGGCATTGTCCCAGTGTGAACCTTTGCCCCAACGTGTGCTGCAAGAGGTCGATATCCATGCCGGCTCCCAGTAAATCACCCCTTCGCCGCCGCCTTCGATGGTGAGTTTTGTGAGGTCAAGTAAATAATTCAATTGTCCTTCCGGAGTAGCAGGATAACCCGGAATTAAAGCATCCTCACCAAGGATGTTGCCCGCCTCATCGGCATTTTTCATGGTAAAAGGATAGGCTGTTTCGACGATCATCACCCGTTTATTGAAGAGTTTTTTCAAAGAGTCGATGGCTTGCGGAATATTCTGAAATTTATACTCCGACCATTTTGGATAATATGACAGGCCAATCCATTCAAAATCATCCAGTCCGTTTTTCATGGCTTCGGTAAACCACCAAAAGGCGTTTTCGGGCTGGGCGATGTGTATCATTTTTTGGGTAGTTCCCGAATTCTGTTTGTTAAAAGCATCCACCGCTTTCAGGCCTTTGTTCAACAGGAAAATGTTTCTTTCCCAATTTATGGCATCCACCACCATCGAATCCCTGGGCTGGAGAATTTCTATATTCGTTTCGTTGCCCACCTGGACCAATTCGGGAGCCAAGTCGTCTGTGGATAAATCCATCAAAGTTTTCAAAGTATAATTGTAAACCGAATCCCCCAGGATTTTTACATCATCGATATCTTTCCATGCTTTGGGAATGATTTGCTTTTGAGGGTCGGCCCAATCGTCGGAATAATGGAAATCGAGCAACACCTCCATGTTATTTCCCTTTGCCCTTTGGATGGTAAGTTTTACATCTTCAAAATCGGAATAATCAGTCCAATCCGGCGAATGCCACAACCTGACCCTAACGAGGTTTGCCCCACTTTTGCCAAACAATTCAAACGGGTCAACCTGCTCTCCATCCAAATTAAACTCCCCGCCACAATCCTCCATTTCATTTACATACGAAAGGTCGGCACCGCAGTAAATTTTTGCTTTTTCGGGCTGGCAATTTATGAGTAAAAATACAATGCCAATGAAGCTGATGGTTTTGAAGAAGCTGGATTTTATCATTATCAAAATGTGTCAATATTTTTCAGAAGGTAAAGGTAGTACAGAATTGGTACAGACAAGGTACAAAGGACGATAAACTGATAAATTGTTAAATCTTTTCGAGCTCCAAGTCCCGTAAAAAGAGGCCTCAATGTGTAAGACTTCATTGTTATAAAATTCTGTCATGTTCCTATATGAGAAACCTGGAAGGTGGGGTGTTAAATCTGTATTTTACTTCTTCTTATTTAATTTTCCTTTCATCAGAATATCATTTTCGTAAAGATAGATTTCTCAGTCGCTGCACTCCATCGAAATGACAAAGCTCATTAATGTAGGCTAGGGAAAGGGAAAGCAGGCGCTCTGCGCCCGCTTTCCCTTTCCCCCAAACCAATAAACCACAACTTTGTCATTTCGACCTAAGGGAGAAATCTCTTTACAAAAACCCTTGAAAAAATTCAAAAACCAGAACGAAAAGGCATTTTTTTAGATAAATCGTGATGGACAGATAAACTGAAAAATACAATTTCCAGAAAATCAATTTTTAACACCCCACCTGGAAGGTCTTTTTATTCATTTCAAAACTTTCCTATGCACAAAAAACCCATATATTATAAATTGAATTAATTTTGCTAAGTTATAACTTCTCACTTCGGGAAACAGACTAATAATTAAACTTATGTATTATCTTAAAAATAGCAGTAAAATTATGACAAAAACAGTTTATTTTTTAGCAGTAATCGTTATGCTACTCATTGGTTTTTCGTGTGCCAATAAAAACGAATCTACTAAAAACGCAGAAAGCTTATCTACACGGATTTCCGAAAAAGAAGCCGACACGGTTGATGCAACAAATGACTTTTATGATAATGCAGAAACCTATCCCCTGCAATTGAATAAACTTGAAGTAGTTGGAGAAATTACAAATCCCGGTGAGATAAATTTTTCGGAATTGCCTTTGCATAGTGTAATTGTAAAAGAAACCGTATTAGGAGAAGATGGGAATACTTTTACAGGGGCATTCCGCTACGATGGCTACTCGCTCTATGATATTTTAAACGAACGCCACCTGGACAAAAAGAATGCAAATGATTTCAAGCCGATCATCGATTTATTTGTTGAAATTGAAAATGATAAAGGCGAAAAAGTTGTAGTAAGCTGGGGCGAAATATTTTATCCAAACCATTTGCACGAAATAATTATCGCGACTAAAGTGATGAGGATCGTCCCCTCCAAAACAAACGAATTATGGGAATTGCCGGTGAATAACAAACTTGTTGTTTCGAGCGACCTGATTACAGAAAGGAACATTAGCAGCCCAACAAAAATTACAGTTAAATCCTATGATATAGATCTCGAGGTAGAAAAGGGAAAAGATCCATTATTCTCACCCATGGTAGATATTTATTTGGAAAACAAAAAGTTTGAAACGCTGTCCAAAAATCCTACTTCAATACCTGAACAAAGCCTGCATACCATATTTTATGGTAGGGGACGGGGAATACATAGTACGCAACCCTTTACAGGTATTAGTTTAAAAAACTATTTTGAAGGGAAGATACCACAAACACAAAAAGCCATGCGTGAAGGAATTTTTGTTGTTGCCGCCGACGATGGTTATAGAGGTGTGTTTACATATAGCGAGTTGTGCAACAGGAACGACCAGGCAGAAGTATTGCTGCTATGCCGGCCAGATGTTGAAACTGATGGAATATTCCGTTTGTTCCCCAGCTGCGATTTCTTTTCCGACCGTGCCATTAAAGGAATCAATGCCATCCATTATTCCGAAAATTAAAAGTAATTACAGAAATGCTGCTTAAAAAACTGATTTCCTGCTTAGTTCTTATTGCCGCTATTTTTTCATGCAATTCACGTGGTGAGGAGCGCGAAGAATTGATCATCTTTCATGCAGGAAGTTTGTCGGTGCCTTTTAAGGAAATTGTCGCAGAATATCAAAAGGAAAATCCCGGTGTAACAATTTACATGGAATCAGCCGGGAGCAGGCAATGTGCCCGCAAGATTACTGACCTGGACCGGCAATGCGACATTATGGCTTCGGCAGATTATACAGTAATCGACAACCTGTTGATCCCGGATTATGCAGATTGGAATATAAAATTTGCGGCCAATGAAATGGCCATTGTTTATCATGAAAAATCGCGCTCCAGCGACCAAATAAACGCGGATAACTGGTTTAAGATATTAATGAAAAAAGATGTTATTTTCGGACGATCGAACCCTGATTTTGACCCTTGTGGGTACCGGTCGGTTTTAACAATAAAGCTGGCCGAAGATTTGTATAAGCAACCCGGGCTGGCAAATAAAATGCTTGAAAAAGACCTGAATTTCATCCGCCCGAAAGAAGTGGATTTAATCGGGTTGCTGGAAACGGATATTATTGATTACATCTTTTTATACCGTTCGGTTGCTGAACAACACGGCTTAAAATACCTGCTGTTGCCCGACAGTATTAACCTCAATAATCCCGATCTGGCTGATTACTACGCAACAGTAAATGTGGATATTACAGGGAAAAGGCCAGGCGAAACCATCCGTAAAAAAGGGGAAGCGATGGTGTATGGCTTAACCATTATCAAAAACTCACCAAATAAAGAAAATGCTATAAAATTTCTCACCTACTTATTATCAGCAGAAAAAGGAATGGCAATAATGGAAAAAAACGGGCAACAATCATTAGTCCCTTCACCAACAAAAACCTTGAATACAATTCCAATAGAACTTAAGCCATTTGTTGCCGAAGATATTCGTGAAACTACTGTTCAATAAGATAAGACGTGAAGAACAGCTTTAACATATTAAACCTTGTTTTACTTTTCCTTGGCAGTTTGGCTTTGTTATTTATTGTGGCACCAATTATAGGAATGTTTTTAGACACAAGCCCCAATGAATTATTTGAAACAACCCAGGACAAGGAAGTCCAACAAAGCATCTGGCTAACCCTTTCGGTATCCTTTGTCTCAACAATTATTTTTGCCATAGCAGCCATTCCACTTTCTTTTTTGCTTGCCAGAAAAAATTTTTTTGCAAAACGATTTGTACTGGGAATCATTGATCTGCCGATAGTAATTCCTCATTCAGCCGCGGGGATCGCTATTTTGGGATTTATCTCCCGCGATTCGGTAATTGGCAAGGTAGCAGCTGACTTTGGGTTAAACTTTGTTGGGAATCCAGCAGGTATAGCCATAGCAATGGCTTTTGTTAGCATCCCTTATTTAATTACTGCTGCCCGCGATGGTTTTGTCGCTATCCCCGAAAGACTTGAAAAGGCAGCGTTAAACCTTGGTGCTTCACCGACCAGGGTATTTTTTAAAATTTCGCTGCCCCTTGCATCCCGAAATATTATTTCGGGCTTAATATTGATGTTTGCCCGTGGAATGAGTGAATTTGGCGCCGTAGTAATTGTAGCCTATCACCCCATGATTACCCCGGTTTTAATTTATGAACGCTTTGGGGCTTTTGGCCTGAGTTACGCACGCCCGGTTTCGGTGGTGTTCATTATTGTTTGCTTGATCTTTTTTGCGATTTTGCGTCTGTTGGCAAAGGAAAAACACAGGAAATAAACTTTCATGTTACAACTAAAAAACATATCAAAAAGATACAAAGACTTTGCTATTAAAAATATCAGTTTTATTGCTAACAAAGGAGACTACGTAGTTTTACTGGGTGAATCCGGCGCGGGAAAATCACTTATTCTTGAAATGATAGCAGGGTTAGTAAAACCTGATAGCGGCGAAATTTGGCTCAACAACAAGAACATCACACAAGAAAAAATCCAACGAAGGAATATAGGAATGGTTTTTCAGGACAATACTATTTTTCCTCACCTTAGCGTAAAAAACAATATTGCTTTTCCCCTAAAATCAAGAAAAGCAGACAGCAAAACGATTTACGATAAAGTAAAACAACTGGCCGAAAAAACAGATATTTTACATTTATTGAACAGGTGGCCCGAAACCTTATCGGGTGGAGAAATACAAAGGGTGGCATTGGCGCGTACTCTTTCGTTTGAACCCGATTGCCTGCTTTTGGATGAACCCCTGACTTCGCTTGATGTGCAGCTGCGCAGCGGAATGAGAAGCCTGTTTCGTGCAATAAATAATGAAGGAATCACGATTGTACATGTAACCCATGATTTTGAAGAAGCAATCGCTTTGGCCGATAAAATTGGGATTGTTCAAAATGGAAACATTATACAATTTGGAGAACCAAAAGAAGTTTTCCACAAACCAAAATCAAAGTTTATTGCCAATTTTACCGGAATAAAAAATTTCTATAATGCATATATCAAGTCTGATGAAGTATTGTTGCTTGAAAATAAAATTGAATTAATACAAGCTTTGGGGAAAGTGCAAGGG
>Ga0307929_1001958_pt1 | contig 14205 bp, 9 predicted proteins | sample AceLakmetage1330_FD_203160 | JGI IMG/M metagenome (GOLD analysis project Ga0307929, IMG submission 203160) | Saline water microbial communities from Ace Lake, Antarctica - #1330 | ecosystem: Environmental > Aquatic > Non-marine Saline and Alkaline > Saline | place: Antarctica: Ace Lake...
GGACTATTCGCCACATGTGGTTTCTATATTATTGCTTTGTCAATATATAGTGTTGTTGCGAGTAGAAAAGTTATTTCTGCAAAAGCCTCATTGTATAAAAACTATTTTACACAATATGTAGTAGATAAATTGTGAAAATTCAAACCGATCTTAAATTTGGCGAAGGTGTTGTTCATAACCCGTGAATTTTTTTAAACGGGCAATTGGAATTCAAGGTCGAAAATTGGCCCCTGCACGGGCCATGATCAAGGAAGTTTTTCCAATTCGTGCACAATGATTTGAAGATCAGGGCGGACATTGATGTCCCCCACATGGGCAAATTGAAGCCTACCCGTCTTATCGATGAGAAAAAGAGCCCTGTCTGCCATGCCGTCGGATCTTAGTACCCCATAACGACGGCTAACATCCCCATGGGGCCAGAAATCCGAGAGCACATCAAACCAAAGTTCTCCCATTTCCCCAGTCCAGGCAAAAAGCGTGGGAATATTATCCACGCTGATACCAAGAACAATAGTATCATGTTTTTTAAATATTTCCTGGGTAATGTTATATCCCGGCCATTGATCTGAGCACACCGGTGTCCATGCCGCAGGAATAAAGGAGAGCATGACATTTTTTTTACCCCGGAAAGCCTTTAACGAAATGGATTTTCCGGAGATGGCAGGCAATTCAAAATCAGGGGCCATGTCTCCAACCTGCACGGTGAGATGACTGTCCACGGGTAATAGTTTCCCTGGATCAAAAATCCTGTTACCAAATCCCCGGGAACCGGCCATGGCAGTGGCGGTTAAACCCGTTAAAAGCAACAGACATAAAAGGATACGATATATCTTGAACATGGCTGTTTTGTACTCCAGTTTTTTAAGACCCCATCGCAACCCCGGCGACATCTGGGAACATCAGGGAAGGATAAGGTAATTATAGTTACTATCCCATGATCAACTGGGATCCTTTGATCTTTTTAAAAGGGTTTCAAGAAACGCTTGCGGATGGGGCGCATCACCGGGACCAGAATAAAATTTCTCCAAATTACCCTTGTCGTTGCGTTTTAACCCCAAAAAATGGGGAGTCCGAACTTCCCCAATTTTTTTATGGATAACAAAGTCTGAATCACTGAAAAGCGGAAATTCAATGGCATATTTTTTCCTGAAAAACTCAATTTCAAAAGCAGAATTCCCCGCACCAATCCCCAGGAACCGAATGGTCTTGTCCTGGGAAGGCAAGCCTTGAATCAGGGAAAAAAGCGTATTTATATTGGCCGCCTCACGCTGGCAGATGGGACAATACATGGAAAATATCTCAATGATAACAATATCCGCCTTGATCTGCTCCAGGGAAAAAGAATCTCCACTCAACAGACCAAGATATTGTCTATGAACGTCACTTTCCGGAGCAGACAATGAAAAATCAAGTGCTGGCTCAGCCTCACTGACCTGCCCAAGAGCTTGGCCGCAGCAAAGTGTCAGAAACAGCAGGCTCAAACATATCAAGTTAAAGTATCTCATGGTAAATTTCCCCTTACAAATGCTTGAAAATTTAGGTTTGATCACTATATCAGCCAATTTTATCAGATCCATAAACTGAAGAAAAAAAATCCTCAAAGGCTTGGTTTTGGACACCCCAGATCTGATTCCTGAACGGTAATTCTCAGGAACCATTCTCCAGGGACGAGGCATTGGTATATCCTTTTTCCCGGGCCTTGATATCAAGGTGAAGGGAAGAAACCATCTCAAGACCGGGGACAAATGGACGATCCATCTTTCTTAAATCCACCACCTTTATATATTGATGACAATGATCGCAGAGGTTGACCCGGTACTCCTGCTCTTCATTGGTGAAAAAATAAAGCTGCTGATCCTTGTCATTGTTTTCACAATAAACACATCCCATCCTCCCCACGGCCCATTGATGGCTGCAAAAAGAACATTTTAGATGCCGTTTTCCATCCTCATCAAAAAAGGCCATATCTGGTTGATTTCCACAGATGGGACAATATCCTTTTTTCATTTCCGCCGGGGGTGTCAGATAGGTTTCAAGCTGTTGTGAACAGGCTTTTATGCTGGGCACCATGCTGGAGTACGTGAAAAAAACCAGTTCTGAAACCTGCCCGCCTGATTTGTCTGCCTGCTGTTCCAGCACGTTCTCCTGATTATTCAAAATAGCAGTTATCACTGTTTCCAGTTCAAACTTCTCTTCCTGCAATGCCTTTTTCAACACCTGTGCCCCCTGGGACAATTCCGGGGCCAGGTCCTGGGCCAGGTCACAAATTTTTACGAACAATTGTTCTGCTTCTTTTACGTCAATTAAGAATTCTGAGGGATCAATCAGCGGCAGTTGACTTTGCTGTTTAATGTCAAGAAGATCAGGGCTGATGACAATGGAAGACAATTCAATTTCTGCGCTGCTCTCCTCCTGGGCCAGAAATACCTGGCTGTAAAAATCCAGGATGGGCTGGTAAACAGGTCTGATCTTTTTAATCACATCTGCGGTCTGTTTTATCTGGTCCATGGTATTCATAGGGATTTTCCTTATCACTTAATGATGATATTTTTATAAGAAAGTCTCAGCAACGTACTATAATTAAAGGACTTTCATTTTTCGTTGTGGCAGTGGTTACTGCCATGTATGTTTATATGAAACTCTGATACCGAAACACCGACAGCAGAGCCACCGGCGGCATGATGCCTGATACGAGAACAAACACATATTGGATTCCCCGTTTCCAGGGGAATCCAACATCCATCGGTTAAACCCGCATCAATTTAGCAAAGGGACCCATGATTTTTCGAAGGGCCACACTGCGACTGATACCGCCTCTGCCGGCACTGGCCACAGCATATTCTGAATAAAGTGCAGGATCAAATCCCACAAGGTAGATAACATTGACCTCATCGGGATTCAAAAGCTGGGCCTTGGGAAACTTCTCCTTGGCTATTCCAAGCCTTTTCTGGGCAAGGGCCAGCATCTCGTCACGCTCTCCAAAGTTCATGGCACCGGTGGGACAGGCCGTGACACAGGCGGGTTTTAATCCATTGTGCACCCGGTCATTGCACATGTCACACTTGGCAAGGGTGCCATCGGCGGCCTTTCTGGGAACATCGTAGGGACAGGCCGCAATGATATCATCGGCATCCAGTTTCCTGGTTTCCCGGGTATAGATGATTGCCCCGGTGGCATCATCCCGGTAAATGGCAGATTCATCATAGGCAGCTTCAAGGCAGGGAGCCTCTTCACAATGCCGGCATTGATCCGGAAAAAACAGCCACTCTAACTTTCCGTTGATGATCTCTTCCTTCATGCGCACAAGCTTGTAAGTATCAAAGGACAGGTCCTGGGGATTTTGATGGCTCCCCACATTGATTGTCTCTTCAGCTGGAAGATCATGCCATTGCTTGCATGCCACCTGGCATGCCCTGCAGGCAGTACAGATGGTTGTATCGATAAAAATTGATTTAGACATGGTGTGATCCTCCTTAAAGCTTTGTCACATTGACCATAAAGGCTTTGGTTTCAGGAATCCGGGTGTTGGGATCTCCCGCCGACGGGGTCAAGAGGTTGGCGCTTTCTTCTGTTCCAGTGGCAGGCCATCTCCAACCATAATGCCAGGGGATACCCACCTGATGCACGGTGGAATATTCACCAATAGTAAAGGGCTTGAAGCGTTTGGTAACAATGGCGGTACACTCCAGCTTGCCCCTTGCACTGGAGACCAGAACCCGCTCTCCGTTTTCAATACTCCGAAGTTTTGCCAGTTCCTCACTCATCTCCACAAATACATTGGGCTCCAGTTCCATGAGCCACTTCTGCGGACGGGTCATGAGGCCCGTCTGCCAATGCTCGGATACCCGGTAGGTAGTACCCACAAAGGGGAATCTGGGATCACAGGTGGCATGCCCGTCCGCTTTGGTGGAATACACCACCGCCGTGGGATTGACCATGTGGGAACTGAAGTAGTTCTTTTCCACCGGACATTCCAGGGGCTCGTAATGTTCCGGAAAAGGACCATCGGCCCTGCCGGGTCCAAAGATCTGCCCCAACCCGTGTTTTCGCATGATAAAGGGCTGTTTGGCATCGGTGCGCTGGGTCCCATCGGGATTTTCCAGGGGATACCATCCGCCATCGGGCACATCGCCCAGCCATTTTTTGGAGGTATATTTGCCATCTTTTGACTCTCCGGCAAATTTAATGACCCACTGCTTGTCATCCCAGGGACGTCCCTGGGGATCAACAGATGCCCGGTTGTAAAGAATCCGTCGATTCACCGGCCAGCACCAGGCAAATTCCGGATACAGTCCAATATTATTAGCAGCGTCTTTTTTGCTTCTCCTGGCAGACATATTGCCCTTTTCCGTATAGGAGTTGCAATACAGCCAGTTACCCGAAGAGGTGGATCCATCGGCCTGGAGCCAGGCAAAACTGGGTACCAGGGTTCCCTTTTTGCAGAGCTTTCCGTTCACGGTGACATCTTTTACAAAATACCCATTAATCTCCTTGGCAGCCTTGTGGGGATCGTAAACCCCGTTGGTCTCATAGTCCCATTTCAGGTTCATGATGGGCTGTTTAAAAACCGAATCAGCGGCTTTGTATTTTTCTTTAATCCGGTGGCCAAGTTCCATGATGATATCGCCGTCAGGGCGGCTGTTGCCCAGGGGTTTGGGACCCTGATACCGCCATTGCATCCACCGACCGGAATTGGTGATACTGCCCTCTTTTTCCACAGAAACCGATGCCGGAAGCATAAATACTTCTGTGCCGACCTTAGCGGGATCTACACCCGGTCCCCGCCAGAAAGAACCCGTCTCATTGTCAAAGATATTGACATTAACCATCCAGTCCAGCTTCTCCAGGGCCTTTCGGGTCTTGGATGCGTTGGAACCAGAGCAGGCAGGATTCTGGCCCCAGGCAAAAAATCCCTCCATCTCCCCTTTATACATGGCATCAAACAGATCAAACCAGGAGTATACGGCCCCATCATCCACCTTGGGCAACCAGGTGTATCCAAACTGATTTTCAGGTATGGCCTTGTCACCAAAAAAGGCCTTTAAAAGACTCACAGAATACTTGGGATAATTCTGCCACCAGTTGGCGGACAGGGGATCATTACTCTTGGGGGTAAATTTTTTATTGTAGGCCGCAAGGCTGTCAGTGGAGGCTTGGGGGGTTTTAAGATAGCCCGGCCAGATATGCCATAAAAGACAATGATCTGTGGAGCCCTGGACATTGGATTCACCACGAAGGGCGTTCACACCGCCACCGGCAACCCCCATGTTGCCAAGGAGCAACTGAATCATGGCCATGGATCGAATCATCTGGACCCCCACTGTGTGCTGGGTCCAGCCCATGGCATACATGACGGTTCCGGCCTTGCCCGTTACACCCGTTTTGGTATAGGTCTCATACACCTTCAAAAGATCTGCTTTGGCGGTGCCGGTGACCTTAACCACGGTATCTACATCATACCGCTCATAATGTTTTTTCAGGAGCTGGAAAACACAGTGTTTATCGCCCAGGGTTTTGTCAACCTTGGGGACACCCTTGTCATCCATCTGAAAGGCCCAGGAGGTTTTATCATACCCGCCCATGGAGGGGCCGTCTCCTTCACTCTTGCTATAGCCGGAAAAGAGTCCGTCTTTGAAATCAAAGGATTTGTCCACAAGAAAGGAGGCATTGGTATAGGCGGTTGTATATTCTTTATTATAGAGATTATTATCCAGAATGTATTTGATCATGCCCCCGAGAAAGGCAATGTCTGTTCCAGATCGCAAGGAGGCATAAATATCCGCCTTGGATGAGGTTTTGGTGAACCGGGGGTCCACACTGATCAGGGGCGCGCCCTTTTCCATGGCCTGGGTAACATATTTAAAGGAGATGGGATGGTTTTCAGCAGCATTACTGCCCATAATAAGAATACAATCACTATTTTTGATGTCAATCCAATGATTTGTCATGGCACCACGTCCAAACGACTCTGCCAGAGCCGCTACAGTTGCGCTATGTCAGATACGGGCCTGGTGTTCCACGTAGACAAGCCCAAGGGAACGCATCAACGACTGGTAGATCCAGCACTCCTCATTGTCCATGGCTGCCGATCCCACCGAAGCAATACGCGTGGTGCGGTTGACGGTCTGGCCCTTGGCATTGGTCGTTTCAAACGTTTTATCCCGGGTTGTTTTAACCTTTTCAGCGATTTTATCCAGGGCCCAGTCCCAGGAAACCGTCTGCCATTTGTCCGAGTAGGGTGCCCGGTACATGGGCTCTGTGAGACGATTTTCATTTTCGGTGAGCTGTTTAAGAGAAGAGCCCTTGGAACACAGAGCCCCCCGGTTGATGACATGATCAGGGTCCCCTTCAATATTGATAACCCTGCCATCGCCGCGTTTGCTGGTGTGTACAATGGCACCACATCCCACCGCACAATAGCAGCAGATGGTGGTGGTTTCCTTTGCATACCGGGTTTTCAGCATGCCTGCATGGGATTTGACCGGTTTAAGGTCAAATCCCAGCCCGCTGACAGCAATACCAGCAGCGGTGGCACCGGAAAACTTCATAAAATCTCTTCGATCGAGTTTCATGTAAAGATATCTCCCTTTGTTAAAGATAAGGTCCATGCCTGGATGGTTCTCTCCATTATTGATTACATGGCAATACCACAGGGGGGTTACAGAAAGGTTACACGAAGGGTGTGAAAAATAAAAAAGCCCCTTTCCAGAAGAATTGATCACTGTAAAGGGGTTTTTTAAAAAAATCATTATTAAATTAAATAATACAAACTCCGATGTGGAGTGAAATAAGGAATTATTAAATCTACAATCTCTGAATGCAACCTGCATGCCAATGTTTACTTTTTACGTCAAGTATTACAAAAACTGCCATTGCGGGTAGCCTTTTCCGTACCCTTGGATATCCATTTCAGAAAACGCTTAAAAAAACCTGTTTTCTGCCCTCCATTCCCTTTATCTTCCTCCTTGTTTTCTTCCTTAATATTTTTTTCCATGATTCCCCCTTGGCTTAAGTATAATTCACCCTGATTTAAGTATAAACGGTTACGTTGCTTGACATTGTGATATTTTATCACTAAAAAAGAAGATTGAACATAAGGATTCCCAAACGATGCTTGACTGGGAAACCAGGCACATGGCAAAAAAAGATGGCACAACAGGGTTGGACCAAACAGGAGTAGCGGTGGCGATAAAATCAAAGGCATGGCATGACAACATGATTGAAACCCGGGTTCACATCGAAATTGAAGCCCGCTATCTCTTTCTCCTGGAAATTTTTAAAGACTACCCTGCCCTTGGCAAGGAATTAACCCTGTTTTTAAAAGAGCTGTGCAACCCCATGAGAAACTGGCACTTTCTGGTGACAGAGGCCCGTAAATTTTGTCTGGACAATCTTAATATCCTTCGATCCCACCCCTTTGGCACAAGGGCCGTGGCCGGTTTCATCGATATCTTTCACCGGGGAGTGGAGTGTGCCGACATCCGGGAGACCCGCCAGGAAGCAGTGGATCAGCTGATGCAGTTTCTCCAGCGAATTATAAGGGAATATGGCACAGATGCCGACACCATACTGCCGGAAATAAATCGATCCCTGGTGCGCATGCATCAGTATGAAGATGACCGTTTTTTGCTGTTTGTAAAGAGTTACTACCGCCTGAACCGCCTGGCGGCCCTGCTGTTAAAAGTCCCCTTTACGGAAAAAACCCAATGGCAGCCCCTGAACCGGGTGCTGTTCCGCTACCATGGCATGAACTGCCGAATGTGGTGCCTTGAGGATGATCCCTTAACGGCCTTTGAAAGGGAAGCCCAGGAACCAGAATTGCCCCCCGAAGTCAAAGCGCTTTTTTCCCCCATTTCCCACCGGGCCATGGAACAGGTAACCGCACAACTGGAAAAGATGGCAGATGACAATGGTTTCAGTGATTGTGCCACCACCGTCCAATTGATGGGATTCCCTGAGTTCAACCATATCATATCTATTTATAAAGATCTTCCCAGACAGCTTTTAAAATCCGGTGAATCCAGCAGGCAGGGCAACCACTGGAAGGTGATTTTTTTATTTCAAATCATCAACATCCCCGATCTTGCCATGGTCCACGACGTCACATTAAAGGACATTAATGCCACCTTAAGATGGCTCATTGGCCATGAGAGCAACCCCTATATCCGGCAATTAATTCTCCAGACCTTTACCATTCTAAAACTTCGATCCCAGGCCTTCCCCGAGGCAACACTCAATGCCATATTAAATATGGGAAAAGGCGTTTACAACACCGGAGACAGTGACCTTGTAAAATTTTTTATCCAATGTGTCATTAAAACCGGTTTTCAATTCCCATACATAGAAGGCGTGGGTACCAACTGGCAGGTGAAATCCAACCATGCCCATCTTTTAAATATTCGGGTGTGGCTGGAGCTTATCTCCTTAAATCCCCACTGGTCCATGAGCCTTATGTCCCGTCTCACTATCTATCTTTCCATCTGTGGTGTTTTTATTAAAGACACCGACCTTTTCCCCCGGGATATCACCACCCTTTTAAACAGCCCCTTTGAACCGGTGTACAATCTGTTAAAACAACTCACCCGGCTCTTCCCCGTTTATTACAATGAAATTGGGGCAGAGGGGTCTATCCGGGATTTTTCCACCCGCATGGATGAGCTCACCCAGCGCCAGGACAGTCTGGTTCATTTTTATCGCAAAAGAATCCATGTGGAGAGCAGCAACCGCATCATCACCATGACCGAAGCCATATTTCATTTTTGGGAAACCCGGGATATCCAGGGACTCCTGCCCTATGTTCCCACGGATTTCACGGAACAGATTTCCAACGATACCCGCCACCTTAACGGGGTTCATGAAGTTCTCCAGGTGCTGGTCACCCGTGGCATTGAAATCCCAGGGGATCTGCTCACCACGCCCCAGGAAGAATTAACGTCCATCATCCACCACAGTACCGGGTCTAAAGGCTGCATGGAGGACCGGGAAAGGGTGATACTCCTGATCCGTCTATACCGACTTCTCTACCATAAATACACCCCCTCGTGCACGGAGATCAACCAATACCTGGACCACATCAACACGGCCTGGATTCCCCAATTTAATCTTCTCCGGGAAGCACTGGATGCCCAGAAAGATCCCCAGGTAAAAATCAAGGCCCGGCTCCAAAAACTCTTAAGCTATCTGGGGGTGCTGAAAAAGGAGTTGTTATCGGAAAACCGATCCGAAGCCCGGGAAAACATTTTCAAAAAACGTCATTTTACAGCGGATATCCCCTCCCTTTACGGCAGTTATCATGAGCCAAAATTTGATGCATTGGGTCTGAGCTTTCGCCTGGAATCCATGGTAAATCCCCTGTTTGAAAATCTCATTGAAGAGCTGGACCTGACGTTAATCACCAAGGTGACTGTGCACAAAATCAGAAATCGCCTGCGGATGTTTTACACAGCCCTGAAACTGGATGGCATCTCTTCGTCTGAGTATGAATTCCAAATGGTTCTGTTGACCCATTCCCTGGAGGTCCAGGGATTTTCCTTTACCCAATACCTGGATATTTTCAAGAGCCTGACCAAAGCCGTTCAAAATATCATGAACGACTATTTTCACACCGTCCATCAGGAGCATTTGGAGGATGCCCTGGAGCGGATCCCCCTGGATCTCTTAAATGAAAAATATGACACCGGAGATGGATTGACCAACCCCGGAGAACAGGTGGCAGAACTATTTTTTCGGGAACGCATGGCCACCTCCCTGGGACTTCAACAGCTGGATCTTTTTTTAAGTAAAATTCTCACCACCCTTCATCAGCAGGCCCAGGAACTGCCCCAGGAACATCTCCAGAAATTGTTGATGTATGATCCCAAACGCATTATTACCTCTTTAACCAACCCCAAATTTTGGATACTGGGTGCCATGGACCTGGGTAACAAGGGAAACAATCTGGTCACCTTAAGTGGGTGTAACCTTCCCGTGCCACCGGGATTTATCATCACCACCGAGGCCTTTCGCCACCGGGAATTGATTGAATCCTATCCCCCGGCCCTGGCTAATTTTCAGGAACAGATTCTCTCGGCAGTGGGGGGGCTGGAAACGACCACTGGAAAAACCTTTGGAGACCCGGCCAATCCCCTGCTTTTGTCGGTTCGCAGCGGATCTGTGATTTCCCAGCCAGGCATGATGGATACCCTCATTGATGTGGGTATAAATGAAGAAATCGCCCAGGGAATTGCACATCGCACCGGAAATGGGTGGCTTGCCTGGGATAATTATCGCCGATTCATCCAGTGCATCGGCATGATTCAGGGCATTAAAAGAGATGATTTTGACGCGGTGATTCTCCGGTACAAAAAGAGATGGAAATTGCCCTATAAAAGTCTGTTCACCGGTGAACAGATGGAGATTGTTGCCCTGGCCTACCGGGACAAAGTGAAAAAAGCAGGTATTTCTTTCAGCAATGATCCCTTTAAACAACTCTTCCAGGCCATTTTACTGGTGCTTGACTCCTGGAATGCCCCCCGGGCCAAAGCCTACCGTGAAATCATCGGTCTTTCCCAGGACTGGGGAACCTCGGTGACGGTGCAGCAGATGGTGTTTGGGAATATTTCCAATGAGGCTGGCAGCGGCGTGATCATCACCCACGATCCCCGGTCCCCCCGGAATCAAATCAGCCTGTGGGGGGATTTTACCCAGCAAACCCAAGGGGAAGACGTGGTGGCAGGCCTTGTGAACACCTTTCCCATTTCCATTGCACAGCAGGAACGGGAGATGCGAAACACCGATACCACATTGGAAAGCCATTTCCCTGATATTTACAATGGACTTTTGACCTGGGCTGATACCTTGATCACTAAACAGGGCTGGAGCCCCCAGGAAATTGAATTCACCTTTGAAGGCCCCGATCTTAAAGATCTTTATATTCTACAGTCCCGGGATCTGGGCATCCGGGAACAACAAATACGCCCCATGTTCGACCAGCAATCATGGATCATGGCAAAAGATCGTTACTTAGGTCACGGCATCGGGGTCAGTGGGGGTGCCATGTCCGGACGTCTGGTCTTTACCCTCCAGGACATTGAGCAATGGCGGGACCAGGAACCCGGGACATCCCTCATTCTGGTCCGGAATGATACGGTTCCCGATGATATCCGGGAAATCCACGCAGCGGACGGACTTCTCACGGCCCGGGGGGGGATGACCTCCCACGCCTCCATTGTGGCCTATCGACTGAATAAAACATGCGTGGTGGGATATCGCAACATGGTATGTAACGAACGTAAAAAAGAGTGCCGATTTGATAATGTTGTTGCAACATCAGGGGATTTTATCAGCCTTGATGGGCATAAAGGCACTGTTTTCATGGGACAAATTGACATTGCTGCGCCGAAAAACCAAAGTTGACCCACTGTAATCAAATTTTTTGTATTGACATATATTCAACAGGGGATAAAAATATGAATTTGGGTCTTTTTAAAAACCAGTCTTGATACGTTGGTACATGACTACTTCAAATAACCCACATGTCCTGTCAGACACAACGAATATTGGGTCGTAGACGCGGAGCCAAATGATATCATGCCGCCCCCCCCCCGACGGGCAATGGGCCTGGCCCGGAACCTTAGACGGCCCTATTGGCCGGTTCTTATTACCCATCGGGGGGGGCCTCTGCTGAGGGTACTTGGACACTTCATTTTCATATAAACATACATGGCAGTCACCACTGACACAACGAAAAATGAAATTCCTTTAATTCCAGCAGGTTGGTGAGACTTTCTTATAAAAACATACATGGCTATAAGACCAGCCACAACGAAAAATGAAATTCCTATTCTTCTATCACTTTAGACGGAGTTTCATATAAAAATGGAATACATTAAAATATTCAGATGCAAATACCAAATGCCCTGCCCACCCAAATTGGTCAATATTATGCTAAATTTCAGTCATATTTACTTTTATTTTAAATGAATACAACTAAGCTAAAGGATATCTCATGGATTTAAATCAAAGCAATGGAAAAATTGGCATTAACGGATTTGGTCGCATTGGAAAACTCACCGTCTGGCACCACATCAGCAGAAAATACTTTGATGAAATTGTTGTCAATGTGGGCCGACAGGTGGGCAATGGCATGGCAGATCTGGCCCATTACATGGAACGGGATTCCACCTATGGACTTTTAAGCTCATATCTGTATGGATTTAAAGGAAAACCGGTGATCACCGACATTGACGAAACAAACGGTACCATGATGGCGGACGGGACAAAAGTGACTTTCCTTCGATCTGCCAGAAATCCTGCTGACATTGCCTGGCAGGAAAATGGCGTAAAACTGGTGGTGGACACCACCGGTCAGTTTCTGGACCCCATTGCACAGGCAGATACCCCCAAAGGCGCTTTGAGGGGACACATCTCCGCCGGTGCGGAAAAGGTCATTGCCTCGGCCCCATTCAAGTTTAAAGACAAGGGGCTGGACCTCAAAAACGCCATGCCCGAAGATGCCGTGACAACGGTGATGGGAATTAATGACCATGTTTATGATCCCCGGAAACACGCACTGATCTCTAATGCCTCCTGCACCACCACCTGTCTGGCTCATATGATGAAACCGGTGCTGGATGTCATGGGGTCCCAGAAAATTCTTTCGGCATCCATGGCCACCATCCATGCGGCCACCGGCTCCCAGCAGGTATTGGATAGGCTGCCCGGGTCCGGCGCCACAGACCTGCGGAAAAACCGCAGTATTCTCAATAATATTATTCTCACCTCCACCGGCGCTGCCAATGCCCTTCGCCTGGTGATTCCAGAGATGGAACGTATCGGGTTCATAGCCGAATCTGTGCGCATTCCCACCAGCACCGGCTCCCTGGTTATCCTGGTATTGAATCTCCAGGAAGATCCAGGGGGGGAGCCCATCCGGCGGGACATCATAAACGATATTTACCGCCAAGCTGCAAAAAATGACGCCCGGGATTATCTGCATTACACAGATAAACAAAACGTCTCCGGTGACATCATTGGCATGCCCCGGGCCGCTGCCACCATTGAAGGTCATGAAACCCACACCCGAACAGCGGAAATTAATATTAATCTTTCCAACGTCCCCGGATTGGATCAAAGCATTATTGCCACCCTGGAAAACAAAAATATCCATGTGCCTATGACCCAGACTGTTATTTATGGCTGGTATGACAACGAGCTTGGCAGCTATGTCAATATGCTTGGGGATCGCACCGTCACCATTGCCGAAGATATGTAAAGTTACTGCCTTGCTGCATCCTTAATTTTTATGTTGTTAATGATAAATTAGACCATCGGTTCGACCATTTGTTTTATAAAAAATTGAATTTATTGATATAAAAAATAACAAATAACCTAGTAAATATTCGGCCAGCACTTCATCTTCGTCTATTTGGCCCTACACACATAGCATTCGTATGCTACGCAACCCCAAATAAACGAATGTGGGGCACTGGCCAGACATTTACATTGCCAAACCGAATATTCACAAAACCTAAATAAAATTTATTTAGATTACAGTATGTTATGATGGCTATCGAACCGAGGGTTAGAACTGTCCTATTCGGCCAAACAAAAATACCAGCCCCTCTGGAGAGGCTGGTATTTTTTTTAATACGAAAACCCCGTCAAACCGAAAGGATTTTCAAGCTTTGTTGTGGGCAAAGCAAGGAGAAATAACAGGTCTGCCTCAATATCAACCTACAACAGATCACTATAAAAATCATTGCCCTTGTCATCCACAATGATAAAGGCAGGAAAATCCTCCACAGTCATCATGAAGACGGCTTCCATACCCAGTTCTTCGTATTCCACCAGCTCTACTTTTTTGATAAAATCCTTACCCAGACGGGCCGCAGGGCCCCCGGGAGAACCCAGATAAAATCCGCCATACTCCTTACAGGCATCGGTGACCTGCTGGGAACGGTTACCCTTGGCCAGCATGATCATGGACCCACCCTCTTTCTGAAAAATGGGCACATAGGGATCCATGCGACCGGCAGTGGTGGGACCAAAGGAACCAGAGGCTTCACCTTCCGGTGTTTTGGCAGGCCCAGCATAGTAGATAATATGCTTTTTGATGTAATCGGGTAATCCCTTGCCACTATCCAATCTTTCTTTAAACTTGGAATGGGCAATGTCCCGACCTACAATAATTTTACCAGTGAGCAGCAAGCGTGTGGAAACAGGATA
>Ga0307929_1001962_pt1 | contig 14189 bp, 10 predicted proteins | sample AceLakmetage1330_FD_203160 | JGI IMG/M metagenome (GOLD analysis project Ga0307929, IMG submission 203160) | Saline water microbial communities from Ace Lake, Antarctica - #1330 | ecosystem: Environmental > Aquatic > Non-marine Saline and Alkaline > Saline | place: Antarctica: Ace Lake...
ATTTCCGGTATGACTTCAGAGACGCTAATTAGCTCCAGCAGTACATAAAGCATATGTCAAATTTTTTGGTAGGCTTGATTCTTTGAGGTATGCTCCGGAAACCAAACGATTTTTGTTCTTTTTATTTTGCGATTGATTTATGGAGGGTTACTTCCCGATGGTACTGAAAAGTAAGCAAATTTCAATCCTGATTATAATTTCCTGCATCTTTTCAATGCCACTAATATCGTGGGCCAAAGAGAAATATCTAACCATCAACTGCACCATTCATTCTCCCTATGAGGTTTTCTTCTTTCGATTGGTTGAAGAAGCCTGTGCGCGGAACAATATCACCGTCACCAGATCCACACCTCCTGTGGGTCGGTCACTAATCAACGTTAATGAAGGGATCGATGATGGGGATGGCCCCAGGATTGCCGGGTTGACATCAATTTATCCCAATATGGTTATGGTTCCGGAAACTTTCGGGAACTTTATTTTCGGGGTGTTTTCAAAGAACAAAGATATAAACATCGACGGATGGAATAGCTTCTCGAAGTTAAACGTGGCTTATATCACGGGATGGAAGATTTTTGACCGTTATGTGAAAGATGCAAAATCTATCACAACCGTGAAAAACAAGGATCTTCTATTCAGGCTTCTAGATGCCGACAGAACCGATGTGGTGTTGATTACAAAAATGGCCGGTTATGCTATGGTTCAGAAACTCGAATTGAAAGGCGTTCAATTTTTTGAGCCGCCCCTCGCTGTTGTGCCCAACTTTTTGTATCTGAACAAGAGACATGAAGCACTGGCGGTTCAACTGGGCGAAACCCTCAAGGCTATGAAACGCGATGGGACCTATCAGAAATTATACGATGAAATGATGAATCCTCACCGGGCCAATTGAAAAAATGCTGAAGACACCTGTCAACCTTTCCAAAAGTGTACTTGTAAAGCGTCTGATTTATAGACTCATCATCTCTGCGGCGATGCTGATGTTGGTCTCTCTTGTTGTCACAGCATTTCTGACCTGGTCCTCTGAAAAAAGAGGTTTAGAGAACCAGTTCAAAGAAATTGAAAGAAACTATGGCAAAATTATTCAATCAGCTCTGTGGGAAAATGATGCAGAGACTATCAAGATTATTCTGATGAGCCTTTCTCAGATGCCGGGGATTCAATCCGCCCATATTCATCAAGAAAGCCGCATCAGATTCAAAGCAGGTGAAAAAGACCCGGATATGGGATTTGTACACAATTTTCAAATCAGTCGTACCTACAATGGCAAAGTCTACGAATTAGGCCACCTCCATGTCGAACAAGATCCGAATTATGTAAGCCAGAAAATAATTCGGGAAGTGCTCGTCATTGGATTATCGCAGGCGGCAATTATTCTTTTAGTTTCCCTTCTCATGTTTGTTTTGACTTACCGCTTTGTCATTGTGCGTCTGTTGACCATACAGTCACATACCGCCTCATTATCCCCTGACACATTGAATGAACAGATGATGGAAATGCAAAAAACTTCCGACCCGGACGAACTGGATGATCTGAGCAAAACAATTAGTAAAATGCAAAATAATCTTCAAGCGTCATTTGCGGCCCAAAAAGCTCTTGAGCGGGAACTGAGGCAGGACCAGGAAAAACTCGAAGACATTGTTAGGGAAAGGACAGCGTCTCTCAACACAATCAACGAACAACTGCTTCTGGAAATTGGCGAAAAAGAAAAACTCCAGGCGGAGCGGGAGAAGATCATTGTTGACCTGCAAAGCGCCCTCGATGAAGTCAAGAAACTAAGCGGGATGCTGCCCATCTGTGCTAACTGCAAGAAAATTCGTGATGACAAAGGTTACTGGAATCAATTGGAAGGCTATATCTCCAAACACTCCGAAGCAGTTTTTTCCCATGGTATCTGCCCTGAATGTGCCAAGAAGTTATATCCTGACTTTGATTTATATGAAGAATAAGGCACTGGGGAAATCTGGATTCGACATTCCATTCCGCTTTTGTTTTCAGTTTGTTATATGAAAGGGGAAAGATTTTATGTGATGAGCTACATCCCATCACCACCCATAATTCAAATCATTATCGAAGCCTTGAGAAATGAGACCCACATTTTGCGGCCGCTTACTTCATAGAAAGTCACCAAATAACCAAAGGCTCCCTCTATATCATCCTTGTTGCAAGAATTTTTTTTCAGGACGAAACAATTGATCTGCCAGCCTTGTGTAAATCGGCTGTCCCAGAATTCAAAAATACGATACGCAAACTGGCATGATCCCCGATTCAACCTAACTATATAAACCTTGAATTTAGACTGCCCCCAGAAAAACGAAAGAGTACATCTGGTAGTGCTAACCTGTTGCGTGTCTGAAAAGGTGCTCGTTTTTTGATTTTTGTCTCTTCTTTGGTCTTTATTTGGTAATGCTAAAATCATATCAGGGCTGGAAAGGACCAATACTTAGAACCTGTGATATCATCATTTGGAGGGGCGGATCGGAAACTGAGATATGCCATAGCTCTAACAGCTTTTTGGGTGTTTTGAAACCCGTTGATATCTCCAACGTATACATCTTTTGGGTGACCGTGTGGTATCTGCTATCGTTCCCAGGCTTCTGAATGCTAACAATTCTTGTAATATCAAAAGTATATCTCAGGTTTACAATTTCCCAGACTCGAATATATTACCAGTTTTTTGAACCCTAATATTCAGGGGTTTTGTTAAATTATTCCCAACACAACCAAGTGCTTCGCACAACGGAAACAGGGACTCTCACACGGGGCCGGAATACGCTCAGATCATGGAGAAGTGTTCAAACCTCCGGCAGATGCCTTGAGGTCATGACCGGTCTCAGTCGGCTGCAGACCATTTTTTGAAATCGGATCTCCTTTACAGCTATTGAGCTTGGTTCTAACTTCGCCCACTTGATACGATCATCCGAGAATAAGTTCGACAGTTCATAATCATAATCATAATCTTAATCATACTCTTTTTAGCCTATTGCAGGGCTCTTCGATTATGATTATGATTAAGATTATGAGTAGGAAAACAACGCTAATGGCCGATGTTGGGACCAAGCCCCAACTATTGATAGGATGGACCCACCCTTTTTGACAGAATAAGGGATCCAGGTGTCCTGGTTTGTTACTTCAAACCTCATGTAATCTATTTGAAAACTGCCTTTGTCCGCTGTCAAGGGAACGGGGGGTGGTCCCCATAATTCCCCAGTACCTTCTATTTTTCCGGCCCTGAACCGATATGTCACCACCGATCGTTACCCTTTTTTAGCTCCCACAATAAAAAAACTACCTTGTTTGCGCCAGCGCAAAGACGCGGGTGGAAATAACGGCTATCGTTTTTTTCAACAATGACCGACGAACCGAATTTTCGAACAAAACGGAAAAAGAGGAAAGCCATGCCACAGGAAATCATGATTGTTGCGCTTTCGGCCATAGGCCCGGTCATCGGATCCGGTATAGGCGTCTGGAAAAGGCCTACCACAAACTATATTCACAACATGCTCTATTTTGCGGCGGGTATCATGCTGGCCATTTCTTTTCTGGATTTGATTCCCGAAAGCCGCCACTTGGGATCCATCTTGACCTGTGTGGCAGGGTTGGCCATCGGTGCCACGGCCATGTGGGCACTTGACCGGGTGTTTCCCCACGTTCATGGATGTGCGGTATGTGGGGAGGACGAGTGTCACATGGGACACACGGCCAATTTCCTGATTCTGGCCATTTTCCTGCACAATTTTCCCGAAGGTATGGCCATCGCCATCGGTGCGGCGACAGATGTCAGTGATTCCATTGTGATTGCGGCTGCCATTGCCATCCACAACATTCCAGAAGGCATCTGCACATCCGCGCCCCACTACTATGCATACGGCAACCGTTGGAAATCGTTTATGTTGTCTTCGCTGAGCGCATTACCTATCGTGGTGGGGTATTTCGTTGCCCGTTACCTGTTCACCCAAATTTCCCCTGAAATTATGTCTGTGCTGGTCGGCGCGACCGCAGGGTTGATGATCTATATCTCCGCCAACGAATTGATGCCGGCCGCTCAAAATAACAGTGGCAGGCAGACTATCTTTTTTTTCATGTTCGGCATCGTCAGCGTCTTGCTGCTTGAACTTATCGGCTGAATCGATTCCGAATTAAAGAACGGCATCGGAAAGGAAAATAAGCGTGAAATCAAATATATAGACCGATATTATTGCCAAATAACTTCTGGAAGGTTACCCATGACTTTTGCAAATGTTCATGGATATGGAACTGATGTGTGTCGATTGTCCAGCATAGGCTTTTCACACCCCCGGGGGTATCTTCCGAGAATACCGCCTTGATCTGAACCAATTGTTCCATCGCATCTATTAAGGTTATCGGAGATGACGAGGAATCACAGGGGCTGTTCACTCCAAAAAAAGATGGGCGGAGCAGTCAAAAAAACAACATGATATGATTTAATGAAAGGAAGCTCACATGGAAAAGGATTGGGAAAATAGAAAAGACCGTTTTGGGGTCGTGGACGTGAGAAAATTAACCAGTAACTTTTTGCCGGGACTTCTCAACAAAGCAGGTGAAGTTGAAGTGGGGGAAGGGATATGTGTAGTTCAGAGTTTTGAACCTATTCCCCTTTATTCCGCCATGGCTTCTCTCGGTTTTGAGCATATTACCGATAAGGTCTCGGACAATGAATATCGGGTATCTTTTTACAGAAAAGAAAAAAAGGAAGCACCATTTCCCGGTACCGGGGATGTTCCACTTAAACCGGCTGCCATGCTGAATTTCAAGAAAATTGACAACTCACTGGCCAATATAGCGGTAAATTTCTGGAATTTGACATGGGGAAAAGAGAAACCTGCAATTGATCTGAAGACGAAATTACTCCTGTCACTTGCAAATGGGGTGGGTGCCGGCAGATATCGCCAGGCAACACGTGAACTGGTAAAGGCGTATTCACTCGGTGTTACCGTAGATGAATTAGATGAGCTTTTTTCCTTGTTTGTGTGGAATGGCGGGATAGGTACCTTCGCATCAGAGATAGGTACTTCGGCTCTGTTTGGCGCATATCAAACAATAAAGGCCCTTGAAGGCAAAGGAAAAACACGTAAAGAGGTGATGAGTGAACTTATGGAAAAATTTGGTGAGAAAAACCCGAAAGTTAACGTGATACCAACGTAACATTGCGGTACCCGTTCACGGAATTACTGAACACCCGCTTGCCCTATATAGTATTACGGTGGACGAACCGTGCAGAGGGCAGGTCTAGGCCTGAAAACACTAACACTTGAAATCTAAAGGAGACAGCGCCATGAAAGCAAGAAAAATTAAAGATCGCATTTATTGGATGGGTTCGGTGGATTGGGACAGTCGTCTGTTTGACTCTCTTATCCCCCTTCCGGATGGAACAAGCTACAACGCCTATCTCATTGAAGGGAGCGAAAAGACTGCCTTGTTGGATACTGTTGATCCCCCCATGGCCCATGAACTCCTCTCTCAGCTTGAAGGCGTCAAAAAAATCGATTACGTCATTTCACAGCATGCTGAGCAAGATCACTCCGGAACAATCCCCCAGGTTCTTGCAAAATATCCCGATGCAAAATTGATATCAACGCCTAAAGCAAAGGGAATGCTTATCGATCTTCTGCAAATACCCGGGGAATCTTTCATGACCGTCGAGGATGGTGAAACCCTCTCTTTGGGGGATAAGACACTGCGGTTTATACATGTTCCCTGGGTTCACTGGCCGGAGACCATGGCGACTTATCTGGAAGAAGACAAAATCCTTTTCAGTTGCGATTTTTTTGGTTCCCATATTGCAACAACTGATCTTTTTGTCACGGATGAAGGTCGTTTCTATGAAGCCGCTAAGCGTTACTTTGCCGAAATCATGATGCCATTCAGGGGCGTCATCAAAAAAGATCTGGAGAAACTTGCGCCTTATGAGATTGAAATGATCGCTCCAGGCCACGGTCAGATCATCAGCAACCCGGCATTTATCATGGACGCCTACCGCGATTGGATTCTCTCGCCCCCCAGAAATACGGTGGTCCTGCCCTACGTATCCATGCACGAAAGTACGAAGCACATGGTTGACCATTTTGTTGCGGCCCTTGTGGAAAGAGACGTCAGGGTGGAACAGTTCAACCTGGCTGTGACCGATATCGGAAAACTCGCCATGGCCCTTGTTGATGCAGCGACAATCGTCGTGGGCACACCCACAATCCTGGCGGGTCCTCATCCTTATGCGGCCTACGCTGCGCTTCTGGCAAATGCCCTACGGCCCAAAACAGAATTTCTTTCCATCATCGGCTCCTATGGATGGGGTGGGAAGACGGTGGAGACACTCGCGGGAATGATCCCCAATCTCAAGGTAGAAGTGATAGAACCCGTCCTTTGCAAAGGGATACCCTCGGAAAAGGATTTCAGGGCATTGGATGATCTGGCAACCGCTATTTCAGAAAAACACAAGGAACATAATTTTGTTTAACAGTTGTTTAGAAGCCTTTAGATCCGAAAAGATATAAGAGGACGTTCCTTTCCGGATAAACAATTAACCTTAATAGAGGAGAAGAATCATGTTTTGTTTTCAATGTCAGGAAACCGCTAAGAATACAGGCTGTACGGTAAAAGGAGTTTGTGGAAAACCGGAGGACCTCGCTAATCTCAATGATCTGTTGATTTACGTTTTGAGGGGTGTTTCCATTTATGGTGAAAAGGCAAAAGAACTGGGAATTGTCGACAATAAAACCGGCCTATTTATTGCGCAGGGCCTATTTTCAACCATTACGAACGTGAATTGGAAAAACGAATGGTTTGTGGACGAAATAAAAGAAGGGCTGAAAATTCGCGAAGGGCTCAAGGCCCGGTTTCTCGCTGCGTACAAGGAACAAAACGGTGAGGAGTTCAAAGGGGAACTCCATGATTCGGCCACATGGTTTTCCGATGATGAAGCGGAATTTTATGAAAAAGCAAAATCCGTAGGGATTCTCGCAACGGAAAATGAAGATGTTCGCTCGTTAAGGGAATTGCTCATTATCGGATTAAAAGGCGTTGCCGCCTATGCCGATCATGCGGCGATCCTGGGATTTGAAAAGGATGACATTTATCAGTTTATCATGGAGGCACTGGCCTCAACCACCAAGGATCTCTCCGTGGATGAAATGGTGGGTCTGGTTATGAAATGTGGAGAAACAGCGGTAAATACCATGGCGCTTCTGGATGAGGCCAATACGAGCGCCTATGGCCATCCGGAGATAACAGAAGTGAATATCGGGGTTCGCGGAAATCCCGGGATCTTGATCAGCGGTCATGATCTGAAGGATATGGAAGAGCTGTTGAAGCAAACCGAAGGGAGTGGCGTGGATGTTTATACTCACGGTGAGATGCTTCCGGCCAATTACTATCCCGCATTCAAAAAATATGATCATTTTGCGGGAAACTATGGTGGTTCCTGGTGGAACCAGAACAAGGAATTCGAGTCCTTTAATGGTCCCCTTGTTTTGACGACCAATTGTCTTGTTCCGCTTAAAAAGGAAAATACCTATCTGGACAGACTTTTTACCACCGGAGTGGTGGGTTATTCCGGGGCAACGCATATCCCGGACAGACCTGAAAATGGAACAAAAGATTTTTCAAAAGTTGTAGAACGGGCGAGGAAATGCGCGCCTCCCATTGAAATTGAAACCGGAAAGATCGTGGGTGGCTTTGCACGCAACCAGGTCCTGGCACTGGCGGACAAGGTTGTGGATGCCGTGAAATCCGGCGCCATTAAGCGCTTTATCGTCATGGCGGGCTGCGATGGTCGTCAAAAATCGAGAAACTACTTTACCGAAGTTGCCGAGCAGCTTCCCAAGGATACGGTTATTTTAACTGCCGGATGTGCCAAATACCGATACAATAAGCTGGATCTTGGCGATATCGGAGGTATTCCGAGGGTGCTCGATGCGGGGCAGTGCAACGACTGTTATTCCCTTGCCGTTATTGCACTTAAGCTGAAAGAGGTGTTTGAACTGGATGATATCAATGATCTTCCCATCTCCTTTGATATCGGCTGGTATGAACAAAAGGCGGTTGCGGTTCTCCTGGCACTTCTTTTCCTCGGCGTTAAAGGGATTCGTCTAGGGCCGACACTTCCGGCATTTGTATCCCCGACAGTACTCAACGTGTTGGTGGAGAAGTTCGATATTAAACCGATCGGCGAAGTCGGAGCGGATATCGAAGCCATGATGGCAGGAAAATAAGTACAAATAAATTTTGACGGGATAGGGGATGATCAGGATATTTTCAATGGGAGTCCCTCCTATCCCGCCAAAAACACCGGAAAAAAGAGAGAAATATAGGGGCAGAATGTGAATTCGATCCTACCACCAGACATTACTGTAAAGGAACTTCTGGACCGCCATCCACAGGCCCTGCAGCCGTTCATGGATCTCGGCCTGTTGTGCGTGGGTTGTCCCGCGGAGGCCTTCCACACCTTGACGGATGTCGCCCGGGAATACCATCTTGACTTGAATCAATTGCTCCGGCAAATCCATACGGCCATCGGAAATGAGGCGCCATAGGCGGGTCTGCATTTTGAGTATTTGCATGCAAACCGATCCATGGGTTGTAGAAGACTTAAAAGTGTGTCATAATTAAAACAATTGCTTTTTTGCTTTCATTACTATTGATCCGGAAATGAACCCGCGTAGACTTGGAATGCCTGAAAAAAATTGTGTTAAATACGAATGGATACGGATCCACATATATTGGATAGCCTGAATAAATCAGAGATTTTTAAGGGCCTTTCCAATCAACAGTATGCAGACCTAATCAAAAGAGGTCGTCGTATAAAACTCCAGCCCAAAAGCATTCTGTTTCATCAGGGTGATCCGGCCACAAGTTGCTTCCTGGTGAATCGAGGACGTTTAAAACTAACTAAGCTCAATGAACAGGGTAAGGAAGTCATCCTCCGCTATATCGGCGTCGGAGAAATGACCGCCGCAATCACTGTCCTCAAAGGCTGGGGCTATCCGGGCACAGCTCAATCCATAGAAGAAACAGAAGTCACCGGTTGGGATAAACCGACCATGACCCAATTGATGCGCCAATACCCGGGTTTGGCAATCAATCTGCTGAGCATTGTTCTGGAGCGCATCGACGATGTGCAGAACCGCTACCTGGAAGTTTGCACCGAGCGTGTGGGTCAGCGTATTGCCCGGTCCCTGCTGCGGTTGATGCGGCGGGCCGGTTCCAAGACCGGGAACGGGATTTTAATCGATATCCCCCTTAGCCGTCAAAATATTGCCGACTATTCCGGGACCACCTTATATACGGTCAGCCGCACGCTCAGCGCCTGGGAAAAAATCGGCTGGATCAAGTCCAAACGAGAGAAAATTGTGGTCACCGATCCTCATGCCTTGGTTCAATTTGCAGAAACCGGCTGACCGACACCCTCTTTGATCTTCCCTCTACCAAAAAACCATGCTGTTTGCGCCAGCGCAAAGATCCCGGAAAAAAGAAGCGGTACTTTGATTTCAAAGATAAACCGGTGAGCCGGATTACCAAATTTAGACGATCCTCCAATTCCAATGAAGGAAGGATATTTTGATTCAAGCGATGTTGAAACCAGCTTTTTTCATTTTTTTTCTATTCATGGCTGCGATGTCCGTGTTTCCCGGGCTCAGTCATGGACTGAGCCTTAAAGACGCCGTTGATCTGGCCCTGGTCAATAATCCGGACCTTCAAAAACAGCGGATGAACCAGTCCTTGAGTGAAAATGACCTGGCCGAAAAAAATTCTCAAAATTATGGTCAATTCGGGCTTGTGGCATCCTACGGCCATTATAATCTGCCTCGAACACTTGCGCCCCTGACCCCTGCTTCCATCCTTTCCGACCCTTATGCGGTGCCCACCACCCAGGATCTTTTCACCACCGGCATCATGTATGAGGTGCCGCTTTTTACCGGATTTGCGCAACAACACTCCGTTGAAATCGCCTTCATGCAGAAAGAGATGGTGGGGGTGGCTCTGAAGCTGAGCGAAGAACAGTTGATCTACAATGTAAAAACCCTGTACGTGAACGCCCTTGCCCTGGAACAACAGGAGGCGGCGCAGAATACTTACGTCCACGCATTGGCAACCCTTCTTGAGGATATCCGTTATGAGGTGAAACTGGGTAAAAAGGCCCGGGTCGATCAATTGAAAGCGGCGGCGGATCTTGAAAAAGCCAACGCTCAGGAGAGCCGGATTAAGACCAGCATCCTGATTGTCAAGGCAACACTTGCCGGGTTGTTGAACGTGACGGAATTGCCCCCCCTGGAAGCGGTTCCCGTAGACCGACGCCTCCCGGAATCCATTGACCCGGGCGATGCCATTCCCGACCTGGACCGTTATCAGTATGCGGTAATGGAAGTGAAAAAGAATGCCAAGCTGGTGGAAAAATCCAAAGCGGACTATTACCCCCAAGTGACTTTCAATGCCTTTTTCGGGCAGAACTTCGGCCCTAACGATTATTCCAACCGATACAGCGGCGAGTGGAACAATCAGGAAATCTGGCAGGCGGTGGTCAACCTCAAATGGAATATCTTTGATTTCGGGGTGCGCAAATCCGCCGGTGAGAAAGCGCGGATCCGTAAACGACAAAGTGAGATGGAAAAATTGAAGACCGCGCTGGATCTAAAAAAGTCCCTGGTTGAGGCAACGGCCAAAATCAAAACGGCTGTTGTTGAATATCGCAGCGCAAAAGCGGAACAGGGCATGACCGGGGAAACCCAAACCATTGAGCAGGTGCGGTTTGATAACGGCGCCATCAACGTAAACGATCTGCTTTATGCCAAGGCCCGCAATCAGCAGGCCATAAGCCGTTTGATCAGTGCCGAATATGCCTGCCTGAGCGCGCAATTCTACCTGGATTATCTGCTGGAGGATGGAAAGAATAAATGAAGAAGCTTGTTTTTATATTGCTGGTGGCGGGGCTTGTCGCGGGCGCCGGTATCCTGCTCAAAAAGCGGATGCAGGAAGCCGAAGATGCCCCCGTCCCCATCCCCATGGCTGTTTCCGTGAAGATTGTGTCACCCAAAGAATCGGCCCTGAGGCAGACGAAGACATTTTTGGCGCAATTGACATCCATTGACATCGCAACGATTGCCTCAAGATTAAACGGTCTGATCACAGCTGTTCAGGTGACCGAAAACCAGCCGGTGAAGAAAGGGGATCTGCTGGTTCAAGTGGATGATCGAGAAACCCTATCCGCCATAAAGTCCCTTGAAGAAACCTTGAAATCCCAGGAATCAGACCTGCAATATACGCAAGCGCTCCATACCCGCAACGAAGCCATTTTTAAAGTAGGGGGTCTGGCCCAGGAAAAACTGGAAGCCTCACAGGTATCCTGCGCCGCAAAACAGGCGGCCGTGGAAGCGACCCGTCAGAAAATAGCGGCCCAGCACATCCAGCTTGATTATTTAAACATCCACGCTCCCTTTGACGGCATCATCGCGGCCATTCTGCTACGAAAGGGGAATCTGGCCACACCCGGCCAACCCATTTTGACCCTCCATTCGCTCCATCAGAAACTCACTTTCAGTTATGTGCCGGATGCTCCGCCCATATCCCCTGGCCAGGCGGTTTTCCTAGGAAAAGAAAAGATTGGAACAGTTTTGAAACGGTACAGTGATGCAAAAAACGGTCTTTTCGTGGCGGAGGTTGCCCTGGATCAGCCCCTTGATCGACCCAACGGCAGCTACATCACCATAAATGTGCTGGTTTTTGCCGGAAACGGCTGCACCGTGCCCTCAAACGCACTCCTGCATCAAAAAGAAGGGGCACAGGTCATGGTGTATGAAAACGGCCGGTTTACCCCTTTTCCCGTCAAAATCCCGGGGCAAAACGAGACCCTTGCCCTTATTGATCCCTGCCCTTCATCGCCTGTGGCCGTCGGCCCGGAGGCGAAGCTGAGCCTATTGTCCACTTATGGCCCTGTACCAATTATCCAGGGAGATGAGCGTGAATAAATCCTGGATCGAAAGGTTGTTACAGCGCCCCTATTTCATCACCTCTTTTCTGGTCCTCTTTGTATTTCTTGGCATCGTAGGTTACAGAAATGCGGATCGAAATCTCTTTCCCGAATCCAATTATCCTGAAATTGCCGTTGTTATGGTGCAACCCGGCGGTTCGGCCAAGACCATTGCCGCCAATATTGCCGTTCCGGTGGAGGAGGAACTGTACACCCTCGATAAAATCCGTCGGGTCTATTCCACCACCATTGATGAAGTATCTGTAATCCGGGCAGAATTTGAATATACAAAGGACCTGGATATGGCGGCCGCCGATGTGGAAAACGCCATCAACAAAATTCGCTCCATTCTTCCCGATGATATCATGGCGCCTCAAATCCACAAGATATCGGCGGCCACAGCCCCCGTCCTGGTGATCGGCATCAGCAGCAAAACCATTCCCCTGCCCGACATTCGACAGCTTGCGGAAAATGAACTGAAGCATGAGTTGATCAAAATCCCGGGCGTGGCCAATGTGGATATCTTCGGCGGTTATCAAAAGGAAGTGCAGATCATCATCGACAAGAAAGTCCTTGACCAATATGGACTGGGTCTTGGAACGGTACTGGGGGTGCTGAAACAAAACGACAAGGATTACGCCATCGGTTTTATCACCAGCGAGAAAAACCGCTACCTTTTGAAATCCCCCGGAAAAAAAGAGACTGTTTCGGGGCTTAAGACCCTTCGCCTGACCCCCGATGTGTCTTTGGGCGATGTCAGCCGTATCTATTTCGGGCATTATGAGAATGCCGCCGCCTATTACGGCAATGGAAAAGCGGCCATAGCGCTGTCCATCCAGCGCGGTCGCGACGCTGATGTCATCAGAACCGTCGCCAGGGTGGAAGCAAAACTGGATCATATGAGGGAAAGATACGCGGATCTGAATTTTGAAGTCACCGATACCCAGAAGGAACTTATTGTCCAGAGCATGGAAAACATGTTTGAATCTCTGAGGGATGCCATCATCATGAGTACCCTGGTGGTCTTTTTCTTTCTGGCCAGTTTCAGGCAGGTGCTGGTGGTGCTGTTGACCATCCCCCTGGTATATGCCGCTACCATAGCGCTCATGTGGATCGTGGGAATCGAGTTCAACGTGGTCACTCTGACCGGCATTATCCTGGCCCTCGGCCTGCTCCTGGATGATGCGGTGGTGGTCATGGAAAATATTGAACGGCATTATCAAACCCGGCAGGGACCCATTGACAAGGCGGTTTTGACCGGTACGCGGGAGATTATGTTTGCGGATCTATCCGGCACCATGACCACCATGATAGCGCTGGCCCCCATCCTCTTTGTGGGAGGCTACCCCCAGACCGTCTTCCGGCCCCTGGCAGCTACCTTGCTGCTGGCGCTGGCGGCATCCTACGTCATATCCATCACGGCGGTCCCCTTGCTGTCGCTCAAAATTCTGGCCGTTGATCAACCTTTCATTCTTAGACTGGAGGATTTTTTTCAGCGGATCACCGGTCGTATTAATAACAGCATCCAAGCCTTTTTCAGCGCCGCGGTGACCCTTGCGTTGGATAAAAAAATGGTTTCCGTCGCCTATTTCATGGTCCTGGTTGCCCTCTTTGTCATCAGCATGCGCATGGTCATGCCCCTTGTGGGCTATGAATTGATGCCCCCCATGGACACCGGAGGGATCAAGGTCAATATGGTCGCCGACCCCAACCTTCCCATTCTTGAAAGCCAGCGCATGGTGACCGAGGCGGATAAAATTCTCAAACAAAGTGGAAACCTGCTGCGCCTTTCATCCGCCATCGGCAGTGAACCCGGTGTCCTCAGCATCGGCAGCGGCAGCGGCATCGATCACATGGCCATCACCGCCACCTATGTTGACCGTTACAGCCGGAAGGAATCCGTATGGGAAATCGAACGGCATCTGCGGCCCCTGATGGCTCAAATAGATAATCTCAAAAGGCTCGAAGTGGTGGATTACGGGGCCACAGCCATGTCCAGCATTCGCGCCAACATTGACGTGATGCTGTCCGGTCCCAATTTTAAAGACCTTGAAACGGCTGGAAACATGGTGGAAAAAGCCCTCTACAAAACGCCGGGACTGGTTTCCGTTTCCCGAACCTGGTCCAATGACAAAACCGTCTATAATCTGGATATCGATCCGGAACGGGCCGCTTTTTACGGATTGAACAGCGCGGATATTTCACACCAGAT
>Ga0307929_1001963_pt1 | contig 14188 bp, 15 predicted proteins | sample AceLakmetage1330_FD_203160 | JGI IMG/M metagenome (GOLD analysis project Ga0307929, IMG submission 203160) | Saline water microbial communities from Ace Lake, Antarctica - #1330 | ecosystem: Environmental > Aquatic > Non-marine Saline and Alkaline > Saline | place: Antarctica: Ace Lake...
TTAACCTTTAAATTAAATCCAACATTCTGATGCACTGTCGATAATGGCTGATCTTAGAACCAAACCCCGATATGGCTTACATCCCCTACCCTGAAGGGATAGGGGTTTTACGCCATTCTTATAAAAACAGGTAACACGCATCAAACCAAAAAAACTCTTATAGTGCGATACTTTACCCCCCAAAAAACACCAATAAGCCAAGCCTGACCCCACACACCTTATTGCTTAAAAGCCCCTTTTTACCATCAAAAAGTACACGCTAAGCCCTTTTTTGCCCATATTTTTGATAACATTATGCATAAAAACAGAAGCTTATCTGGGTCAGACCCGACTATGCAGTTCAGCGCATTGATAATGCTTTGCATGTCTACAGGGATTGTGCTGAATTTTATATCAAGGGCTTCCAAAACCATTTCTCTTGCTTCTGATAACATCCCTTCTTGACGTCCTTCTTGTCGTCCTTCTTCCCGACCAATTCTTTCAGCTGTTGTGATATAAGGCATTTTTTTATCCTCCTCATATTCTTTGTGTTGGGTGTTGAATTCTTTTGACAATAATTCCGGCAATACCATGAGCCAGTCAATGAAACGGTAGAGATTTAATATCTGCTCCCGAGTGAAATCCCTCTCGTAGAGCATGCGGGTAAGTTTCCATTTTCCGACATATCTTTTCTGCGGATCATGCTTTGATGCCTGTGTCATCAGGTGGGCAGCCGTGATCATGGCAAACGGATTAGATTGACTCAAAAGAGCATCCATATCATTGCCCAAACGCTTGAGTTTAACGGTGGGAAACCGGAAATCCACAGAGCACCCCCATTGCGCCCGGGTAAATTTTTTCGGATGCCACCTTGTTTCCTCATCCGCCAATATGGCAAGACTGGTGACCGGTTTTTGATGCTTGTCATAGATTCTGTAGTTGTAAACATACATACGTTCTGGAAAATCATTGTCCCGGGCCGCCTGAATTTCAATGTGAACCATGACGTTGATCTCTTGCCCCTGGTTGGACCACACACTCACAAGCTTATCGGCATAACGCCTGCCAAGACTGGCATCCCTGACAATCTGTTGAAACTCTTTATCCCGGAATTTATATCCCCTGGGCCAGTCGATCTCCTGCTCAAGTATTTCAAACAGCATTTTGGCAATGTCTGTTATTTTCTCCCTCAGTACTGGATCATCCAGATATTTTACTTTAGCTCAGGGGTTGTTGACTTGCCACATATTGAATAACGGTATAGAAGCCTTGATACCATTCAAGACAATTAAACAAAGATTGTTCAAAATCAGTATATTCGTTATCAATTATTTTTATCAAATTGAACCGACGATCTTTGAGTCGTTTGCAATTTAACCCTAAAATATTGATGGTTTTCTGTGCAGCGGTATCCGCTTCGTCAAGAGGAATTATTTTGCCATTCCCCGTGTAAGTAAAACGCAATTGGCAATTCCGATCCAAGGGGGAAACCATTTCACTAAAATAGTTTGTACCTTTCTTATGTCCACAACAATCACAGTGTTGACACGATGCCAACAAATTTTTAAAGTTAAAGGTTTCGCCAGGATTGCTATGTTTATCTTTCAAATGCTCCACATGGGCATCTGTATTTTGCTTTAACGCCACTTCACAATAACAGCACATTTTTTCTTGCTGGTCGATCAGAAGTTCTCTTATTTCACTATAAACAGCATGACTTGGAGAACTGGGTTGTGAAAAATCCTCCCAGTTCTTTGAAGGATTCATCTTTTTCCAATTTTGAAATGTTGCAGGGGCATTGCCTTGTATAATATACCTCATTTATTCATTTCCAAGCGCCTGATCAACATTTCAGCCCGCATAAGTTCCGGATCTGTACCCATATCCTTTTTTAGATCGGCGATCAGTTCCTTAGCCAGCTTGAGTTTCTTCCGTTCAACCAATTCAAACAATTTATCAAGATCATTTCGAACCATTTCAGGACGGGACACATCATCCATTAACAGTTCAACAACCCGGTCAACGGACATTCCATAGCATTCTTCAGGCTTTTCATGAACCACATTTTGATTGCTTCTCTTTAAAATAAAAACAGATTCAGGTTTGATATGACTGAGAATTTGTGGAGAATGGGTGGTAATAATAAACTGACAATTGGGAAATGAGGTCAAAAGTCTGGGAATAATTTTTCGTTGCCATGATGTATGCAAATGTAGTTCAATGGCATCAATTATAAAAACACCCTCACCGGACAAAGGTTCCTCCGCATCTGGAAAGCTGGCGGCAAGATAGACCGCAAGTGTAGCTATAAACGAAATCAGGTGCTGCTCTCCAGAAGACAATTGCGAAAAAAGCAAGGTTTCCTCCTCACTTTCAAAATTCTTTCTAACGGTAAATCCATATTTTTCTCTATCATCAAAAAGCCCTTCAAATCCAGTGATATCCGTTATGACTTTTTTAACAGCTTGCAGTACGCTGTCTTTTTCAAAGGAATCTTTACCAAACTCTTTTCCGCTGTCAATAAACTTTCGGAGTCTACTATTTTCAAAGGCTTCTCGCTGTGAGATCCATGCAAAAGCATGACCATACTGGGTTGTATCTTTTACAATGGATCCGATAATGGGGTCTATGCCTGTTATCAAATTCTTTACATTCTCGTTGGGTGTGTACGTGCCGGTAATTGTGGAACGACTTTCTGAGAACATTTTATGGGGAAGATTGACATCTGCTTCAGGAAAATGGCTGTTAAGATCTGAGGACAATTGTTCTGGTTTGCTGCCAACAGCTGTATTGATATGTTGATCTCTGAGCAATAACTTTAACTTCAAATGCGCATTTTTAGACCCCATATGAATGTCATGGGGATTAATAATACAACCACTTTCCAGATCCTTAAGCTCATTTCCTGTGACATGATTCAGTCTTGCAATATCAATTGTCTTGCCCAGTGCGTTCAAAATGGTGGTTTTACCGATTCCATTTTCACCGACAAACACATTTAATCGTCTATGAAAATCAATCCGCATCCCTTGGATGCCTCTAAAGTTTTCAATTTGAAGTGTTTCCAGTCTCATCTTTTCGTCCTTATGATATGGGTGCAGCTCGTAGTATATAAAAACAGGTAACACGCATCAAACAAGAAAGAACTCGTATAATGCGATACTTTACCCCCCAAAAACACCAATAAGCCAAGCCTGACCCCACTATACTTGCTTAAAAGCCCCTTTTTGGCATGAAAAAGTAAATCCTAAGCCCTTTATTGCCCATATTTTTGATAATATTATCTATAAAAACAGTTGTTTATCTGGGTCAGACCCGGCCACAGCGGGCACCCACAACGGAAATAATTTTCATAAAAAACCTTTTTGATTTTCTTGACGTATATACATATTGGCATTACAATCAAAATATGAGATTTGAATGGGATGAAAACAAAAACGAATCAAACATTCATAAACACGGCTTGGATTTTTCAGATAGCATTGAAATGTTTGACAGCCCGATGATTACATGCCCTGATAACAGATTCGATTATGGAGAAGAGCGATACATCGGCATAGGTTTAACACAAAATAGAGTTGCCATTGTCGTTTTCACCGAAAAAAATGATAATGTCATCCGGATTATCTCCCTGAGAAAGGCAAAAAAAAATGAGCGAAAAATCTTTGAAAAACAAATCAAAAACCGACTGGGATAAAATTGATGCCATGGGCGATGATAATATTGATTGCTCTGATATCCCCGAACTTGACGAAACATTCTGGGCAAAAAGCACCGTGAGAATGCCAAAGATAAAACCAAAAATTTCTATTCGTTTGGACTCCGATGTTCTGGAATGGTTTAAAGCCCAAGGCGCCGGATATCAAACCCGAATGAATGCGGTACTTCGCACATACATGAAAGCCCATAAAGCTTAACGACTGAATAATTCCGGTGCTGATCGCGTGGGGTGTCCAGCCCAGCACCCTGTTCAGGCGCGGAGCGCCGGGACAAGGTGCTGGACGAAGTCAGCACCGCGTTTCATGGCGGCGAAGCCGCCGTAAAAGAAAGGAGCACCCAAAAACACCAATAAGCCAAGCCTGACCCCACACACCTTATTGCTTAAAAGCCCCTTTTTACCATCAAAAAGTACACGCTAAGCCCTTTTTTGCCCATATTTTTGATAACATTATGCATAAAAACACAAGCTTATCTGGGTCAGACCCGACTATGGTTGTTCACATCCAAATGAGACGTACTTGCAATTGGTCAGGCCATGCTGTTAATTAGTCAATAGCCTTGCCTTGATTCCAGCCACAGTTTAAAAGATTTTTGACTTTCCCCCGAAGGTATGCCGGAAATGATACCCTGAACACTGATATCTTCATCAATATCCATCCAGTGCAGACCCTGCCCCCCGCCAATAAGCCGCCAATTGTCTTTTTCTGTTGCTGAGGCCTCTTTAAGACGCGGATACCATGCCAGGGGAACGCTTATGGTTCGGCCATCATCAAGTTCAACTGTCAAAGTGTCATCTGTCACGCTCAAACTGTTTGCATTTGGAATATTAATGTTAACCGCTAAAGTATGCATTCCACGCCCCCATTATTTTTACCTGATGTTTCTCAACGATGGATAAAATTTGCCTTATTTCAGATCTGTTAAAACCGCCACTACTTTGGAGTCTCACGGGGTCAACCCATATTTTTGCAAGATTGCTTTCACATTCAACATGAACATGGATGGGTTCGCCATGGTCACCGGAATAAAAAAAGAACCGATAAGAGCCTATTCGCAATATTGTTGGCATATATCAAAGTTTCCATGTCAGGTAAATGCTTCATAAAAAATCGGCAAGAAAATATCCCTTAAATTGTTATCAACACACTGCAATCAGCGTACGTCATAATGGTGCCTTTGCCAAGATCATCCAATTGCCTGGGAAGGCACAATTAAGGTCCAGAGTCAATTGATGAGGGTAGCTTCGCCGGATTCCATGGGCAGAGCCTGATCCTGGGTGGGGGCCACACCGATCTCCACATAGGTGTAAATATCATTTTCCCGGATATTCACCACGGCCCATCGGGTGGCCTTCTGGAATACCAGCATGGTGATTTTGGGGGATTTGATCTGGCTGACAATGTTCCAATTGTCTTTGATCATGTTTATGTGAAAAAAATTGAACAGGGAGTTTTTCTCCACTCTTCCCCGGAGGGCAAGTACGCCGGAGGTAAGTCCGGGGGTGCTTATGATCACTGTGGCATCTTCATCAATTTTGAGTTCTTCGGGTACCAGTACGTCTTTGAAATCATAATAGACAGCTACGGATTCCTTTTTTTCCACTGTTGGTGTGTGTGTTTCTTCTTTTTGGGTCAGGCCTGTTGTGGTACAGCCGCCAACACATAGAGCTATTGCCATTAACAAACAAAATCTTACACCTGCTTTCATTCCGCACTCCTTTTTTATATTTTTTTCATATCATTGGTATCCATCTTGATGAGTCTGTTTTAGAACGATGGCAGTCAAAAGTCAAAACAATTTACGTTGGCGCAACCATGAAGGTTTTTCTGAACGATCTTGCTGAAACAGGACCAGCGTTGAGCTAACGTAATCAATAGATATCATTCCCCACTCTCAACCGCAGTAATGTCTCTAAGCTGTTCAATTTTCTTATTATAGGCACTGGTACGATCCCCATGGCTCTGCAAACGGGCATCATATTGCTGTGATTTGAGGTTCACTGCCTTCACTTGTCCGTTAAAATCATCCGATTCTGATTTGGATATTTTTTCTTTAGCTTCCAATGTTTCACGTAAAATTGACAACTTTTTATTTTCTTCTATGATCAACTCATATTCCTGTTTTAATTCTTTATTTTCCTGCATTAATGCCTTTCGCTCCTGCATCAATATCTCCGCCGAAAAATTGGTTTTAGCTGGGGATGAAGTCAAGGGCTGTGCTGTCTCAGTGTCATTCACATCTTCAGACTTTATCTCGTTGATTATTTTCAAGCCATCCCGTTGCGCAACGGGCACTCTTGAAAAATCATCTGTAAAAATCACCCCCCCCTTTTCATTTATATACTGATACAACTCTGCAGAAACCGGAAAAACCATAAAAAGCAGAAAAACAAAAAAAATGATCACTCCATACTTTATTGATTTCATTTTGCCCCCTTGCATTCACTTTGAAAAACCAGGCATTCTTCTTATTTTTCGAAAAATATTTTAAACTTTTATGACCTATGCTGGTAGCAATTATCGGGCTTGACCATAAGGTTGGCCATCTTAAAATGGGATCTTACTTAGTTAAAAATAAATTCTGCTATTACGGTAGCTTGTGATCAATAAAATTATAACTCCCGTATAATGGCCCACCTTATGATCAACCCCCAATTGCCCGTAGCATTTGACAATGCAATATTATGGGATTGGCTCTACATCGGCCACTGAGTGCACACCAAACATTTACATTAACAATCCGAATTCTTAGCATTATTTGAAAAGCATAATCATAAATATCAATCACTTAAAAACCAGTCTTAAATAACTTGGCCTTTTTAAAATACGCAACCGCTGAAAGGGCGTGTATTTCCACTTTTTAAATGGGTATCTCGTCAGTTGTAAGTTCTCATACCCTATTGAATTTATTAGTAACGATAAAATCAGAATAAAAATCTCAGTTCTAATAATTTCATTGGGTTATAAAACAACATCTTGCAAACTTTGGAGAACTTACAACTCACGAGATGGGTATGTTATTTCGGACTCATTCCTTAGCTATTGATATCTAATGATCAAAAAAAGCGTAAAGTACTTTTGAAGAAAGCCTGAAAAAAAACAGTTTCTCATGGCCGAGAATGGACCTCCAAATTCTACTGAATCTTTATTATGCTGCTGGCAATAATTGTATGATCCGACATTTCAACCCCTTCTACTATAACCCTATCTCTTATTTTAAAATCATATATGGTCAATTCTTTGCCAGTAGAATCAAGGAGCATTGTTTGATTCTGTACAACGCCATCATCATCCACATAAATAGCTAATTTTACAATTTTTTCTGCAACAATCAACATTTTATCAGTAATGTTTATTGACATAATACTGGCGTCCAAATGCCTATAGTCACCTTCATCAAAAAAATTTTCCGATTGTTGTAACGCAGCATTTTGACCATACGAAACTGTGCTAACTATCGAGAACAGCACAAATAAAAACAAACATTTTCTTATAATTGTCATTTTATCCTCCATAATTTTCTTTGGCAAAACTCTAACAGACCGTAAGTAGGTTGGTAGGTATAGTCAATTCCACATGACATGATATTTTTCTATAGCAACAAAATGAACCCTCTAAAAGTTAAACCTGAAAATCAGAAATAAGTCATAATGAAATGAGTGTACCCTTTTTCGATGAATCCGCCCCCCCCCCTGTTCAAGACCTCACCCCAGCGCCCTCATTAAGGCTTGAGAGGAAGAGCATAATGCAAAAAAGGTACAATCATATGAAATGTGTTAATTATTTATTTGTTGCCAATAGAAACGGTTAACTGGTTTAAATGGCGGTAAATCAACCTTCTGTTTGCCTATAAAAATGTATGGATCCCCATCCTTAGGCGTTACGATACGTGGGGCAGGGGCCATACCAGTAGTTTTTATAACCAATCTTCTATCTTCACGAATAAGCACTTCTTCAGTTTCTTCTACCAAGTTTTTGTCGACCAGGTTCATGACAGCTTCGCCATATTTATATCCAAGTGCATATAAATAACTAACACCACTAGCTCCTGGGTTTTCGCATGGATCAGTCCCTGATACTATACTATTGTCCGGGACAAATGTCGAAAAATAAACTACTCCAGCAAAGATTATCGGTGTTGAAGTTACTTTTTCCCCCAGCGCAACTTCATTGCTTTCTACCAGACGTAGATACCAGCCACGATTATTTGGATCATTGATTGCTGACTTTACATAATTGGCATATTTAAGATGTACACTTTCTTCCGACTCTGTGTTTTGTATTAAATTTTCTGTTACGTCGAGAATAAATAAATCATCATTCTTAATTTGAAGGTCTGTATTAATCTTTTTTAATTTTCCACCATCTGATTCATCGACATAAGCTTTAATTATAGTAGGATCAATTGGGGTACCAGCAGCATTTTCCCACTGCCAACTATTTTTTATCGCATAAAACTCATTAACAATATCAGTTCTTTTTGGGTTGGCACGATCACCGGTTCCATAAAAAACATAATCCCCCGTTATTGTTCGTGTTTCGGGTGGTTCAGTCCGCCCCTCACCACTAAATGGATATTTTACTGAATATAATTCATTGGTAACATTTGGCGAGTAAAATATTTTTTTACCAGGGCTGGAAAATAATTTAATTTTCTGCTCCCAAACACCATCTTCTACCCCTTCATAGGTATCATCACGGAAAGCAAACAGATTACCAGATAAATCTCCAGCGTAAACTCTGGTGGCGGTACGAGTACGTGGATTTTCAAAGGGTGCAGCAGCAATAACAGAGGATGTCATACTGGCAAAATTCCCATTATTAAAATTGAAACTGGAAAACAATACACCCGTTCTACTATCGACAGCATATACTGCTCGACCAATAGTATCTTCACTTGTTAGCGGAATGTCGTCTTGCGTAGTATCATATCCGCCAGACATCAAAAAAACATCTTTTATCGCATTTGCAGAGCTGTCATACATACGGCAAAGCAGTGGTTTGCTCCACGATAGTCCGAGGGTTTCACTGGCACCAAGAAAGGTACTATCGATTGAATATTTGAAACTCGGGCTGTCATAGTCACTAACATCTAATGCAGTATAGCTGTATCCACCTCTCCGCTCACCAAAAATTAGGATTTTTTTTGCCGCGTCTGAATCTAAATAACTATAAACGGCTGGTGAACCATCAACAAAATAATATAATTTTTTTGGTGATTCTAAGTAGCTAAGCTTGCCTAACAAATCCTGTGGAATATATCCCCACTTTTCACTTCCGTCGGCATCATCAAAGGAGTGAAGCATGCCGTCATTTGCACCAATGTAGATCATTGAGTTTGTCGTTTCCGCTGTCTTATAATGAATAACCAGTGGCTCAGAGTGGATAAAACTGCCAAATGGCCAGCTACTACCATCAAAATTGTCATATCTTACCGCACTGATTACTGATGCTGTCAAATCGGTATAGGCCCCATCAGTCAAGGCACTATTCCCAGTAATAAACAGATTGCTACTGTCTGTCAAATCTGTGCTGGTTCCAGTGTAGGTATAAACTGTACGTGGAGTACGAGTTCCCAAGGAGTCTACAAGAACGCCACCAGCACCACCAGCTGTTACGTTGTTTCCGTCAATTTTTGAACTCCAAATAGACGTTGCATTATCGGCAAAAGTTCCGTTATTTAGAATAGCGGGGTTTTTAAGTTTATCCACAATAACACCAGAACTAAGGCCATATTTTTTTAAATTTCCTGCCCAATTTTTATCGCTCAAGGGTTGAAATAAACCAAAATAGACAGAGTTACCGGCGGTAAACCCATCGTCACTATTTACCGGGACAGCAGAAGAGGAAAATTGCTCATTATGTGCACCAATGACACTAAAAATAGCACGAAGAGATTCTTTAAGAGTCTCACTTGATGTCGCATCAGAAAATGTTCCATTGCCATTGGTGGCTACATCTTTCAGGAAATCAAGACTTCCAGGAATGCTCTTATGGCCTAAAATGCCAATAGTGTGAGTAGTTACTACCTGATCAAGGAAGTCACCTGCACTCCCCATCCCCAGACCTGAACGTAAATCCTGGTTAGCTAAAAAATAGGCAACATCATCAAGATAACTTGGCAAACCATCCCCTACTTGTCCGCTTCCATCGTACCCTAATGACGGAATTGTTATTTCGTTTAAATAGTTATCAGATTTTAAACGATTGCCATCTAAAGTAGGCTCACCATCTGTTATCAAGATAATGTAATTCTTTTGGCAACGATACAGGATAGGGCTAATGTAGTCAGCGCCAGTATTATACCAACGGGACGCGCCAGCAAAATACCGTCCCGCTTCTGCCAGCGTTTCTGCAAGTGGGGTCCAAGTTATCGAAGACATACCCCCTATCGCACCGTATGTAGAACTTTGATCGCTGTCTGTAAAAACAGCAGTTGCAGGATCATAATTCGCTCCTATAAGAAGATCTACGGTGGCTCCACACGGCTGAACGATATGACCACCCTCACATTTATACACATACTCCCAATAAGAACGCCAATAACTCTCATCGTCATTAAATTTCATAACTCCAAAATTGATATCACCACTGAATTCATTTATTAAATCTGCTACTACCTTTTTGGCAACAATCATACGGACTTGATCTAATCCTGATTCTGTCTGGGCATCAAAGTCTGTCTGGGCATCAAAGTTCATGAAATTTCCTAAACGATATTGTTCAGAATCGGAACCATTACAATTTACATCCTCTCCTAATTTAGTAGCAGTTCCTATCCAATATCCATCGGACCTTAGAGCTGTTTCACCGGTGGTACAATTCCAATTATCAATATCACTATGAGTATTCCACACCCACACATCCACCCACACCTCCACCGGCACCTCCACCCACTCCCACCCCCCCCCCCCCCGCTTCCCCTGCTTCCACTGCCGCTCCCATTTCGTCCCCCATTGCTGCTCCGGCTCGTTTTCCTTCTTATAAACTGCGTTTGTACCATAAGATCCAGTATATGTAGTTGCTGGATTATAGACCGGAGCAGGAATATCCCTTTCAGCCATACTCCCGGAGTTGTCAAAAATGATAAGAGCATTGGGCTTAACATTAATGGTGGAAACCCCATAAATATCAATATCATCAGCAAATGCTGATTGCACCAAAAGCAATGAAAACAAAAGAATAAAATATTTTTTCATAATGCACACTCCTAACGCCAGGTAATCTATCATTTACTGATTACTTTTTTGAAACACCTTATAAACGCCTACCTGAATGATTGCTTTTCTATTATTTATATTGGAATAACTGGTGATGGCATAACGGGCGATGACCAGATCCTGACCAAAACCGCTCGATGCAGGAGGCTTATCCGTATGATCTAATAACGGAACTTTATTGGCAGGATCATTCGTGGCCCAGTCCTTCGCATCAATAGATGAATTGACAATCTTGCGCACTTTATATGCCCCAACAACTCCAGTGGAATCAACAAACTCACTACGATCATCAATACCGTTATTATTTTCATCTATACTTGGAGTGTCGGGAGGGAAATATACGTCATCGCCTGTTGCCAGTAAATCTGAAAGCCAATCATTCCAATGAACCTGAGCATTAATACAATTAGCCTCTTGATTGTAAAAATCTTTTCTCGAAAAACGGTCATTTCCTGCTATCTGCAATTCAATGGTTGTCGTATTTGTGGCGGAAATTCCTATTATCACCAAGAGTGTCAGTATCAAAACCGACGTAATAAGTACGGATCCGCGATCATTACGTAGGATATTACTCATTTTAACATTCCTTCTTTAAATACCATTCTCAATGATAGTTGTTATTTCAACGTTCTTACCACCGGTTTGACGAACAACAATAATTTTTATAGTTTTTGTATCCTGTACAGGATGGTTAACAGCAACATTCCAAAAAATATCATTAATACCATCACCATCACTATCTGCAACGCCGTCAGCAGTGGCATCAGTAGTGGCATCAGTAGCATCTAGACCGAAGTTGCCACCATTGTCATCTGTACCATCACCGTCAGCATCTTCATTAGTACCATCACCATCATCATCATTAAAGGTAGAATCGTTATAGTTAAGAGTCATAAACAACTCAATACGATCTGCCGCTAAATTAACAGCCTCACTGAGTTGCCTAGCCCTACTATTACCCTTAATCGATGTTATCTGCATGGTGGCAACCCCCAATATGCCAATGGAAAAGATAGCCATTGCAATTAATACCTCTATTAGGGTAAAACCCTTCTGGTTTTTGGTCATTAATTTCATAATTTATAGTCCCATATTACGGCATTTAACTGTCAAGGTCTGGAAGCGGCGACGGAAATTATCGGGTGATGCGGGTGTCCAATCGACCCCGGAAGCTGAAGTGTATGTTTGACTATTTGTGAAATTACGATCAGAACGGCTGGTAATCGCTAAAATTGAAATTTCTACAGAGCGAATACTGCCCAACTGGGCTGCCGTTGGCGTAGTCGTTTGTGTATCATCTTCCAATGTATAGTAAAATTCTATCTTTTCTATATTCTCTGCGACTGCACTTTGTCCAGCAATTCGACGTAAAGCACTACCGCCACCTGGGGTGTAGAGTTCATAAGTGAGTCGTTCACCACTGCCAACAGCGCCTCCATCATCATTTAAATCCGCCGTAAAAACGAATTTGCTACCAGTTGCACTTTCCACTCCATAGTTACCTGTATTCGAGGGATCATATCCAGCCATTCTGATATCACTAGTCATGATGTATAATCCAGCACGAATATTTTGTTGCATCTCAGCGACCTGATCTTGAGCAAGATAACTATCTTGCTGGCTCTTAAATGCCGAATAAATACTGGTCATAATAATGCCAGAAATAGCCATCACAATCAGCAATTCAATTAAGGTAAGACCCTTGTTTCTTAAACTATGATTGATTTTCATTCCCAATCACTCCCTTGCCACTTTACAATCTGGATAACTCCACTGGATTGACTACTAATAGCATAGGTTGTTGTATGTTCCTTATGATCAAGATAAATGTAGCCAGAATTTCCCAACCCACGGGAATTAAAAACAACAACGTTGTTTGAGTAACTTACATCGTCGTCAGGTGATAATGGGAATGGTGTAACGGTTGTCTTAGCTTGCTTGGTCGCATTTCCGTGCCCATAGCCGACACCGCTCTTCATCTTACTAAAATAAACATCCTGAAGATTCCCGATACATGGGGGAGACTGTGACGCATCCCAATTATCGCATAACTCATATTTCTTACCAGCAGGGTCAAGAATAACAGCAGTATCCCTATTTGTTTTAACTGCCAGCATCCGAGCTTTTTGCATAGTCGAATACACATCTCTTGCCGCCCCCTTTAACCGATAATTCGGTAGCCAATCAATAATGTTGGGAATCGCAATGGCAGACAAAATACTTATTATACCAATAACGATTAATACCTCTATAAGAGTAAAACCTTTTGAATTTTTTATCATTACCCATTCCCTGATTTTTATAAAATAAAGATGCAAGAATTATACATCACAATAAAATTACTCATAAAAAGGAGGTAATTTTATAAAAACAATGAAAAAAGCTTAGAATGGAAATTTAAATTCATATAAAAAAAGAATTTTCCATGATAAGCATCATCTTAATTTTAAGTATCGATCATTTTTTGCAAATAATTCTGACATTTTTTGTCAACCATTATCAGCAAAAAATTTCATAAACCAGTATAAAGCAGTTCTTTTTTTTTCACAAGTACTGATAATGGCTTGAAAATGAAACACATCCAATTTAAAATGGGGATAAATTGCCATTGCAACAACGCCTGAGTTGAAATAACTTGATAAAATCAATAAAATTAAAACCTACAAGAAAGCTAAGGATATCAAGATGGCACATATCAGCCCTAACGGCCAAAAAGCTGAATTCAGACTTGACCATTTCCAGGAAATGATCAACGAAATCAACAAAGACAACAGACGGTTACATAGTGACACTGAAAAACGCATTGATCAAGTAATTGCATCCATTGATAGACTGACAGACATAATGGAAGCCAAAGATGACAAGCAGAGAAGCTTCACTATAAACCTATTCACAATCGTCATCATCATTTCCTTTACGAGCATGATGATGGCATTTTTTTAAAACCAATAAAGAAAAAAAATTGTTAGCCTGGATCAGCAGGCAAGTGATACCCACATTGACTCAAATGAAATAACTCTCTGGTGCACCAAGTTCCTCACCCGATTCATACTTCTTGACATTTTCAAAGCAAATATTTATCATCAATATATGAGACTAAAAATATTACATATACTGATCATATTACAGCTTACATTGCCTGCTGGATTGCTGGCTTTAGAATCTGCTCCGAAGATATCAGACCGTGAGATTGTTGAAAAACTTGCTATTCTGGAAACGAATCAAAAATCTCTTGAACAACTCATTAATCATAGGATTGGGGATCTGAAT
>Ga0307929_1001964_pt1 | contig 14185 bp, 14 predicted proteins | sample AceLakmetage1330_FD_203160 | JGI IMG/M metagenome (GOLD analysis project Ga0307929, IMG submission 203160) | Saline water microbial communities from Ace Lake, Antarctica - #1330 | ecosystem: Environmental > Aquatic > Non-marine Saline and Alkaline > Saline | place: Antarctica: Ace Lake...
ATTCGTTGAGAATGTGGCGCAAATGGGGCAAGCCTTATCCATAAGCTCAAAATGAGCACCGCTTGAGGCAGCTAGAAACCAATGATTATCGTGCGTCCCCGCATGAGCGTACTCGCTTGTGCCCTGTTCAGTCTTACCCTTTTTCCCAGTGATATGGCGCAAGCAGCAAATATGGATTGCGCTGAACGTGGCGCGTCTTACCGGTTGCTGACCGGCTCAGATGGGACTTTGTTCGTCAGTGTCACCCAATATGACGCTCTGAGTTGGCAGCCAGTGGCCGGTAGCGGCACCCTGATGGTCGACATCGGTGCGGGCTTTCAGGTCGCCCCGGCGCCGGGATCGTTTTCCACCTATTACGGGCTGGCCACTGTCAAACTGCGCATCGACGGCGATGCCGGGGCCACCTCGGCAGTGTCCTGCGTGCCGGGTTCCGCGCCGACCCTTCCTGAAGGCTTGGCCGGTGATCTGGCCGCCAACAGCCAGACATTTGCCACCAGCACCGGGGTTGGCACCAATTCCAAGAACCGGTTTCGGGGTGCGGGCGGCAGCGTCAGCAAGAACACAATATTCATGTCCACCTCCAACTTGGGTTCCGACCGGTTTTTGCCTCCGGACTGGAACGCATGGGTGACGTTCGAAGGCCGCAATTATTCCGGCGGGATCAGCGGAAATTCCTACGATCTCGTCGGCGGCATCGACCGGTTGGTCGGGCCGGATATTCTGGTCGGGGTTTTGGGGGGCTATGGCTCCACCAGCGTGACGGATACCGGCACATCACAAACCGTGGTTTCACCGATGATCGGGGGCTATTTTGGCCGCAATTTCAATGAAGCGATCATTCTGGACGGGTTTTTATCCTGGGCCCAACCCAATAACGGCGTCAATGGCACAAGCTTCGTCTCTTCCCGGGTTTCCGCAGGGTTGACCCTGACCGGGTCTTTCCAATCCGGCGCACAACTGATTGAGCCGTTCCTGTTTGCCCGTGGGTTTCAGGAAAGCCAGCCCGGCTATGCCCTTGGCGGCGGCGGCATTGTTGCCCCCAACGAGGTTGGCAGCTTCGCAGCCTCTTTGGGCCTTCGCGTCAAGTTTAATGGCGGTGCGGATGACGATCAGCGGATGGTGCCTTATGTCAGTGCCGCTGCCGATTACCGGGTGTCCAATTCCACGCTGACTGGCGTTGACAGCTTTACCGCCCCGCGCTTTGGCTTTGGTGTCAAAGGCAAGCTGGGGCGTGGCGATATCAGCGTTGACGTGGACTTCGGCAAAACCCGGTCGGACACGTTCGATCGCGGTATCAAATTTGGTTATGAATTGAAGTTTTAGCGGCGCCCAAGCGTCCACCTGGGGGTCTGTCCCCGCCTTTGGCAGTTTTTAGCGAACTTTCTGCCATAGGCGGGGACAGCGTTTTCTTCCGGGTTTACGTGCTGCCACGCAGCATCGCGGCAACCCCGGTGCGGGCGATTTCGATCAGCCCAAGGGGCCGCATCAAATCAACGAAAGCGTCGATCTTGCTGGGCGCGCCGGTGATTTCAAACACGAAGCTTTCCAGCGTCGTATCCACGACCGAGGCGCGAAAAATTTCGGCCAGACGCATCGCTTCGACCCGGTCATTGGCCTTACCTGCAACCTTCAGCATCGCCAGTTCACGTTCCACCGACGGGCCTTCGACGGTCAGGTCATGGACCTCATGCACCGGCACGATCCGCGCCAGTTGCGCCTTGATCTGTTCGATCACGGCCGGGGTGCCGGTGGTGACGATGGTGATCCGCGACAGATGGCCGGTGTGATCAACCTCGGCCACGGTCAGGCTTTCGATGTTGTAGCCGCGCCCGGCAAACAGGCCGATGACACGGGCCAGAACCCCGGCTTCATTGTCGACCAGCACCGCGATGGTGTGGGTTTCGATCAGATCGCCCAGCGGGTTTTTCAAATCATATGCGCTTTTGCCAGACGCGCCTTTTTTCAGCTTCAAAGCATTCATGTTCCGCCCTCCCTAAACCAGAACCGCGCCGCCGGCGTCAATCGCGCCCTCGGTCGAGGCCTCGCCCAGCAGCATTTCGTTATGCGGTTTGCCCGATGGGATCATCGGGAAGCAGTTTTCGTGTTTTTCGACCAGACAATCCAGAATGACCGGCCCGTCATGGGCGAGCATTTCGCGGATCGCGTCATCAAGGTTTTTGGGGTCATCCACCAGAATGCCCTTGGCGCCAAACGCCTCGGCCAGCTTGACGAAATCGGGCAGCGATTCCGACCAGGAATGCGAATACCGCTCGCCGTGCAGCAATTGTTGCCACTGGCGCACCATGCCCAGACGTTCATTGTTCAGGATGAACTGCTTGACCGGCAGGTTGAACTGGGTCGCGGTGCCCATTTCCTGCATATTCATCAGAAACGAAGCATCGCCCGCAACATTGATCACCACCGCCTCGGGATGTGCGACCTGTACCCCGATCGAGGCCGGTAAACCATAGCCCATCGTCCCCAATCCGCCGGAGGTCATCCAGCGGTTCGGGTCTTCAAACCCAAGGAACTGCGCGGCCCACATCTGGTGTTGGCCGACTTCGGTGGTGATGTAGCGATCCATGTCCTTGGTCAGCGCCTCAAGCCGCTGCATCGCGTATTGTGGTTTGATCAGGCTGTCAGAGTTTTTGTATTTCAAACAATCGACTGCACGCCATTCTTCGATTTTCGACCACCATTTTTTCAGGCCTTCCGCGTTGGTCTTGCGCCCCCGGGATTTCCAGATTTTCAGCAGGTCTTCCAGCACATGCCCAACATCGCCCAGGATCGGGATGTCGACCTGAATGACCTTGTTGATCGAGCTGGCGTCGATGTCGATATGCGCCTTTTTTGAGCGCGGCGAGAAATCTTCGATCCGCCCGGTGATCCGGTCGTCAAACCGCGCGCCGATATTGATCATCAGGTCGCAATCATGCATCGCCAGATTGGCCTCATAGGTGCCGTGCATCCCCAGCATCCCCAGCCAATTGTCGCCCGAGGCCGGATAAGCCCCAAGCCCCATCAGGGTGGAGGTGATCGGAAAGCCGGTGCCAGCCACCAGTTCGCGCAGCAACTGGCTGGCGCCCTTTCCTGAATTGATCACGCCGCCGCCGGTGTAAAAAACCGGCCGCTTGGCTTTTTCCATCGCCTCGACCAAAGCGGTGATCGCCTCGATATCGCCTTTGACGCGCGGCTGGTAATGGCTGATCTTGACTTTGCCGGGCGCGATGTAGTCGCCGGTGGCAAACTGCACGTCCTTTGGAATGTCGATCAGAACCGGCCCGGGCCGCCCTGAGGTTGCGACATGAAACGCCTGATGCAAGGTTTCGGCCAGCTTGTTGGTGTCCTTGACCAGCCAGTTATGCTTGGTGCAGGGGCGGGTGATGCCGACGGTGTCGGCCTCTTGAAAGGCGTCGGTGCCGATCATGAAGGTCGGCACCTGGGCTGACAGAACCACCATCGGAATGCTGTCGAGCAGCGCATCCATCAACCCGGTGACGGTGTTGGTGGCCCCAGGGCCGGAAGTGACCAGAACCACGCCGGGCTTGCCGGTTGACCGCGCATAGCCTTCGGCGGCATGGGCAGCACCTTGTTCGTGGCGCACCAGAATGTGGCGGATTTCGTTTTGCTGAAAGATCTCGTCATAGATCGGCAGCGCCGCACCCCCGGGATAGCCAAACACGGTGTCCACACCCTGATCTTTCAGGGCCTGAACCACCATTTGTGCGCCACTCATCTGACGGGTCATAGTCTGTCTCCACTTCACTTGTCCGAACCGGACCTCAGGGCATAAAAAAACCCCCGATGTTCTGGGGGCGCATGGGTAACGAACGGTTTGGGCCGTTAACGCGCCTTGCGCTTGCTCACAATCACCACGAGGTTTGTCATGTCAGTTCCTTTTCTCGGCCGGACTTTAGGCACCGTGCCGGGGGAGGTCAAGCGCATTTCCTGAACAAAACATCCCTAATACGGGGCTGGCGCGCAACTTTATTGCGGCATTTTCGCAGAATCAGGAAGAACACGCAATTTTTGGCGGCATTTTGGCCTTAACGCGGTGGCAGGCTCGGATGTGCCAGATCGGGCAGGCTGATGCCTGCGACTTGATCGGAAATCGGCGCTGTGCCGGTCTGGGTCTTCGCCGGGGAATAGTCTGACGGATCGTCAAACGCGTGCCATTTGCCGTCGTGAAACAGCTCAAGGGCTGCGTAATTGGCCTTATAGCCCATCTTCGGGCTGCCCGGCACCCAATAGCCCAGATAGACATAGGGCAACCCGGCCTCGCGGGCGATTTCGATGTGATCGAGGATAATATAAGTCCCGGGGGAGTTGGCCTGACTTTCAGGTTCAAAGAACGAATAGACCATCGACAAACCGTCATCCAGAACATCGGTCAGGCAAACCGCCGACAGATCGCGCCGCAGGCGGGCGTTGTCGGACGGGCGGTAATATTCGATCACCCGCGAACGGACCGGGGTTTCTTCGATCATCGCCGCAAACTCGAAAATATCCATATCCGCCATGCCGCCATCCGCATGCCGCGCATCGAGATAGCTGCGAAACAGCTGATACTGCTCTTCCGTAGCCCAAGGGGTTGAGGCTTCGCGGCTGAGATGGGCGTTGCGGCGGATCACCCGGCGCTGGCCGCGCGTTGGTTTGAAATCTGCAACCCGGATGCGGGCGGAATAGCAGGCGGAACAATCCGCACAGGACGGCCGGTAAAGCACGTTTTGCGACCGCCGGAAGCCCTGTTTTGACAAAGCATCATTCAGCGGCACCGCATGTTCGCCTTGAAGGGCCGTGAACAGCTTGCGTTCGACCCGGTTGTCCAGATAGGGGCAGCCTTGCGGGGCTGTCACATAAAACTGCGGTACAAGGGGCAGGGCGTGGCGCATTATCTGTCCGGGATATTTCCGATTTGCAAAAGTTTAGCGGCTTGTGAACAGCCCAACAACAATAATCTTACCAAAGGGTTAATCCCAGTGGTTGAACGGCGGAAAAAGGCCACCCGCTGGGGTGGCCTAGGGTCTTTCTTCGGGAACATCGGGCTGTGCCGATCAAGCCGGGGCGCGATCGCCGTCGTCTGACTTGGCTGAGCCTGCGCGTTCGTCCATGAACTGGTCAAACTCGGTCTTGTCTTTGGCAGCCCGCAACCGGTCAAGGAAGGATTGGAACGCGTCCTGTTCGTTTTCAAGACGCTTCAGGGTTTCTTCCTTATAGGCGTCAAAGGCAACATTGCCTGAACTGCGGAAGGCGTTTCCGTGGTGGCGGTGACGGCGGTTTGCACAGCCGTAGAACGAGGGTTTCATGCGTTTGCTCCAGATCATGTAAAACAGAAGGGCGAGGCCGACGGGCCAGAAGAAAATGAAGCCGAGAACCATAGCGGCAATCCAGGCTCCTTTACCGCGTTCATCAAGCCAGCTTTCAGCGGTCGATGGCCAGGTTGCAACAGAACTCATTTTGGGTGCTCCTTTGGTTGGTGGTATGTTAATCGTCTTTACATCACTCAATTTGGGGATCGCGCGACCAATTGCAAGTAAAAATGTGAAGAATATTTACATTATCTTCCGATAAACATATAAGACTATGAAAAGGCTATATTTTATCTTCCGGCAAAATACCCAATCCGCGCAGATAAACACCAATGCCGCTTTCCAGCAGGTCTTCAGGGGCATAGGGCGCACGGGCGCCCGGCTCCCCCCGCGCGAAAAGTTCAACGACGCCGTGGCTCATCGCCCAGATATGTTGGCTGACCATCGTCGCGGGCGGGCGGCGGCCTGCGGGCAGATGCGCGATCAGTTCTTCGGTGGCGCGTGTCAGGGTCGACATCGCCCGTTCCGAGGCCAACGCCAGCGCTGGATCAGCATTGATCCGCAGCCCGCTTTCAAACATCGCAATATAGTGGCCGGGATGCTTGCGGGCAAAGGCCAGATAAGCCCGGCCGGTTGCCTCAAAGCTGGCAAGGGCCGAGGGCGCGCCTTTTTGATAGGCGAATTGCATCAGATCGGCAAAAATCTCAAACCCCTGACGGGCGGCCTCGGCAATCATGGCTTCTTTGCCGGAAAAATGCCGGTAGGGTGCGGCGGCGGATACACCCGCCGTTTTGGCCGCCTCGGCCATCGTGAAGCCCTGCGGACCTTTGGCCTGGATCAGATCAAGCGTTGCCTCAACCAACGCTTGTTTCAGATTGCCGTGATGATAGCCGCGCCTAGCCATGCCACAAATCCGGGCCGCCACAAATCAGCGGATCAGGGGATTGTGCAACGGATTTGTCTTTGCGCGCATAGTCGATCTGCGACAGCACTGCCTGAATGGCCGCCACCCGCGCGCGGCGCTTATCGTCTGACCTTATGATGGTCCAGGGGGCATTTTCGGTATGGCTGCGGGCGAATGTTTCGGCAATCGCGTCGGAATAATCCTGCCATTTCGACAGGCCCTTCACGTCAATCGACGACAGCTTCCATTGCTTCAACGGATCCCGCTCACGCTTTAGAAACCGCCGCAATTGTTCAGCCCGCCCGACATTCAGCCAGATCTTGATCAGGTGAATGCCTTCTTCTTCAAGCATGGTTTCAAACGGCGTCACCTGCTGAAAGAAATGCGCGCGCTGCGCGGGGCTGCAAAAGCCGAACACATGCTCGATCACACCGCGATTATACCAGGAGCGGTCAAAAAACACGATGTCGCCACCGGCGGGCAGATGCTGGATATAACGCTGGAAATACCACTGGCTTTGTTCCCGGTCCGAGGGTTTGGACAAGGCAACCACCCTGGCAATCCGCGGGTTCAGGTTTTCGCGAAACCGCTTGATCGTGCCGCCCTTGCCAGCCGCATCGCGGCCCTCAAACACCACCGCGACCCGCGCCCCGCTGGCGTTGACCCAGGCCTGCAATTTGACCAGTTCGATCTGCAATGCTGCCAGGGTTTTGTCATATGCCTTTCGATCCCAACGCATGTCATAAGGGTAATCCGGCGTCAAAACATCAGATTTTCCTGCCGATTTCAGGGCCGCGCGGATGTCTTCCGGCGCGTCTTCGGCGAAGAAACGGCTGATTTCACCGTCAAACGGCAGGTCGGGGATTTTGCGTGTCAAAGCGGGGCTCCGGTGCTGGGGTCAGGCCTTTATGCACCTGATCGGGCTAGGTCTGCAATGTGTTCAAACGCGCCAGAGCGGCCAGGATGGCGTCATGGGCGTGGTGATGCGGTGAATGACCGATCCGGGGCAGGGGGGTGTAGCGGGCATGCGGAATGTCGCGGGCCAAAGCCTCGGAATGGATCGCCGCATAGACCGAGCGGTCCTCAAGCCCATGCAGGATTTCCACCGGCATTTGCAGGCTGCCATAACGTTCGGCCATTGCCCTGACATGCGGTTTCAGCCGCGCAACCTGGCGGGCATTGGCAATCAGACTGTGGGCCCGCAAGCTAAGACCCGCGCCGACATAATCAAGATACCCTTTGGGCGGTTTGCGCGGACGAAAGACCGAGCTGAGGGTCTTGTCGACGATGTTTTTTGGCGCAAACGCAGCAATTGCCGGGATCACAAACGGCGCTGTCAGCCGATGTGCCGCACTGTGAAACAACAGCCCGACGCCGCCGGGCCAGGGATGGCTGGCCGGGGCGATCAGCAAAAGGCCTGTCACGAACGCCGGCTGTTCAAGAGCCCAGGCCAGCGCCACCGCACCGCCAAAGCTATAGCCGCAGACCAGTGCCTGTTCGATCCCGATCACTTGTGCAGCCTTATGCAGCAAATCCGCCTGCTCCATCGGGCTTTCGCCCTTGTGATGCAACAGATCGGTATAGCCGTGGCCGGGCCGGTCAAAGGCGATCACTCGGTTGGTCTGGGCCAGTTTATCCGCCAGCGCGAAGGTGAAATCCCGCAGATTGCCGCCCGCCCCATGCAACAGGATCAGGGTCGGGCCGGTCCCGATATCGGTGTAGTGAACGCGAAATCCGTCAATGTCGATGATCTTACCGAGCGGCGGATGCGTGTCTTCTGCTGCACGGGCCTTTCGCCGGGTCAGATGGCCAAGACCTGTCAGTGCGGCCAGATAGCCTGCTGAAAAAACCGAACGACTGCTCATCCCTGACCGGTTGATTGCGGGTCAACCACAGTATTCAGCCCAATCCTGTCAATATCATATGACGTGGTCTGATAAATCTGGTTGATCCAGTTGCCATAAAGCAGATGCCCGTGACTGCGCCAGCGGTTGTCCGGCTGCTGCGCCGGGTCATCATTGTGGTAATAGTTTAACGGCACATTGATCGACGTGCCGCTGGCAACATCGCGGTCATATTCCTGTTTTAAGGTGTCGCTGTCATATTCAAAATGGTTGAAGATATAAAGCGCGCGATGAGCGGCGTCTTCAACCAGACAGGGACCGACCTCATCAGACCCTAATAAGGTTACCAACCCGTCAACCGCGTCGATATCGCGCTGGCGCATTTCTGTCCATCGGCTGACCGGAATGACGAAATCATCGGAAAAGCCACGCAAAAACGGTGACGAGGGCGTCAGATTGCGATGCCTGAAACAGCCAAACGCCTTGTGATCCAGCATGTGTTTTTCGATGTTATGGAAGTGCTTGATCATCGCCATCCCACCCCAGCACACGCCAAAGGTGGAGTGCACATTGGTCTGGGTCCAGTTCATCACCTCGACCATTTCCTGCCAGTATGTCACCTCTTCAAATGGCAAATGTTCGATCGGCGCACCGGTGATGATCAACCCGTCAAGCTTGCGATGTTTGACCTCCTGAAAGGATTGGTAAAACACATCCATATGCTCAGGCGAGGTGTTGCGCGGCTGATGCTCGGTCATCTTGATCAGGGTCAGTTCGATTTGCAGAGGCGTCGCACCGATCAGCCGGGAAAACTGGGTCTCCGTCTGGATCTTTTTGGGCATCAGATTAAGCAGCCCGATCTGAAGCGGGCGGATATCCTGCCGCGCGGCCTGAGCCTCAGACATGACCATGACACCCTCATTGCGAAGGATGTCATAGGCAGGCAGGTCTTCAGGTAATTTGATCGGCATGGGTTTGTCCGGTGTCCGGTTTTACAGGGGCTGTAATTGGGTGTGAATGACTTAAGTATCCGGCACCTGCGCAGCAAGGGTGGCAGTGATCAGGAGCTCAAAATCGCGGGCATCGCGGATCTTGGCGACATCTTTTGCGTCAACCGAGACGCCCCAGTTCCGGGCCATCGCCTGATAGATCGGCAACCGGTGATCCAGGCATTTGCGATAGGCAAAGCACATGAACGCATCTGGATCAACATCGCCTTCTGAGATGTTGTTTTCGCTTAGAAATTCCTGCCAGACTTGCAGCAGAAAATCTGTGCCAAAATACATCGGTTTTGGGGCCTTTTCAAACCGCGCCATCAGCTCATCGGCATGGTCATGGCTGCCACGGATCCAGACCATCAGCAGGTTTTCCGACAGGGCTTTCAAGACCGGATCCTGCGGGTCGGCAGGATCAACCACTTCACAGATCGAGCCACCTGAATCGCAGACGAAATTGTCATAGTCATAAAGGTCTTTGGCACGGTCGATGAACGGCACTGTGTCCAAAAGGGCGGCGATTTCGGCTGTGCGGTGCCGTTCCTGACGGCGCTGGTATTCCGCAAAGGGAATACCCCCCAGATCAGGATTGCCCGGCTTGCCCATATAGGTCGACAGAGGTGCTAGATTGTTGAAGGTGATGTTGGAGGCGATATAGATCGAATCGCTGCGCAACAGCTTGGCCAAAAACGGATTGCGCATCGCCTCACGCTTGAAATTATCGACGATATGCTCACCCATATAGCGCGTGCCAATGCGGTAATCGACCGAGTAGTGAAACCACTCACCGCCATCGCGAAGAATGTTTGAGACATGCGTCTTGCCAAGGCCCGACATGCCAAACAGCAAAACCCGTTTGCCCTTGGCGGCTTGCCAGCTTGCGGCTGATTGATAAAACATTTTCGTCGCGTTCCAATGCCTTGCCCGAAGGGTGATTGATCGTGGCATAGCGCGAAAACAAGCCTTTGATCAATCAGAAAGGCGGGCCCGCAGCCAGGTGATCAGCCGCCCGTCAAGCACGATCATCCCCAGTGTGATCAAGCCAAAACCAGCGAACACCGTCGGCGCCAGACGTTCTTGCAGCACGAGTGCGCCCAGAAAGATCGCCACAAACGGCAAGAACAGTGTCACCAGCAGCAGATTGGCACTGCCCGCCATCGCCAGCACCCGGTAGTAAAGCACATAGGCAAACGCGGTCGCAAACAGGGCATAATAAACCAGTGCAATCAGGGTCGCGGGGGCGAGATCGGTTTTGGGAGGACCGTCAACGACATAGGCCAGCGGCAGGATGATCAGGCTGGATGCAGTCAACATTCCGGCTGCGGCCATTGGTCCGGACATGCCAGACAGGGCTTTGCGCGCGAATACCCCGGCCAGCGCATAGGATAACGCGCCGCCCAGCACCGCGATCTGGCCTATTGCGTGAAAGCCAAATCCGGACAGGGCCGATGGGCCAACGGCCAGCGAAACCCCGGCAAATCCCAACAGCACACCGGCGATTTTGTTGGCGGTCAGCCGTTCATCCCGAAAGGCAATGGCGGCCAGAACGACCCCAAACAGGGCCGTCGCGCCGTTCAGGATCGAGGCAAGGCCGCTTTCGATGAACACCTGGCCATATGTGATCAGCGAAAACGGCAGGACGTTGTTCAGGATGCCCATGCCCAGAAACGCGGCCCAGGTTTTTACGCTTCGTGGGATGGTGAGGCCGCCGATCAAGACATAAATCCAAAGGGCAAGGGCTGCCCAGATCACACGATGGGCGACCGACCACAGGACGGACAGCTCGCGCAAAGTGTACTCTACCGACAGAAAACTGCCGCCCCAAATCAGGGATAATGTCAGCAATTCGATCCAGGCGCGGGTGGTCATGGTTTTCTGTTGGGTCATGGAACCTCGGTGTGGGGATGGTGGAAGGGCGCGCGCAACTTATTGATTGGGTGTGATTTTTGGGGCTTGACCTGGGCGGATAATCTGCCACTCGATTGGTCGATTGGTCGATTGGTCGATTGGTCGATTGGTCGATTGGTCGATTGGTCGATTGGTCGATTGGTCGATTGGTCGATTGGTCGATTGGTCGATTGGTCAACCGGTCGACTAGTCCTCTAGTCGACTACTCTACTAGTCGAGCCGAAATGACCTGGCCAATCATCGTTTTTATCTGCATGCCCTCCCGTCATTTTAAGCATCTGCCTCACGCCGCTTCATATTTGCCTAAGCCGTCAAATACCAACTTGATACCCGCCCCAGCCCGCTTTCCAACCCGTTTCTTGCGCATTGCTTCATTCCCAGTGCAAACCGACATAGGAATTGACCGATTGCAACCGCTGGCCCTAAGCTTTCCCCCCATGACACCCGGCAAAAAATTCCTGACTTCGGAGGAGATTCGCCCCCTCGCCAAGCGGTCCGACCAGATGGGGGCAGCGCTGCTGTTGCACTGCTACGGCATCGCGCTGTTCGCGCTGCTGGTCTTCAAAGCCTTTCCCAATCTGCTTAGCTTTCTACTCGCCGTGGCGCTGATCGGATCGCGCCAGCTGGGCCTGGCGATCCTGATGCATGACGCGGCCCACCGGGCGTTGTTCAAAAGCCGACACGCCAATGAAATCGCGGGGGTTTGGCTGTGTGGCAACCCGATTTTGGCGGATATGCTGGCCTATCGCCATTATCATTTCGTCCATCACAGATTCACTCAAACGACGCAGGATCCCGATATTTCGCTGGCCCAGGCCTTTCCAACGACCGGTCACAGCCTCATCCGCAAGTTTCTGCGCGATCTGACGGGCCGCACCGGCGCGCGGCAAATCCTTGCGCAAATCCGTCTTTCCCTGAATCTGGCCGGCGATCAAGACGCCCTGGCCGAGGCGCAGAAACAGGCCCAGGCTTTCAAAGGTGGCGGTTTGCGCGGGGCGTTGCTGGCAAATGCCGTCCTCTTTACCCTGATGACGTTGATCGGCGCCTGGTGGTGGTGGTTTGCTTTCTGGCTGCTGCCGCTTGTCACCTGGTTCCAACTGGTTTTGCGCATTCGCAACATCGCCGAACACGCGGTGACCGAGTATTCAGACAACCCGTTTCGCAATGTCCGCACAACCTTGGCCACGCCGCTGGCCGCACTTTTCGTAGCGCCATATTGGGTCAATTATCACCTGGAACATCACCTGATCATGCATGTGCCCTGCTTTCGGCTGAAGAAAATGCATCGGCTGATGCTGGCAAAGGGCTATGGTGACCGGATGAATATTGCCCCGGGATATGGTGTTGTTCTAGCGCTTGCCGCGTCACAGGAACCTCAGCGCGTCAAACCTTAACGCCACTGCGCTGTTCGGCCCGGATGTTATAGAAATTCGCGGCCAGAATGATCGCGGCCCCAAGGAACACCGCCACCTCAAGCGGTTCATTGTAAAGCAAAATTCCGACAACCGCGGCCAGCGGCAGACGCACGAAATCCATCGGAAAGACAATGATCGCAGGCGCAATTTGCAAGGCACTGGTGATGCAGAAATGCGCGAACAACCCGGCCAACCCGACCAGGATGACCCAGGGCAGCGTCTCGGCACTTGGCAGCGCGATATCGCCGTCATACCCGGCGCAAATCAGCCCCAGGATCGCCTGCATCACGGTCAGCCAGAACATGATGCAGGTGGTCGACTGGCTGCGGGTTAACAACTTGGTGGCAATGGCCGAGCCAGTAAACCCAAGCGCGCTGAGGGCGGCCGCGATGATACCCGGGCTGAGGCCCAGTTGATCTGGGCGGGCGACGATCAGGATGCCGAGAAACCCGATCAAAGCCGAGACAAGCCGCGTTGCCGTCAGCCTTTCGGCCAGAAAGAACGGCGCGAACAGCGCGACCCAAAGGGGGACCGAAAACTCAAATGCAAAAAGCTGGGGCAGGGTGATCACCGTCACCGCGTAAAACCACAGGTTCTGGCCGATGAAATGGCTGGTATTGCGCATCAGATGCAGTCCCATATGCTGGCGCGTGACCTGATGCAATGTGCCTGCCCATTTGCCGATCAGCAGCACGACAACGATGCCGATCAGCGACCGGTAGGTCATAATCTCAAACGTATCCAGCTCGTGGCTTAGCTCCCGCCCCGCGACCGCCATTGACGTAAACGACACCACCGCCCCCATCATAAAGGCGGCAGCTTTCAGCGGTTGCGACGCGCTCATGGGAGTGCCTTCTTGCAGCAGCCGGTCAGCAGGATTGCAGCACTGCCATCCTGGGTCAAAACATCGGCGGAAATCGCATAGGTCTGCCCGTCAACGGTGCAGATATCCTGATCCAGCAGCAAAATCGCGGTGTCGGTCTGGGCCAGCAAGGTCAACGCGCGCGGCCAGTCGCGGTTTTCAGCCTGGGCCTGGTGCGGAATATCAAACCGCACCGCGCGTTTGTAGCTGAAATCGGCCTGATCCGCTGTCAGCCCCAGTTTCCAGTCGGGATCACTGCCAAAACAGATCAGCCTCGGCGTTTCTTCGGCCATCAGCAGTCCGCCAAAGACGGCGGCCAAGACAGAGACAATCGCGGCTATGCCAAAATGTTTCATCACAGTATCGCTTTCCAGCAAGGATGCGCCATGTGAACCCGGAAGCCAGCGGGGGATCAACCGCAAAACTGCGGCAAAGTGCTGAAAACTCGCCAGGTCCGCCGGATCAATCGAGCGGCGGCAAAGCCTTCAGATAAGCCGCTATCGCCAAACGTTCAGCATCGCTTAGTTGGCTGGTGTTTTCCACCACCTCGGCCATTTCCCCGCCTGCGGTGTCAAACTCAGGGGTGAAACCCGATTTCAGGTATTCCGCAATGTCACTTTCCGACCAGCTGAGCCCTTTGGCACCGGGGGCCAGCGGTGGGATCGTGCCGCGCCCTGACGGGTTAGGTGCGCCAGACATCCAGGCTGACCGGCGCAGATTGCCAAGCATCCCGCGCGGCGTGTGGCATTCGGCGCAATGGCCAAGGCCTTCGACCATGTCGCGGCCGGCCTTTGCGTCATCCGTTAGACCAGCATCTGCCAGCACAAACCCGTCGCGCAGAAACAGCAGCTTCCAGCCCCCGAGACTGCGGCGAATGTTGAACGGAAACCCGACATCATGGGCGCGATCCGGCTGGGCTGTGGCGGGCAGGGTGTTAAGATAGGCCCT
>Ga0307929_1001965_pt1 | contig 14181 bp, 11 predicted proteins | sample AceLakmetage1330_FD_203160 | JGI IMG/M metagenome (GOLD analysis project Ga0307929, IMG submission 203160) | Saline water microbial communities from Ace Lake, Antarctica - #1330 | ecosystem: Environmental > Aquatic > Non-marine Saline and Alkaline > Saline | place: Antarctica: Ace Lake...
TTGTCAAAGAGCCCTTTTTATCAAAAAAAAAGATACAACTATTGATTATCAACATGATAAATATAAAAATGTGGATTTCATCAAAACTTTCGGACACTTATGATCCCAGTTAAAAAAACTTGTCAATGATCGGCAGAATGCCTTTGAAAGATTTAAGGTTATGGAAAAACTGCATGATGCATATTTTACCTTCAATTACGATTCGTCAATGGCCTATGCGCAAAGCATGTCGGAGATTGCTTACCATGAAAATGATGCGTATCTGATTTCGAGGGCAAAGATAAAAATCAGCGAAACGCTTTTGGCCGCAGGGATTTTTAATGAGGTGCAGGATAGTTTGGCATCTATCAATATCCGCTACCTTGATGATAACATCATGCCGGAGTATTATTATTTATCGGCACGGTTGTATTTCGACATGGCCGACTATTACCAAAAGGATTATTTTAGCGATTACTACTCTAATCTTGGCTTGGAATATCTGGATACTGCCATTATGAAAGCCCGGAATAATGTACCCAAATACCTTTCGCTAAAGGGCTTGAAATATTTGCGTACAGGAAATATGGCAAAGGCACTTACTACTTTTGATTCCTTGTTTAAAACAAAAATACCGGCAGGCCGACAATATGCCATCGATGCAGCTACTTATGCCTTTGTGTTGGAAAATAGCAATCGGGCGGATGAGGCCATCCGGTGGCTGATAAAAGCCGCCATCCAGGATATAAAATTAGCCAACAAAGAAAATGTTGCCTTAACAAAACTGGCCGACCTGCTTTACACACAGGGAAATATTTTGCAATCGAGCCGCTACCTCAACTTTGCCATCGAAGACGCAAGCAGTTATGGCGCGGTGCAGCGCAAATTTCAAATTAGCCAAATACAGCCCATCATCGAAGCCGCCAAATTGCAGCTCTCGGAGGAACAAAAAACCAGTATTAAAAAATATGCCTTATCCGTTACCGTGCTGTCGGGGCTTATTTTGTTGATTTTGATATTTCTTTTCAGGCAATATCGCAAAACCAGAACGGCGCAAAAGGCATTAAACAAATCGTACGCGGTATTGCACACCACCAACCAAAAACTAAGAGAAGCCAATTTGGTGAGTGAAGAATACATCGCCACGTTTTTTAAAACCCATTCGGAGCTGATCGACAAAATTGAGCAACTCAAAAATACCGTGGAAAGCAAGGTGATGTTAAAAAAATTCAGCGAGCTAAAAACTTATCTAAGCAAATTGGACATTAACACCCAAAGAGCGGAAATGTACATGCTTTTCGATTCGGTGTTCCTAAATATTTTCCCGGGCTTTATTGATGGTTTTAATGATTTATTTGAGAATGAGGATAAATATGCTTTCGATGATAAAAATGTGATGAACACTGATTTAAGGATATTTGCCTTGATTCGTCTCGGCATTAGCGACAGCGAAAAAATCGCCCATATTCTGGATTATTCAATTCATACCATCAACACCTATAAAACCAAAATCAAAAATAAAGCAAGAATTGAGAACGAAAAATTTGAAGAAGAAATCCTGAAGATTCCATCTATTTGATCGTGTTTTGTACAAAAAGCAACATTCGGGCATAATATTTTTAGATGCTTTGCTTATTTCAAAATCACTCTAAGCACCTGACATTTATATGCTTAAATTCCACAAGCTCATAATACCCATTATATTTTTCTGACAGGGCTATTTTGGGCTTATCAGAAAACTATTTTTGTTTCAAAGTATTTAGAAATAATTCAAACTTTAACAAAACATTATTATGATGAAATCACTACTTAAATTTTTTGGCATCGTAGCCATTCTTTTCGCCTCTGCACAATTTGCATCCGGCATTACAGTAAAAGTTGAAAAACCTGCCGACTGGACTACCGTTTACGTTTACTCGTGGGGCGATGCCGGCGAAGTATTTGGCGCATGGCCCGGCCAGGAACTCACCGAAGCCGAAGGCTGGTATCCAGCCGTACTTGACGAAACTGTTATGGCAGCCAATATCATTTTTAATAATAATGATACCCTACAAACCGAAAACCAGTATGTTACCGAAGACCTTTGCTTCCATCCCACCGGCGAATTGAATGCCGGCGGCGAAGTGATTTTGGAGATTGTGCCCTGTGCTGCAGTTGGCTTTACTGTAAAGATTACCAAACCCGAAGGCTGGGAAGCTGTTTACGTATATTCGTGGGGCGATGCCGGTGAAGTGTTTGGCGCATGGCCAGGACAGGAACTCACCGAAGCCGAAGGCTGGTATGCAGCCATGCTTGATGAAACTATAACTGCGGCCAATATCATTTTTAATAATAACGATGCTGCGCAAACCGAAAACCAGTTGGTAAGTGCTGATATGTGCTATGAATGGACTGGTGAATTGAATGCCACCGGAGAATTAATTCTTGAAAGCATCCCCTGCAATGGTGTCGGGATAAAAGTTGGATTTCAAAAACCCGCCAACTGGACCGAAGTTTACATTTATGGTTACGTGAACGATGCCCCGGTATTTGGCGCATGGCCCGGCGTAATGCTCACCGAAGACAACGATTGGTACTACTACACCATGGATGCCGCACTTACCGAAGTAAACGTAATTTATAACAATAATGACGGCGAGCAAACCGCTGATGTACTTGTTACCGAAGACATTTGCTACCAGGCCCAGGAAGATTTATCGATGCTTGAGGTAGAATGTGGTTCCTCAGCCATCGGCGATATTTTTGCAAACGATAATCAGGTGGCCTTTTATCCCAATCCGGCCAACGATATCTTGAACATTCGTTTTGTTGAAGAATTCCAAACCGTATCAATTAATAGCATCACCGGTGCTAAGGTACTGGAATTTAACAATCAGGCTGAAATGTCAAGCATCAATATTTCATCGCTCAATGCAGGCGTGTATTTCATTTCATTCACCCTGCTCGATGGAAACAAAGTAACAGGAAAACTGATTAAGAACTAAGTAGTGTCTAAATAGAGCTTGTCTTTAAAGTAACAGTTAGAAAAATATACGATTTGAGATTTAAGATTTTAGATTTAAGATGTTGGTGATATTCAGCACAATCTAAAATCTCCAATCGTCCCGAAAAGTCGAAAGTTTTTAATTTTAATTTCTTTTCGAGGATGCACGAGCTAAGCTCGGCATTAATCATCAATCTTAAATCAAAAAAAGTTGACTTTATGGACAGACACTAAATAGAATTACCTCGATAGCCTGGGTTCGGCCTGATTTTAATTTGACTTAAAATTTTACAGCAATCCTCATAGTAAGCCGAACTCAGGTTATCATTTTTTTTAGGTCTTACTGTAGAATTAGTGGATAGAATTAAGAAGTATTGTATTGATATTATTTTAGTTGGCAGTAGGCAGTCTTCAGTAGGCAGTATTCTTTGACGACTGATGACTGCCTACTGAAGACTAAATATCAAGAAATTATTACATTCTTAAAAATATTCCACAAAAATGGCAGTACAGCTTCATATTAAATTTCCCATTCCCAAACAAGCTATTGTAATGCGAATACTATGTAATTTTTTGAGGGCAAAACAAATCGGAATATTAGCCTTTTTGCTGATGGCTTCCCTTAGCCTTTTAACCGCTAATGTCTTTGCCCAGGACGGCACAAACCTTCAAGCCAAAGTTTACTCAGGAACGGTTTCCAACGAAAATGGGGAAACCCTGCCTGGTGTTACAGTGCTTGTGAAAGGAGTTTCGGGACTGGGCACGGTAACAAACATTGATGGACAATACAGTCTGGAAACGAGCAAAGATGTACAAGTCCTGGTTTTTTCGTTTGTAGGATTTGCAAGTAAGGAAGTGGTGCCTGGAAATAGCAACATAATTGATGTAACATTGATAGAAGATGTGATTGGCCTTGAAGAAGTGGTGATCGTGGGTTACGGTACTTCCACCAAGAAAGACCTCACCGGTGCTACCTCCAGCATTTCGGCTTCCGACCTCAACCAGGGGCCGATTACCAATCCGCTCCAGCAAATTTCGGGCAAAGCTGCCGGAGTAAATGTTACCCAAATCGGCAACGAACCCGGCTCCACGCCCACCGTCAGGATTCGGGGCATTACCTCGCTCATTGGTGGAAACGACCCGCTGGTGGTGGTTGACGGAGTACAGGGAAATATGGATTTGCTGAACCAGATTCCGCCTTCCGAAATCGAAACCTTCGATATTCTCAAAGATGCCTCCGCTACCGCTATTTATGGCTCGCGGGGTGCTCCGGGTGTAATTTTGGTTACCACCAAGAAATCGAAAGCCGGGAAATCTTTTGTTGAATACAACGGAACCAGCTCGCTGGATTTTTTATCCAATAAATTAGATATTTATACTTCCGATGAATGGCGCGAACAAGCCCGCCTGTGGGGCGTGCCCTATTCTGCCGATCATGGCTCCAATACTGATTGGTACGATTTGCTTACCCAAACCGGGAGCACACAAAACCATGCGATATCGTTCGGCAGTGGAACGGATAACTTTAACTATCGGGCTTCAATCTCTGCCATTTTGCAGGAAGGGGTAGTTATTAACTCGGGCTACAGCAACTACATCGCCCGTGTGCAGGCCACACAAAAAGCTATGGATGGCAGGCTTACGCTGAACATCAATTTGAACAGCAGCGTGAGCAATACCCAGGGAAGCCCCGGAAGCGTTGGTCGCGCAGCTTTCACTTCCAACCTTATCACCAATGCCTACGTTTCAAAACCCACCGATCCGGTGCTGTTTGAAGATGGCAGCTATTACAGCGATGAAAATGTGTTTCAATACATCAACCCTTATGCGGTGGCAAAAACCGTGATTGATAACCGTGAAATTCAAAACTACCTCGGAAGCCTGCGTGCAGATTTTGAAATCATCGATGGGCTGAAAGCAGGGTTTTTTGGCTCCTGGCGCAAGGTGGAGCAAAACCGGGGTTATTATGCTCCCGCCATTTCCACACTGCCTTTTGCCGTGGATAACGAAGGCGTGGCTAATGTGGCCACCAATCTTACCGATGAAAAGCTGATGGATCTCCATCTGAATTATGATAAAACCTTTGGTAAACATAAGCTGGGTGCAGTTGCGGTGTATGAAACACAAACGCAAACTTACCAGGGACACTTTGCCCAGGCTAAAGGATTTATAAATGATATTACCACCTACAACGCCCTCCAGTTGGGATCGATTAGCAATGTGCTGCCCGGCGACATTTCATCCTACAAAAACGACCGCAAGCTGGTTTCGTTCCTGGGCAGGGTTAATTATAATTATGATGAGAAATATTTGATAACTGCAAGTTTCAGGCGCGATGGTTCCTCGGTTTTTGGTGCCGATAACAAGTGGGGTAATTTCCCTTCGATTTCGGGAGCCTGGAGAATTACGCAAGAAGATTTTATGCAAAACCAAAATGTTTTAAGTTATCTAAAACTGAGGGTGGGTTATGGTGTTACCGGCAATCAGCAGGGCTTGTATCCGCAGCAATCGCTACAATTGGTGGGCGAATCGGGAACTACCTACTTCAATGGCGACCTGATCACCAACTTTGTGGTAAGCCAGAATGCCAACAAAGACCTGCGCTGGGAAACGCGCTACCAGACGAATATAGGTTTTGATTTTGCTTTCCTGGATGGCAGGCTCAATGGTACGCTGGATGCTTACACCGCTACCACCGAAAACTTACTTTTCAACTACACCGTGCCACAGCCGCCTTATCCCTACCCAACCATCGCGGCCAACGTGGGGAGTTTGAAAAATGAAGGCATCGAATTGTCGCTGGATTATCTCGCCGTTAAAACCGACGATTTTAGCTTAAACCTGGGTGGCAATATTACACTAATGCGCAATGAAGTGCTTAAGCTCGGCGGCGACATCAATGGCGTAGAGGTAAATACCGATTATGTAAACTGGGGTTACAACGCCTATCTTATCGAAGGCCAGCCCATTGGCACCTTTAATATTTTGGAAAACAACGGCAAAGATGCAGCTACCAACGAAGAAATGGTTGTTGACCGCGATGGCGATGGCATTATCGACCAGGGCGACCGCAGCCCCGATCGCTATTTTGCGGGCTCGGCAATGCCCACCCATACCTACGCTTTCAATACTTCGATTAAGTACAAGCAATTCGATTTCTCGATGGTTTGGCGCGGCTCGGGTGGAAATATGATTTATAATAAAATAAATAAAGACTTTAGCATGTACGAAAACCTCGGTAAATCCAACATGCTCACGAGTGCCGGCAATTACGGACTTTTCACCACAAAATACGGCTCAGATCTGTGGCTCGAAAACGGTGCTTTCCTTAGATTTGATAATGCCACTTTGGGTTATACCGTTAAAACCGACAAGCTGAAATACATCCAAAACCTAAGGGTCTATCTCAACGGGAACAACCTGGCACTGTTTACCGCCTACACCGGGCTCGACCCCGAGTTGAATGTTTCGGGAGGCAACGGTTCTGGATTCGATGCCGGGATGTACCCGCGCACCACGAGTGTAGCATTGGGTTTAAATATTACTTTTTAATCATTTTAAAAAGACTGAAAAATGTATAGAAATATAGCAATCGCAATTTTAACGGTTTTCCTTCTCAATAGCTGCGAACTGGATGAAGTAGTGTATGATAAATATGCCGCCGAAGATTTTTACGGTTCGCCCGAAGGTTCGGATGCTGCGCTGGCCGGCGTGTATGCACAAATTCCCGGCAACTGGGACGGCGTTGGATATGCCGGAGCAGACAATGGCTGGTGGGATTTAAACTCGATGTCAACCGATGAACAAGTGGTGCCACACCGCAATACCGGCGACTGGCAGCTCGACTTTGCACGCCTCTACCTGCGCCAGTGGCTGCCCAGCGATTTTATCCTTACCAATACCTGGAACTGGCTTTACAACTCTATTTTTAAAGCCAACCTCGCCATCGGGCAATTGGAAGTTGCCGGTGCCAAACCTTCAAAAATTGCGGAAGCCCGGGTTTTAAGAGCTTTCTTTTATTATCTGCTGATTGATGATTTTGGCGATGTTCCTTTTTATACCGAAAACACCCTCTCGGTGGATCAGATACCTCAGGAAAGTCGCGAAACGATTTACAACTTCATCGTGGACGAATTGAGTATTTATGTGGAGCAACTCAGCCCCAACAAAGGTGGAAATTACTATGGTAGGTTCAACAAGTGGGCGGGATATGCCCTGATGGCCAAAGTTTATCTGAATGCCGAAGTTTATACCGGAACGGCACAATGGCAGCCATGTATCGATGCCTGCAACAAGGTGGCCGAAGGTGGTTTTAGCCTCCACACCGCTGCTTCGGATCCCACACATCCGCTGGGTTCTAAATATTATGAACTGTTTGGCGATGTGTGTCCTGACGACGAAACCATCCTCGCCATTTATACTACTGCCGATATTGTAGGGCGCAATATTTTTACTCTCCGCAGCCTCGGTGGCACCGATGGCAGCCTGCTTTTTGGTTACGGTGCCTGGAATGGAACCATCATCCCCAAGGATTTTGTGGATAAATTTGATGAAAACGATATTCGGAGAAAGCAATTCCGCTATGGCGATAATCCCAACGGCCCGCAGCCTGCCGGATTTATTGTGTATTCGCCGGAAGTTACTAACCTGGATAACCCCGGCGCAGAGCCCAATGCAGGGATTCGCAACATAAAATTCTGGCCTGCAGAACCCATGAACAGCGGCGGTGCTTCCAACGACTTCCCCATCTATCGCTACGCAGATATTCTGCTGATGAAAGCCGAATGCCTCCTGCGCCTCGGCAATGCTGCCGAAGCAAAAACCTACATCGATCAGGTGCGCGAAAGAGCCGGACTGAACGGGCTGGCCAACACGCCAACTTTAACAGATATTTATAACGAACGGGGTTTTGAACTGAACATGGAAGGCCATCGCCGCCAGGACATGATCCGTTTTGGGACATTCACACAGGCTCACGGATTAGCTCCGGCAGTGGACGACAAATTCCTGCTTTTCCCAATCCCCACCTCGGCATTAAATGCCAATCCCAATTTATTACAAAACACCGGATGGTAAAAAAGATAAGATTATGAAAAATATAATTTCCTTTTTAATAATATTAATGGTTCTTGTTGCCGGATGCAACAAGGATTCCGAACTCACGGTATTGCAGCCCATACATTTTGATAAGGCTCCCGTGGCTTCAAGCAATGCGGTGGTGATTACCCAAGATAATGTCAATTCAGCCTTGCTGACGATAAACTGGGAGGCTGTGGTTTATCCCATCGAGGCACCGGTAAATTATTTTTTGCAGTTTACCGAGGTGAGCGACACGGCCAACTGGAAGTTTTTAAAAGAAATGGAAGTAGGCACGGATATTTTATCCACATCCCTTAGCGGGGAAGATTTGAACGAAATGGCCGACCGGCTCGGACTGGAGCCTTTTACAGAAAATCCCATCGCTATACGCGTCAAATCTTACCTCGACCGCTTTGCCTGGTCGTCGCTTACGGTGGTAAATATTACTCCCTTCGAGGTGGTAATCGACCTGCCCTCTTTATGGGTCCCCGGCGATTATCAGGGCTGGAATCCCGCAACCGCTCCCAGGCTCGTTTCGCCCTTTGACGATGGTATTTACGAAGGCTACATCTATATCCCCGAAGGCGGCAGCTACGAGTTTAAAATTACCGCCCAAAAAGCGTGGGAATCCATCGCTTATGGTGATGGCGGCGCAGGAACACTGGTAGAATCCAACAATTCAACTTCCGATTATTTTACGGCTCCTGAGGCGGGATATTATTTGCTGTCGGTCGATTTAAACCAAATGATCTACCTGCTAATAAAAACCGAATGGGGACTAATTGGCGCTGCCACTCCCGGCGGCTGGGATGCCGACACCGAAATGACTTTCGATTCCGAAACGCAGGTGTGGTCGGTTACCGCGAATATGATTTTTAACGGCTCCTTCAAATTCAGGGCCAACCAGGCCTGGCAGCTCGATTTTGGAACCGACACCGAAGGCAAGCTGGCCTACGCTAACCATCCCTGGAAAGAGTACGTGGTGCGTGAGGAATTAATCGTTTCGGCTGATGGCTCTTACACCATAATTTTGGATTTAAGTCATCCGGGAGAATACAGTTATTCGATTAATTAAAGGGGTTGAGCGTTGATGGTTGAGAAGGTTGAAAAACGGAATGTAGAGATGCACGGACGTGCATCTGACTTTTCGTGGGACGTGCATCTGACTTTTCGTGGGACGTGCATCTGACTTTTCGTGGGACGTGCATCTGACTTTTCGTGGGACGTGCATCTGTCCAAGAAAAATCGTATGGGTTGAGGATTGGATTTTTTATATTAAAATAAATTGAAAACATGATTTTAAACATAAAGATTAAAATAAGCATAATTGCACTGATGCTGGCCTTCGCGATGATGGGCGGCTGCAAGAAGGACATCGAGAAATGGGATACCATTTATCCAAGCCAAAAGGAAAATGTGAATCAATACGATGTGCCTTTTGAAAATGTGCCCGAGATATCCGACATTATCATGTACGAAGTCAACATTGGGGCTTACAGCGTGCATGGCAACCTGGAAGGCCTGCGCAACCGGCTGGAGGAAATCAAAGACCTCGGGATAAATGTTATCTGGCTTATGCCCACTTACCCCATTGGCCAACTCAACGGCATCGGCTCGCCCTACGCCGTAAAAGATTATATGGAGGTTAATTCGGCTTACGGTGATCTGGAAGATTTGCGTGCCCTGGTTAAAGAAGCCCATGCCAAAGATATGGCCGTAATCCTGGATTGGGTGGCCAACCACACCGCCTGGGACAATGCCTGGATTGCCGACAAAAGCTGGTATGTGCAAGATGCCTCGGGAAATATCGTCAGCCCCAACGGGTGGAATGATGTTGCTGAACTTGATTATGAGAACCAGGATATGCGCAAAGCGATGATAAAAGCTATGAAATATTGGGTGCTTACCGCAAACGTGGATGGCTATCGCTGCGACTATGCCGAGGGTGTGCCCGACGATTTTTGGGAAGCAGCCATCGATACGCTGAGAAGTATTCCCAACCGCGAGCTGATTATGTTTGCCGAAGCCGCCGACAAAGATTTGTTGAATCATGGTTTTGACCTGACCTTTGGCTGGGATTTTTACAACAAACTAAAAGGTGTGGTTAACAACAACCAGGCTACTTCGGGCTTGGTAACGGTTAACAACGAAGACTACAGCAACGTCCCGGAAGGGAAACACATATTGCGTTTCACTTCCAATCACGATGATAATTATGCTGATGATACGCCGCTTGCTATTTTTAATGGCAAGCAAGGCTCGTTGGCTGCTTATGTGGTAAACGCTTACATGGGCGGTGTGCCTTTGGTGTATAGCGGCCAGGAAGTAGGATGCCCGCAAAAGCTCTCCTTTTTCAGCCCGGTGAATACCAAAATCGACTGGAGCATCAACCCCGATATGCTCGCTACTTATCAAGACCTGAACAATTTTAAATTGAACAGCACGGCACTCCGAACAGGTTCTCTTGATTCCTATACTGCCAACAGCGATGTGATGGCTTTTAAAAGAACTTCGGGCAGTGAGCAGGTGCTGGTGATTGTTAATCTCAACAATTCGCAAGTTAATTATCAGATTTCGGGAAATGTGCAGGGAACATGGTTTGATGCTTTTGACGATTCCCAAATCACTTTAGGGAACGCTCTGGCTTTGCAGCCTTACGAGTATTTTGTTCTTAAAAAATAGGAATTTATCCTCGCTTTGCTCAGATGTAATTTGCGCTTCGCGCGTAATTTACCTCGCTTCGCTCGGCGTAATTTGGCTTCGCTGTAATTTGCTTCGCGTAATTTATCCTCGCTTCGCTCGGATGTAATTTTTTGTAGCTATGATTCACAACAAATCACAAGCAATTTCGTGCATAAGGCAAATTACTACTAATTACTATCAATTACGCGTGCAGCGTAAATTACCATCAATTACAACAAGTTACTTTTTAAATAAATAAAATGAAAAAACAATTTTTCCTCATCATCCTTTTGCCTTTGATATGGCTCAATATTTCTGGAATTCGAGCTCAAGAAATAGCTCAACAATACGAAACGCCTTTTGATAAAGTGCCTGATCCACGCGATGTGAGCATTTACCAGGTAAATATCCGCACTTTTAGCGAAGCCGGAAATTTGCAGGGTGTTACCAAACGCCTTGATAATATCAGCGATCTTGGGGCAAACGTAATTTATCTGATGCCGATTTATCCCATCGGGAAAGTAAAAGGCGTAAACTCGCCCTACTGCATCCGTGATTATTCTGCCATCAACCCGGAGTTTGGTACTTTGGATGATTTGCGGGATTTGGTTCGTCAAGCCCACCAGCGCGGAATGAGTGTAATTTTGGATTGGGTGGCCAACCACACCGCCTGGGATCATGCCTGGATAAAAAACGAAAACTGGTATCTGCAAAACGATGCAGGCGAAATCATAAGTCCTCCTGGCACCGGCTGGAACGATGTGGCACAGCTTAATTTTGAAAATATGGGCATGCGTGCAGAGATGATTCGCACGATGAAAAACTGGGTATTGACCGCCAACGTTGATGGTTTTCGCTGCGACTACTCCGATGGCCCACCATTTGATTTCTGGCAACAAGCCATCGACACATTGCGAAATACTACCGGCCACCAGCTCATCATGCTTTCCGAAGGCCGACGTAGTAACCAGTTTGCAGCAGGGTTTGATTATAATTTTGGTTTTGATTTTTTTGAGAATCTAAGAGAAATCTACAAACATGGCATTTCGGTAACTTCCATCGACAGTTTTAATATCGCCAATTACACTGATGCCGCCCCACATCAGGGCATGGTGCGCTACACCAGCAACCACGATGTAAATAGTTCGGAAGGTACGCCGCAGGAATTGTTTGGCGGTACACGCGGGTCGATGGCCGCTTTTGTTGTTGTAGCCTACATGAAAAGCATCCCGATGATATACGGTGGCCAGGAAGTGGGAACGCCCTACCGCCTGCTGTTTCCATTCACAACGGCCAATATCGACTGGAATTTGAATCCCATATTAACCGCTGAATACAAAAAAATCATCGCCTTCCGTAACGAAAGTACTGCCATCCGACGTGGCGCACTCGAAAGTTTTAGCAATGATGATGTGTGCGTTTTTACCAAAAGTTATGAGGGTGAAACAGTTTTGGTAATTTCCAATTTGCGGGATAAAGCCTGCAGCTTTGAGCTTCCTGCATCGTTTGAAAAAACAGAGTGGAGCGATGTTTTTGATATAGCCGCCACAGCTTTCGAGGATGGGCATATTGTTTTATCGCCTTATCAATATTTGGTGCTTAAAAAGGGTTTAGATAAATAATGCTTCGACATGCTTGATTCATTTGGCAAGGCAGGCATGTTTTGGGCAAAGATTAAGGCGGAGGGGTGTGTTATCCCTGAAGGGGCTGCAAACCCATGGTAAGCAAGGGATCTTAGCCCTGAGCGCATTACAATTCGTCAGGCTCACTGACAACTGTCCATTGAGGGCTGAGGATAAATTACCTCCGGCGGTGGCGCAAAGCAAAGAATTTTGTATTGTGTCTTGGCCAGATTTGCGGGGGGTTACCTATCCGGGAATATTTTAGGGTTGCTATCCCTTGTAGGGTTGCAAACCCTGTACTCGCAGTCTGGCACTACCTTTTAATCATCACCACTTTTTGGTGGTCGCCGTCATCGATGGTCTTAAAAAACCGGGAGATTTCTCCGTAGGATTCTTTTGAAAAAGTGCCTCCTTTTACTACGAGTTTACGTTTCATTGTAAGGCTTCCGTCAGTGGTGCCGAAGCTGATTGCGTAGCTTCCCATTAGGCAGGAATCAGCATGGTTTTCGGGCATATATTCCAAACTGTATGTTTTTGGCAGCAAAATTTTCACACTGTCGATTTCGGAATATCCATTATCAACAAAGATGTCGTTTAGCCGCTTTGGCCTTTGCGTTATTGCCGAGCTGTATTTGTTAAAAATATTGGCTTCCAGCATCAGCCGCTTCCCTATGGAAGTGGCATAGTTAGAAGCGGTCATGCTCAGTGCCAGGCTGTTTTGGTACTTATCAATTATGGTATCCGAAAACGCATAATCATTAATAGAAACCTGGTCGGCTTGCAGGTTTTCCATCAGCCAGTCTTTTTGCTCTTTAGCTGAAATATTCATGGGATAAAAAATCCTGGCGCAGGACAAACCGTGGTAATTGAAGCGGATATCGCAAGCTAAATTACCCTCATCATTAATTACTGCATTTGCAGTAGTTGTGGTAAGATTATCTGTTGCCGTATATCGGGGAGTATTCACCAGGTGGCCGCCATTATCACTTATCAAAACTGCTTTGCGGTTGGCGTTGTTGTGGCCGATATATCCACATGGGATTTGCTGGTTTGTACATTCAAGCCAGATGCTGTCGGTTTGCCCAGGTACGCACAATATTACATGGTTGGTTTGATTGATGGATGGGAAGTCGGGAAACAAAACAGCCCGCTCCGTGCCATTTCCAATTTCGGCATAAAACGATTCTATCCCCGCCACTTTCAGCAATGCCTTTGTGTAATTGGAAAGTGCTTTGCAATCGCCATATCCGTTTTCGTTAACATCCTCGGCAGCTATTGGCTGAAACCCGCCGATGCCCATCGAAATATTTATGTAGCGGGTGTTTTGCTGCATGTATTCATAAATTTTACGGATGCTGGTATTGATGTTTTCATCACCATCAATTAGTTCGAGAATCTTTGTGCGGGTCTCCTCAGGAATTTCATCCCTTCCTGTTATCAATTCATTTACCCATAAGCCGTATTGCTGCCACTTGTCAAAATTTCCCCGGGTGCGCTCGTATTCAAACGAAACGGGCGAAAGCATAATCCATGGCAGGAAATTCCTTTTGGGTGGCATAAATGGCTCTGCCTCATAAGCCGGCACGGTATCGATAGACCAATGGCAGGATTTCTTTTTACCCTCCTCATTTTCCACTAAATCAAAATTCCCATTTCTGGTTTTATACGAAATGGGCATTTCCTCATCGAAAAATACAGTTAAATCAGCTTGTTCTAATGCAAGCCCTGTCCCCCTTACCGGTAATGCCATTAAGTTAAGCATTTAAGAGAATCGCATTTTACTTGTCAGTGTCGGAATTATTTCAAAAATCAAGATACATACGTGTTCAATATTTG
>Ga0307929_1001968_pt1 | contig 14167 bp, 9 predicted proteins | sample AceLakmetage1330_FD_203160 | JGI IMG/M metagenome (GOLD analysis project Ga0307929, IMG submission 203160) | Saline water microbial communities from Ace Lake, Antarctica - #1330 | ecosystem: Environmental > Aquatic > Non-marine Saline and Alkaline > Saline | place: Antarctica: Ace Lake...
AAGGTTTTTGCATAGAGATTTCTCCCTTCGGTCGAAATGACAAAGTCGTAGTTCATTGGTTTAGGGGAAAGGGAAAGCGGGCGCAGAGCGCCCGCTTTCCCTTTCCCTACATGACATTCATGAGCTTTGTCATTTCGATGGAGCATAGCGACTGAGAAATCTATCTTTACGAAAATGATATTCTGATGATAGTAAAGATACAGAGGAAAATAAAAAAAAATAGGACGAAGAAGTAAAACACAGATTTAACACCCCACCTTTTAGGTTCTAACTATCAAATTCAAATTTGTGGCATAAATATTGAAACACACGCGCCATTATAAACAATTTCAAAATTGCAAATTTCATGAATGTGCTGACAATTATGGGATACTTTTTTCGGATTCAGGCTGATTTGACCAACCGGACAGGCAATGAGAATAAGTCTTCAAAACAATGCAAACTACTTTCAATAAAGCACATTCAGTCATTCATCTACATTTTTTTTATACATATTAAAAAATGTTTGTAGTTTTGACAAAACATTAAAAACTGACTACGATGCTAAACACACACAACAACAATGGTTTTTCGGTAAAAATGTCCGTGATATTCAAGGGAACTTTGCTGGGCGCATTGTTAATTATCATTTGCCTGTTACCCAATTTGTCGTATGCCCAGGGCAACCTGCTGATCACCCCGCGAAGGGTAGTCTTTGAAGGCACAAAATCCTCCCAGGAAATCAACCTCGCCAACACCGGGCAGGATTCGGCCACCTACTCCGTTTCCTTTGTGCAGTACCGCATGACCGAAAACGGAAGCTTCGAGCAAATTGAAGAACCGGATCCCGGTCAACTGTTTGCAGATAAAATGATACGCTACTTTCCAAGAACGGTAACCCTTGCCCCCGGCGAAGCCCAGATGGTGCGCATGCAACTGCGGCGTTCGGGTGATACGCAAGCTGGCGAGTACCGCTCGCACATGTATTTTAGGGCTATTCCCAAAGAAAGTGCGCTGGGTTTGGAAGATCAGTTGGAAGACAGCACAGCCATTGGCATCCGCCTGACCCCGATTTTCGGGATTACCATTCCTGTAATTGTACGAACCGGCGATCCGGTTGTAACCCTTTCCATCAATACCTTAAGTGTTGAAAATAAAAATGATTCTACGGCTTTGCTTTCCATGGTTTTTAACCGCGAAGGGGGGAAGTCGGTATATGGCGACCTTACGGTTGATTTCGAACCCTTAAAAGGAGCTCCCATTCAAGTGGGCCTGGTACGCGGGATTGCGGTTTACACGCCCAATCTCACCCGGCAGTTTCAATTGGATATCCGAAAGCCCGAAGGTGTGGATTTCTCAAAGGGAAAACTCTTGGTACGCTACACCAATGCCGAAGGGGATACCGAAAATTTATTGGCCGAAAAAGAATTATTGTTGGAGTAAGGTTGACAAAGGATTCAAAAGATAAAAAAATGGTACTACCACGAATTTAATGGAAAGAAGGATGAATTTAGGAAAAGATTAGTTTGTCATCAAAAGGGCTTGAAGTCTGAAGTTTGAAGACCGAAGCCTTTTAACTTCGGGCTTCGGACTTCGGACTTCTGGCCTTTATATTCTAAATTAGTAAACATCAGTTTTTTTTCTCCACTAAAATAACAGTAGAACCAAAAAAATGAAACATGACAATCAACAAATAAAAAAGACAACACAGCTATTGCAAGCTTCCGGCTTGCAGGCTGTGTTGTTTTTTATGTTGATGTTTTTAATTGGGACCCATACAACTCAAGCGCAAAACACGCCCTTTCCCCCACCCAATCAAATACAGGTTTTTGGAATGCAAGCCTTGAATTTCGGTTCTTTTTCGACAGGGGCAAGCGGGGGAACAGTTATTATTGGTTTCACAGGATCGCGTACTTCTACGGGATCGGTGATATTAATGGGTGGGGGCTACAACCAGGCGATTTTTGAGATTAAGCTCATACCGGGAAGGTTGGTGCAAGTTCAAATGGGACCGCAGGTTTCACTTACACGCATTGGTGGTAGCGAAACCATGAGTATGCAGGTTGGCCCTTCGGATAAGGGAGGTAGTTTTGTAACCAGTGGAGGCCATCCCTTTTATAACGCGGTAAAAGTGGGCGGAACCTTGTATGTGGGCAACAGTGCAGCCAATCCTGCCGGTGCTTACGAAGGGCAGTTTAGTGTAACTTTTATTCAGGAATGATTTTTTTCGATCCTTTATACCTCTGTGCCTTCGTAATTTCTATTTTCGACCACAGGGACAATGGGCCCCAAAGATTATAAAATCCGGCATAACTTACTGTGGAGTTTTAAATGGTAACATGTGGAAATCAAATTACCTCATAATTGTTTTTTTTCTTTTGCTTGCGCTTAATCCGGCCAAGGCCCAGGATTTGGGCGATGACTACGAGGAAATATTGGTATTCCTAAAAGTACAAGGCGTTGGGGGATATGAGGTCACCAGTATTTATTCCTACAACGACGGCCGCCTTTTGCTGCCCATCACCGATTTGTTTACTGCCCTGCGTATCAATCAGGAAACCTCCGAAAGATACGACTCCATCACCGGGTATTTGTTGCAGGAGGAAAAACATTACATCATCAACTATCCCGAGCGTTATATTGCCATAAACAGCGATACCATCCGGCTCAAAGAAAACGATATCTTAAAAACAAGTTTTGGGCTGTATCTTTATACGGGGATGTTTGGCCGTGCCTTTGGCCTCTTTTGCACTTTCAATTTCAGGGCCCTGAGTGTGGATTTGAAAACAGATCTTGAGCTACCGGCTATTCGCGACATGCGCCTGGCACAAATGCGCAAAAACATCGAGATGATTACAGGTGAAGTTAAGGTGGATACCACCTACGACCGGAAATACCATTGGTTAAAATTTGGTATGTTCGATTGGGCCCTGAATTCAACACAAGTTAGTGGAGGGGCTACCAATACCAGATTATCAGCCGCCATTGGTGCAGAGGTCTTGGGTGGCGAAACCAACGCCCTTTTAAATTATTCGACCAACAGTAAGTTTGATTTGCGTAACCAGCAACTTACCTGGCGCTGGGCCAATAACAAATCCAAATATATCCGACAGGTAAAAGCGGGTAAACTCAGCCCCGGCTCCATTGCCTCAGTGTATGATCCATTTTACGGGGTAACGATCACCAATACACCCACCAGTTATCGCCGCTCCTTCGGGGAGTACGAACTTACCGGTTACGCCGAACCCGGCTGGACGGTAGAGCTATACATCAATAATGTGCTTATCAATTACAAAAAAGCAGATGCCTCTGGATTTTATAGTTTTATGGTCCCTTTGGTTTATGGTGCTTCAGAAGTGGTCGTAAAACTGTATGGGCCTTACGGCGAGGAGCGGGTAGTAGAACGGCCCATGAGTATCCCCTATAACTTTTTGCCCAAAGGGGAATTTGAGTATGTGATTAAGGGAGGTTTGGTTGACGACAGCCTAAAATCAGTCTTTACCCGGGCAGAGGGCAGCTATGGTGTAAACCGTTTCATGACCCTTGGTGGCGGGATGGAATATTATTCCTTTCTAAAAAATACCAGTGGGATCCCCTTCCTCTCGGGATCGTTTTCACCCACCCCTAATTTGTTGATCACCGGTGAATATGCCAATAAAGTAAGGGCTCAGTTTTTGGGTAGTTACCGCTTAAGTTCCAATGCGACTTTTGAGGTAGGCTACGCCAGATTTGAGCCCGGACAGGAAGTAATCAGGTTTAATTATCTCGAAGAACGCAAGATCAATATTTCGGTGCCGGTAAATTTATTGTTCTTTAAAGGGTACACCCGATTGGGTTTTAAGCAAAATGTGTATGAAAATTCCAACTATAACACTGCCGAATTTTTAATTTCCAGTACATTCGGACCTGTGAGTGTAAACCTCACCTCCAATGCAAACTGGACTGGGACCAGCGATGTATTTTTCAACACAAACATTTCGGGGAGCATGAGGCTGGGCCGTGGTTTTACGGCCCGTTCGTCAGCACAGATCGATATCAATGGGCCAAGCATTATGTCGTTTAAAGCTGAGGTGGAAAAGCGGATTACACGCATGGGTTATGCTTCAGTTAATTATGAGGAGAATTTGCTGAGCAATACCCGTAGCATAAATGTTGCTTTCAGGTACGACTTGCCTTTTGCACAAACCAATGTGTCGGGCAGGTTTAGCAACGATGGGATACAAACCACCCAGGGCTTGCAGGGTAGCCTGGCCTTTGGTAGCGGCAATGGATATGTACATGCCGATAACCGCTCAGTAACCGGGAGGGGCGGACTTACGCTAATTCCTTTCCTCGATATCAACTTTAATGATATAAAAGACGACAACGAACCGGTGATCCCCAATATAGATTTACGCATCAATGGAGGCCGTTATCTCAATCGTGAAAAAGATTCCCTGACCCGGGTCATGGACCTGGAACCCTATTCCAGCGTTTTGATTGAGCTGAATAACGATGGTTTCGAAAACATTGCCTGGCAACTGCGCGACAAAGCCATCCGCGTTTACATCGACCCCAACCAGTTTAAAAAAGTTGAGATACCGGTTTATCCCATGGGCGAAGTTAATGGGATGGTCTATATTAGGAAGGGTAGAAGCCTTATGGGACAGGGCAGGATCCTCATCAACATTTTTAATTTGGAAGACGAATTGGTGAAAAAGATCATGAGCGAAAACGATGGCTACTTTACTTTCTTAGGGCTGGCTCCCGGAGATTATTATGCCAGCCTGGATTCCACACAAATGACGAAATTGGGATGGAGCTTTAAACCCGAAATGATAGCATTTTCAATACAGCCCTCGGAGTGGGGTGATATTGTAGATGGTATTGACTTTACGATTACCATGCCGGACAATGACAAAGCGGACGCTTCCCAAAATAAGAAACCTGCAAAAGAGGTACAATCCCCGGCTCCTGCCCCCAGCAAAAAACCCATCATTGAACAGGAAGGGAAAGCACCCCGGAAAGAAATTAATACCCCGGAAACCCCAGCTAAAAAACCCTACGGAATATTTAACGTTGAGAATGGAAACTATTTTGTGCAAACGGCATCTTGTCCAACCATGGAAATTGCCCAGCGGGAATTCGCTAAAGTTGATAGTCTCAAAGATTATTCACCAGGTATTGTGCCTTTAGGCGATAAATTCAAGGTAAGATTTGGGTATTTTAAAACCAGGGCTGAAGCGGTTATCTGTGAAAACTTCCTTAAAAGCAAAAATGTAGATGGTTTTGTAGGCACTGTCAGCGATCCCGAAAACAGGCCTCTTGAAATTCCTCCGGTAGTTGAGAAAAGTAACGAGCTTGTTTTTGATGAACAAGCAGGTAAATATTTTGTGCAAACGGCATCCTGTCCAACCATGGCTATTGCCCAGCGTGAATTGTCACGCGTTGCTAATTTAACAGCTTCCCCTGTAGGTATTGTAAATATTGGAGGAATATACAAAGTCCGCTTTGGCTACTTTAAAAGTAGAACAGAAGCAAACTTGTGCCTGAACACCTTAGAAAGTAAAAATATAGTTGCTTATATTGGTATTGAGAAGTTATTAGATTAAGGTTTTGAGTCAAAGTATTTTGGTCCTACTGTTATTTTAGTTGGAAGCAATAAAAAATATGTAATAATTGTCATTAATGGTTTGATGTCCGGTGACCGGCGACTGAAAGGAGTCCGTATGGATGACCGATGTTACTTTGTCGTCAAATAATGGAATTTCTGTAACTTACACATCTTACATCCGTCATCCGACACCTGACAATTAACATATGTTAGTATGCAAAAAATAGATGTCTTTAAACCCTCCATTAAATTCGTGGTAGAACCAAAAATTTCATGAATTTGCTACAATTATTTCGGTACTCTGTACCAAAAAAACACAATACCAAACGGGAGAAGATTGCATACCCCATTATAAGAAATTTGGCATCCTACTCAAGATTGAAGGATAAGGGCATGTTCATTATCAAACTTACCGGTATCCCGTAACGAAGTCCCGGGTTCCATCGTGGCATTTGCTCAACTACCCTCAGCGCTTCATTGTCGAGGGCTTGATTTACACTTTTTACGACATGGCTGGAATGTATCACCCCAATATCGGAAACCACAAAATCCACATAGACTATCCCAAGTGACAGAAAATTATATGCATCGTTTGGGTAGTGAACTGTTTTAATCAAATAATTAAGCCATTTTTCTTCACCACCGGGAAACTCTGGAATACGTGAACCCGTGTTGATTTGGGCTCCAGAATATATTTCAGGGTTTAACTGTCTTCGTTTTTCCGAAAATGGGCTATAATCATAATTGATAATATGTTTGATGCTGCCATCTTCCTTATAATATTTCCATTCGCCCACGGTATAAGTTTTTTTCAGGAATCCTGAGGATTCCAGGTTCCCATTTTCGTAATAATGACTTCCAATTCCTGTGGGAGTTCCATCACTAAATCCGAAATTATAACATTTTTTCATGGGAGTAATTTCAGGATTGTCAGAAATGTAATAGGAAACAATATTTCCGGAACCATCCTTAAGATTGCCACCATTAATCGCATTACCAGCCATGTCGAAAGAATTGAGCACGGTATTGATATTTCCATTATTGTACAAAACTTCACGGTGAAGTTGTCCGTTTTTGAAGTAAATCTGAAAAATCCCTTGTGGTTTCCCATTTTGTGTAGGCTGCACTTCTTTCAATTTTCCGTTGTCGTAAAAAGTTTTTATTTCGCCACTACCATCATTAAATCTTCTCACCTCGCAGGCTGGAGAAGTGTTTTCAAAATAGCCGAAGATACTGTCGGTTTTTCCGGCATTATAATAGATTTGTGCCGAAACCTGATCGTTGAGGTAATAAACCCACTCCCCATCTTTAAGATTATCAACATAATTACCTGCAAAATTGAGCTTGTTAGAATAATCAAAAAACTCCCATAAGCCGGTTTTTTTGTTGTCGGCATATCTACCAAGAGTGATGAGCGAATCCATAAAAAATTGCTGGTAGGTACCTTCCCGGATATTCCGTTGAGCATCTCTTACAAAATAGATTTCTTTAACAAGGTCTCCTTCGCTATTGTTTTCGATGAGGTGGGTTAGGTATGCCTGGGCAGAAATTGTACTTGATACAAACAAAAGTAGTACTGGGAGTAAAAGTGTTTTCATGATGTGAAAATGTGTTCAATAAAAATATCAGAGTTGGTGAGCAAAAATACAAGTTTTCTTTTAACCTGAAAAATCCATGAAAATTGACAATAGAAACATCAATAGTCCGCCATCTGGCGAGCGGGGCCTATGATTGACACCAAATACCCTCCCCTAAAAATATGACTAACTCCGGGCTTTAGCCCAAACCTTGATTATTTGGGCTTTCCAACGGAATCCCTTCGGGAAAAGCCCAATTATGCCACATCATTTCAGTCCCTGGCATAAATGCCAGGGCAAGTCAAAATTTGCGTTTTCACACAGACTATAAAAGATGGAGCTATTGATTCGACAGCACTATTTATTCCCGAATTAATCAGATTAGAAATCATGAAGGATAATTTGTTTGACTACAGTTTTAGGTAATCAGCCAGGGTGGAATGAACCTTTAACTTTGAGCGCGGATTGCTTCAAGTTTGTGTTTGTCAATTTTCTTGTTTAGGGTGGGCCTGGTAATTTTCAATATTGAACAAGCCATCATCTTATTCCATTTCACTGAATCGAGGATCTTTTTAATGTGCACCTTCTCTACATCCGCGATCGACAGCAAATTTTCGGTCAGTGGCTGATCCGTTTCAAAGTGATTTCCATAAAAAGGAGGGATATTCTTTTTTTCCAATACATCACCATGCGAAATGATTACGGCTTGGGTCAATGAGTTTTCCAATTCACGCACATTGCCAGGCCAATCATAGGATTTAAGTAGATCTGTAACCCCGTCTTCAACCTTAATTACCTGTTTGTTAAACTTACGGTTCAATTTAACAAGCAAAGACTGAATCAATTCTGGGATATCATCTATCCGATCTCGGAGCGGGGGAAGAGAGATGCTAAACATTTTTAAACGATAGTAAAGGTCTTTCAAAAATTTATTCTCCGCCACCAATGTTTCGATGTCCCTGGTGGTTGAGACTACAAAACGTGCCCTTAAAGGTATGGGATCTACCTGGCCCGGCTTTTCAATTTCACCCTTTTCTAATATATATAAAAGTTTCTTTTGTGATTTTCCTGACAGGTTATGAAATTCATTCAGAAAAACGGTACCCTCTCCGCATAGTTCTATTTTTCCTTTTCTTGCGCCTTTAGCACCTTCTACAGCATCGGCTGAAAAACCAAATAATTCATGTTCCAGTTTTTCTTCGTCATCAGACCTGCAAAAAACCTTTATAAAAGGATACTCACGATTAATTCCGGTATAATGAATAAGGTGGGCAAGTTGATCTTTTCCGGTACCCGGCTCACCGGTTATCACAACATTTACCTTTGTTAAAGATATCCGGCCTATATTTTTGAATATCTCGCGCATAGCAGGTGTTTTGCCAGCCGGAAAGTTATCTTTAATTTCCATGCGGGCCTGTGGGGTAATTACTTCATTCAGGCTACGGCTATGCACGGATGCATTCACCCCATTGCGAACTGCACCCAATAACTCATAGTTTTTTAATGGCTTTTCAATAAAATCGTAAGCCCCGGCCTGAATAGCTTTTATGGTAAGTGTTACATCGCCAAATGCAGTTAACATAATAACCGGAAGCCCGGGATGGGTCCTTGTAAGTTGGCTCACAACTTCAAGCCCGGAGATGCCAGGCATTTTGAAATCGGTAATAACAAGATCAGGTTCAAATTTGCTTACGCTGTCCAGTCCGGCTTCACCGTCAACAGCATTATAAACTTTATATCCGTCCTTTTCTAAAACGGTAGATAAAACACTTCTGATGAAATCGTCATCATCAATCACTAAAACAGTACTCATAGTAAATTTATTTTACACCTTTCGATGCAAAACTATCAAATAAAAGTACTAAAAAAGAAATTTTGGTAAAGTTTTTTTACAATTGAACCATGCATATTCCATATAAGAAGATTGTTTTAAGGTAATTATTTAGCTGGTACTGGAATGAGGCAAATCTATGTATGCAAGTTCTGTTATGTCATTAATTGTCATTTGCGCTTCGCACGCCATTTTTTTGCATTTAATGACTATCAATGACTACTATTGACCATCAATGACTTTAATTGAAAAATGATTTTATTTTAACAAATCTATCAATCACCTAAGGGTGCACGACAAATTTCCACCTCTCAAAATAATTATCATCGAATTACGCTGATTAATCGAATTAACACCTGCCTTTGGCAGGTGAAATTAGTTCAATTAGTTCAATTTGATGAAAAATAAAATCCTTTGAGGATATTAATGTGATATTTGTCGTACACACTCACTTAAACAATTACGTTTTATGAAAAAACAATTTGCACGAGAAGCTTTCCCCTACTCCTCCCTCAGCGGTTTAAACCCATTCCCCAATACTTCGTTCGCATCAATTACAGTTACAAAGGCTTTGGGATCAATATCCCTGATGAAGTCTTTCAGCATCTGGTACTCGCGGCGGCTGACGGTGGTATAGATAAGATTTTTCTCTTTTTCGCTGTAAAGCCCCTGTCCTTTTATAACTGTGCCACCACGATTGATATCTTTAATTATTTTCATCCTGATTTCTTCATATTGATCAGAAATAATGAACATTGTTTTTTCGTAGGAAATCCCACGGAGGGTGATGTCGATTACCTTGCCGGTGATGAAAATTACAATCCAGGAGTAGAGCGGGATTTTCCAATCACCAAAAGCTGCAAGCCCAACAAGTACAATGGCCGAATCAACAATTATCATTAATTGGCCCAGCGGCCACCCGGTATATTTCTTAATAATCATTGCTATTATATCTGATCCTCCTGATGTAGCCCTTGATCTAAAAACCAGTCCTAATCCAAAACCAATCATTACACCACCAAATACACTGGCCAGTAATAATTGATCGCCCAACTGCAATGGATCGTCCTGCCCAACAAAGTAAGTGAGCAAGTCCATAAACGATGCTGTCAATATAAATCCAAAAACTGTTTTAATCCCAAACCGTGGCCCCAGTATTTTAAGGCCCAGAAGTGTTAAAGGAATGTCCATAGTAAGGCCCAAAAGCCCGATGGGAATACCGGCAGGCCACCATGAAAATACGCCTTCGGTGAGGTAGTGGATAACGATGGCGATGCCATAAACCCCGCCGGGAACAATTTTATAGGGATTGATAAAGAATACAAACCCGGAGGCCATAATAAAGGTACCGACAACGATAAGGCTGTAAACTTTGAACCACTCTTTTGTGAAGATCTTTTCTTTGGTGATGAATGACATAATACTATGATATTAGGTACTCGAAAACGGGCACAAAAGTATTGGCTTTGGCCTATCAAAAAAGGGAAATTTTTGGGTGGTAAGGATTTGTAAAGGGGAGTGGGGGAAGGATGTATATGGGGAATAGGGGAAATAAGGTATATAGAGGGGGACGAATAATTGAATGGCTAAATTATTATCTCATGAAAATACCAAAAATCCCAAAAGAGGAGCGGGAGCGACGCAGTTAAAAGAGAAAGACAATCTCTGAGTAGCTCAAGCTGGTTGGCGTTTTCTTCCCTTGCATTTGTGCTACAATACCTGAACCAGTACCTGGTTCTTTCTCTGAATAAGTTAATCAACCCGGTACAGCCTGTCCCGCTTTGCGGGAGGTTGAGCCAAAAACGAAAACTGTTTCGAGGCTCCTTTGGTCGGGGATTGAAATCCTTACCTATAGTTAAAGGGTTCGCAGCCCCGGCTAACCAACCTTCACTTTGTTTCAGTTGGCAGAGGGAGGGGATAGCAACCCTGATTATCATATCATATATACTACCTTCCATAAAAAAATTTACCTTTCTTTTTGCTGCAATCCTAATGAGCATGGCAAGCCTGGCACAGGTGCCTACCGGAATCAACTACCAAACCGTTATCCGCGATGGCGGTGGCAACATCTTGCCCAACACCGAAATTTCGCTTCAAATGACCATCCATGCGGCGGCATCCGGTGGCGAAGCAGTGTATGCCGAAACCCATGAAGCAATATCCAATGCCTATGGCCTGGTGAACCTGGTGATAGGCACAGGCTCAGTCCAATCCGGCGAGTTTGCAAGCATCCAATGGGGCAAAGCCGCCCATTACTTAGAAACCGCTATTGACCTTAGCGGCAGTGGCCAGTTCCAGGTGCTGGGCACAACACAATTCCTCAGTGTGCCTTATGCCCAATATTCCAACCTTGCCGGTGGTATGCTTACCATGACCACCCAGGAGCGCAACGCGCTGGAAAACCCGCCCGTGGGAATGCAGGTTTACAACAGTTCCACCAACTGTCTTAACTATTACAGTGGCTACGAGTGGTACGAAACCTGTGGCGAACTTATTGTAAACCTGCCCCCCGAAATTCCGGTTTACAGTCACCCGCAAGACGGGGCAATAGAAATGCCACTTGAAGTGTATTTCTTCTGGACATGCACCGATCCTGAAGGCGATCCGATGACCTACGATTTCTACTTAGGAAAAACCAATCCGCCTCCCTTGCGATACAACACAAATGCCACAACAAGCAGTGCAATTAACCTCGATCATTCTTCCACCTATTTCTGGAAAGTAGTGGCCCATGATGATCACGAAAACTACACCGAAGGCCCGGTGTGGAGTTTCCAAACATACAACTGCCCTGAACCAACGGTGTATGCCGGTGCAAATACAACTATTTGTAGTATCGAAACATATACCCTTGAACAAGCTACAGCAGGGAATTATTGTAGTTTGCTCTGGACAAGTAATGGAGATGGCTTCTTTTGGGATACGACAGCCCTAAATCCCGAATATTTCCCTGGGCCGTTTGATTTGCTCAATGGTTTCGTAACGCTTACCATAACTACCAATAATTGCGAACCATGTCCTTTGATAACAAACTCAGATTCGATGATTTTGTATTTGCAACCCGCACCTTTTTGTGATGCTGGTTATGACCTATCATTATGTGAAGATAATATGGTGTACATAAATGGTGAGGCAGAAAACTATCAGAATATCATGTGGACTGCGGTTAACAGCATGGGAATAATAGAAGATCCCTTTTTACTATCAATCCAGTTTTACCCGGATTGGCTCGATTACCAGGCAGGTTACACAGAGTTAGTGCTGATGGCAACAGGCATTTCGCCATGTGTTGTAAGTGCTTACGATACCATTAGGGTAACCTACCTCCCCCTTCCCGAACCCGATGCCGGCCCCGACCAGCTGGATGTAGAAGGCATCATTACTACCCTTGAGGGCAACCAGCCACCTGCCGGGGGATATGGGCTATGGAGCATTGTAGGTGGCAGCGGCGGAAGCATTGCCCAGGCCGGTAGTCCCACCAGCCAATTTAGCGGTGTGGCCGGAAATAGCTATACCCTGAAATGGAAGCTGTATGACGAAAACGGGTGCATCAATGGCGACAATGTAAACATAAGTTTTGCCAGCAATTGGCAATGCGGAACTTCCACAATAAGCGATGTGGAAGGAAACGTTTACAACACCGTGCAAATAGGCAGCCAGTGCTGGATGAAGCAAAACCTGAAAACAACCAAATACCACAACGGAACAAGCATTGCCTACCCTGGCAGCAACAATACCACCTGGCAAAACAACACCACCGGTGCGTATGCCTGGTACAACAACGATATTGCCTATAAAAATACTTACGGTGCTTTGTACAACTGGTACGCAGTGAATAACAGTGCCGGACTGTGCCCCGCAGGCTGGCATGTGCCCACAGATGCGCAATGGACTGCCCTTACTACTTATCTTGGAGGCGAAAGTGTTGCAGGTGGGAAAATGAAAGAAGCCGGGACAAGCCACTGGAACAGCCCCAACACCGGGGCCACCAACAGCAGCGGCTTTTCAGGCCTTCCGGGCGGTTTCCGTAATACCAATGGCTATTTCAGCGACGTAGGTTACTACGGCTACTTCTGGAGTTCCTCTGAGTACTCAACAGCCTACGCCTGGTTCCGCAACCTGAACTATACCAATGCCTACGTAGGCAGGACCAACTATTCTAAGGGTCTTGGTTTTTCCGTGCGTTGTTTGAGGGATTAGACTATCCCGAAAACGAAGTTTTCGAGGATGCACGACCGTTAGGTCGGCATTTGACTATTTTATTATTTTTCTATTTGCCGCGAAGCGGCGAAAAAATTTTTGAAAATGAGCATGCATTATGATTTACCAGTTTACCCTGTTAAATAATTTCAAATTTTGAAGATATGTGGTATTATACTTATGTGCTTAAAAGCGAGAAAGATGGTAAAAACTATACTGGCTACACTCAAAATTTGAAATTACGATTTGAGCAGCATCATAAAGGGCAGGTTGATTCAACAAAAAACAGACGACCACTTAAGCTCATTTATTTTGAGGCATGTTTAAATCAGCAGGATGCTACACATCGCGAAAAATATCTTAAAACACATTTTGGTAAAATGTTTCTTAAAAATAGGCTCAAATCGTATTTAACAGGGTGAACAAAGCGTGTTACGATTTGTTATTGGAAATTTTTCAGTTTGTTAAAAATTTCAGCCGGGAGTACAAATACACGGTTGGGGAGAGTTTAAAAAAGCAGACCATCGATTTGCTTACGTTGATATTCAGGGCCAACAGCAACTACTCCTACGGCTTCCGCCTAGTTGTCCCCTAGTTCCGGTGGTTTGCTAAACCGGCCATACCTTTTGAGCTTGCCCTGTTAAGTAAGGCGAAGCCTTCCACGAAGTGGATTTAACAGGGCTTGCCTCGCCGATAGGCGGGCTAAGAAACCGAAAGACAAAAACAAAGCCGCCCCAACCCCGGCCCTTCCCCAAATTGGGGAAGGGAGCGGTAGCTCCTGGGATTTGTGTTTCAATTGTTTGGATGTTTGTGTTTAGCTTATTGTTCGTGTTTTTGTACTTTTGTAAGTACGAAGGACACCTATATAGAATATAACCACAAATCCCAGGTGAGAACGCTCCCCTCTCCGCTTTGCCTGCCGAAACGAAGTGAAGGTTGGTCGGAGAGGGGCCGGGGGTGAGGCAGCCCCAACCCCGGCCCTTCCCC
>Ga0307929_1001971_pt1 | contig 14159 bp, 4 predicted proteins | sample AceLakmetage1330_FD_203160 | JGI IMG/M metagenome (GOLD analysis project Ga0307929, IMG submission 203160) | Saline water microbial communities from Ace Lake, Antarctica - #1330 | ecosystem: Environmental > Aquatic > Non-marine Saline and Alkaline > Saline | place: Antarctica: Ace Lake...
TGTTATGTAGGGATCAGAATTTTCAAAAAGAAAATCAATGTTATAAGCAGTTCCCCCACCCATATTTTTCAGGCCAACATAAACCTGTGCTGTTTCACCCGGCTCAAGATAACCATTGTTACCATCATCGAAAGTGATGCCCGAAAAATGCAAATCCGGGGCATAAGCTTTCAGGTAAATATGGCTTTCGTAGGTTTCTGCTTCGGCTTCAATAGCCGTCGAAAAAATTATATTGTGGTTGTTGGGCACTTCGAGTGAAACATCAAACGCAAATGCATCTTCAAAAATAATGATCTCACCAGGGCCAAATGATCCCATTGCCTCGGTAGCATCAGTTAAGGTAACATAACTATCTTCTGTGGAAATAGTCATTTCGCTAGCATTCACTACTTCTTCGCTGATATTTTGAATTTCCACACTTACAACCACACTCTCTCCATATTCGATAACGTTATCATCCCCGGCAGCTACAGTTACATCCCTGATCACCAAATTATTTACACCGTCAGTAAAGAAAGGCATGGTTTTTATGCTCCACAAGCCATTAACATCCTCAATAAAGAAGTCGATATCAACGGCTTCATAAGGCACTGTTGGTGTTCCATAAAAAAGCCCACTTTCGGTAATTGCCATTTCGGTTTGATTACTTTCAGCGTTCATCTCCACAACTGTGTTGGGTTGAATAGTATAGGTATTTGAAATGTCGAGCAAATTGTAATTAAAACCATCTCCTTGCGAAACTCCTGCATACCAATCATTCCAGGCCGAAAAATCTACATCACCGTAAGAAAACTCAATTTTACCATCGGGATATAAAATGACTGCAAAATTTACTACTTTATTGGTACTGTACTCAAGCGCCTTCCATCGGAAGGTTGCTTTTGTTGCATCACCCTCGTAGAATATCCCACCTCCCCCTACACTTAAAACTTTGCTCATGTATGGGGAAATGTTCATCATATTTTTAAACAAGTTAAACTCATCGGTAAGAAAAGTCCATGGATATTCACCGGGTGCAAACATCAGGTAACCATCGGCATGTGGATAAAATGTTTTGTACTCTTTACCATAGAAAGGGAAATTGAAATCAATTTCTTTGGTTGCATAACCAGACGAGTTATTGGTAAGGCTAAGTTCCCCCGATGTAATATTAGGGAAGGGCGCAGTGGCATATGTTGGAGCATAATCCTGGCGGATTTTCCAACGATAGGGCCCGGTGCCATTTGTACCCAGCAGTTGTTCTTCGTAAGGCCCGTTGATAACAGCAGCCGGCAAATCAACGGTCAGTACCTCGGGAACATCGAAATTTATAGTTGCATCAACAGTTAAAGTTGTCAAATCATTTTCGATGAGTGGCACATTGGTTTGCGTGCATGGAATTTCCACAAGGGTACCACCGGTGTAATCCATCACCGACCAGCTATCGATGCTACCTGTGCCGGAGTTACCGGAATCATCTTCATCAACCAGCAAAAAGAAAGTAGCATCAGCGCCCGTTTGAACATAAGCCAACAGAGAACTTACATCAAGGCCAAATTCAAGTGTTTTATCAGCATTGGAGCTACCACCCTGCATGTACTTACTTCCACCCTGATAGTTCAGGATTGGAAATTCCATGACAAATTCAGGTTCGGTAGCACCCGGCTGGGATGATATGCCAGCCATTACTTTAATTGTATTCCTGGAAGTATGCGTTAAGGATACTTTGTATGTTAATTGAGGAGCGGGTGTATCTTTCCCATTGATAATACCAACTGATTGGTCCCAAACACCGCCATTAGCCAAAGTACGGCAAAGGGCATTGTAGGTGCAAAATGCAAAACCATCGTTCCCCCAGGTGGTTGCATGGTAGCTATTGGCCAGTTTTACACCACCAATTTCCCAGTCCATAAAATCAACCACACCATCGTTATTAATATCGAGATGGTTTGTGTATTGCCCGTCGTTATTGTAATCCCATACGATGGAATCGTGGTAACCTACGATACACAATGCATGGTTGGCATACGAACCGAATGAAGTAATGATATATTTTCCTGCTTCGGGTGTACCTGAAGGCAAGGTATTATTGACACCACCATACGAAATATAAATGTTTGCCAATCCTCCGGCATCTGAGCCATCAAGGTGATCATCAATCCAATGCCTTAGGGTATTTAACCCTTCAACATCCCTTAATGAGATTTTGCTGAAATCCCAAATCCGGTTTTCCAAAGCACGGTAATATTCATCATAACCACTCATCCAACGGGCAGTTCCACCATAGTTGAGAGAGCCGCCATAATCCCCTACGTTGGGTGTACCTGCATGTTTGATAATATTCCAACTATCGAAGTAGGGGTTGGCAGTGCCATTTCCCTGATTGCTCCAGTTAAACACCCAGTGCGTCGGGTACAGGTTTTCATTGGTATTTGCGGCAACATCACGCAAGCGGTCGATCTCGTAAGTAAAGTTATATGCAACTCCACTGGCCTGACCACACTCAAGGTCGCTCTGGTTGAAGATCTCCCTGAAATAGGGTTTTTCGGAATTGTCAACCCTGACAGGGAAATCCCTGTTGCGGTAGCTATCAGGCAATTTGAGTTCAGGTAACGATTCGTGGAATTTCATATCGGCTTTATCGAACAATGGCAGGCCATCAATAAATGTGACTTCTTTGCCATTGATGACTTTTTTTGTCTTTTCCTGGGAGTAAGTACTTGTAGTAAAGCAGCATAAAACAACTGCTATAATGAGGATAGTAAAAATATTTTTCATAGAGCGAAAAAGTTAGTTTAGAATTAAATAGCGTGCAAAAGTAATACATTGCTATAAATGAACGAAATAATCCTAAACGTCATATAAAAGCCTAAACGAATTTGAAAATTCGCTGATGTGCAAATTTGTGCATTGCACCACTATGTGGATAATTATAGCCACTTTGTAGAACACAAAAGACCAACAAAATTTCGTTAACATACCGGTAATAATTCTTCAACACGAGTTGACTCAAATCCCGGATTCAAGAAATAAAGTATTCAATTGCAAGCAAAAAAGCCTGTTATCTTTTTATCGACAACAGGCTTTTTTAACATCTATTTAATTGATTTTATTTCACAATCACTATTTTCTTGCTGAGGATAAACTTGCTATTTTTTAAATAAAGAGAGTAAACACCTTCGGGTTGGTTTGAAATATCGATTGATATTCTGCCTGGACCGTCAAGCGTCAGATTTTTTTCAAAAATCAGTTTACCTGATGCGGTATAAATTTCGATTAGCCCATTGTCAACCTCAAAACCATCAATTGTTAATTCAAAAATACCCTGTCCGGGATTAGGTGTGACATTGATTGATACATTACCGCTATGCTCCCCCATTCCGGTGCAATCGTCCACAACAACCTCAAGGTGGGCAGAATTTTCGCAGCTATTAGCATCAGAATAGGTGTAGGTAAGCAGGTGGTTTCCAACTCCTGCAACTTCTGGATAAAACCAGCCATCAATAACATTGGGCCCAGAATATTCACCACCAGCAGGGCTACCTTCGGTAAGTTCGTAGGCGGGTGAATTGTGACAGAAATTCTCAATTACTGCAAATGTTACCTCCGGTAAAGGAAGGAAAGTAATTTCTATTTCATGCGTAACATTATCCTCGCAAGGAGCAACTGCAATGCCCGTTAAGGTAATACTAACATTTCCGTTAGCAATGTCATTTTCTCCGGGATAATAAACAGTTTCCATTAAGTACCCATCCTCAAAATAACCATCCCCGGATGTTGCCCATTCATATTCTTCAGTATTTACAACTGTTCCAGCAAGCTCAATTTCTGTGATATCTTCGCAATATGATGCATCCTCACCTGCATACACAATGGGCAGATGCGAAATGTAAACCATCAATCCATCATTCAATGTATTGCTACCATTGCTGACTTCCAAAATTAACTCGGCAGAACCACTGGAAATATCGTTTGGCCCCGGGGTATATTCCGGGTTCAACAAAGTATTGTCGTTAAAAGTACCATCACCAAGTGTGGCCCATTCCAGGGTTTCGTAGTTGGTTGCGGTTGCATTCATGATTGGGGAATGATTTTCACAGATATCCAAATCCGGCCCGGCGGTACAAGTCATGGTTTGGCCAGTCATTGGCGGGAAAACAATAAAGTCAATCCTTCCACAATCCTCTCCACCAATTTGAGAATAATCTTTCTCGAAAGCCCACTTGAAGGTACGCTCACCCGCCTCAACCGGATATGATGCCTCAGCCCATCCGGCCTCTCCATCCCAGGAACCTTTTTCAAACCCATCAATATAGAACCTTAGATAGTCGTAACTCCCTTCACTCGATACTTTATAATGAAAACTAATCTGTCCATCGGCTATAACATCAACAGTAATAGAGACGTCACTGTTTTCATCATCATCAATTGCTCCTGACTTCATGCAATAAACCCCTTCATAAGGATTGCTGTCGTCGATGCCCCAATCGGCATTTCCACTAAACTGCCAATCGTAAGTATCAAAAGATCCACTCTCGAAATCTTCAAAAATTATCCCTACTGTAGCCAAAAAGGTATCGTAGGCAGTAAAGCCGAAGTCAGCCCCAGCACTTACATCAAAGGTGGTTTGATGACCAGTAGGTGTAGATTCATCGATGGAAATCTCAAACTGAGCAGTTGCAACTCCCCCACCTGCCAACTCATCAGTTGCAAAACTGGCCTGGTTGATAAAAATATAAGGATCGATATTCTCGAGAAGGCAATCAATATTATACGCTGTTCCCCCACCCATATTTTTCAAGTCGATAAATACCTGGACTGTTTCACCCGGCTCAAGGTAGCCATTGTTTCCATCATCGAAAGTAATACTGGTGAAATGTAAATCAGGAGCATAAGCCTTCAGGTAAATGTGACTCTCATAAGTTTCGGCTTCGGCCTCAATTGCTGTTTCAAAAATAATATCATGGTTATTAGGGACTTCAAGGGCCACATCAAAGGCGAACGCATTTTCAAATACAATGAGTTCACCCGGGCCGAAGCTCGCCAATGCCTCGTTATCGTCAGTAAGGGTTATGTAGGCATCTTCGGTGGAAATACTCATTTCAGTAGCGTTCACCACATCCTCACTGATGTTTTGGATTTCAAGGCTTACGCTGACACTTTCGCCATATTCGATGATATTGTCGTCACCGGCCAAAACCGTTACATTCCTAATCACCAGTGAATTGATCCCATCAGTAAAGAAAGGAAGTACTTTTTTACTCCACAAACCATTTGCATCTTCCACAAAAAAGCTAATATCAACTGCCTCGTAAGGAACCGTTGGTGTGCCAAAGAAAAGCCCATCATCAGAAATTGACAATTCAGTCATGCTGTAATTTGGCTCAATGGTCACCATAGTATTGGGCTGAACTCCGTAAGTATTTGAAATATCGAGCAAATCATAATTAAACGAATTCCCCTCAGAAACACCTGCATACCAATCATTCCATGCGGAGATACCAACTTCTCCATAATAGAATTCTATTTTACCACTTGGATAAAGGCTCACAGCAAAATTTATTTCGTTACCGGTACTATATTCGGTGCACTTCCAACGGAATGTTGCCTTTGAAGCATCACCTTCATACCACAACCCATCACTGGTAACAGAAAGGACCTTAGTCATCAACGGGGAAATATTCAATAAGTTTTTAAACAGATTGAACTCATCAGTGAGAAAGGTCCACGGATATTCGCCCCCTTCAAACATCAAATAGCCATCGGTATATGGGTAAAAGGTTTTGTAAACTTTACCATAAAACGGGAAATTGAAATCTATCTCTTTCTCGGCATGGCCCGAGGAATTATTGTTTGGATAAAGCTGCTGCTGATTGATATTTGGAAATGGCGCTGTTGAATAGGTGTAGCTATAATTTTGACTCAATTCCCAGCGATAAGGTTCGGTGCCGCCGGTGCCCAGCATCTGCTCCTGGTAAGGTTCGTTGATTGTTGCAGCCGGCAAATCTATGTTTAATACCTCGGGCGCATCGAAACTTACAGAAGCCCCAAGCGAAAGTGTAGTCACTCCATTTTCTACAATTGGCACATTGGATTGCGCACATGGAATTTCTACTAAATCACCACTTGTATAATCCATCACCGACCAGCTATCGATGCTTCCTGTACCTGAGGTCCCTGCATCATCTTCGTCCACCATTAAAAAGAAAGTTGCCGCAGCCCCATCTTCGATATGCCCCAAAAGAGAAGATACATCCAGTCCGAACTCAAGGGTTTTATCAGCCTCAGATGTTCCGCCCTGCATGTATTTACTTCCACCCTGATAATTCAAAATAGGGAAACCCACGACAAACTCAGGTTCTGTAGCACCCGGCTGAGAAGAGATACCTGCCATTACCTTTATTTTATCACGAGAAGTATGTGTAAGGCTTACCTTGTAAGTTAATTGTGGCCCGGGAGTATCCTTTGCGTTGATCACGCTGACAGATGCATTCCAAATACCTCCCTGGTCCATTGTCCGGCAAAGTGCATTGTAGGTAGCGTAGGCAAATCCTGCATCTCCCCAACTTGTGGCATAGTAACTGTTGGCCAGTTTCACACCACCAATCTCCCAATCGCGAAAATCAACTACGCCATCATTATTAATGTCGATATCGTTGGTGTATTCTCCATCGTTATTGTAATCCCATCTGATGGAATCGTGATAACCAACAACACACAATGCATGATTGGCATAACCTCCAAAAGCAGTAACCACTTTTTTGCCAGCTTCGGGAGTGCCTGCCGGCAAACCACTGCTTGCGTTGGGAACGTTGCAATAAATATTCCCAATCCCCCCGGTAGCTGAACCATCCAGGTGGTCGTTTATCCAATTCCTAAGCGTATTTAAGCTTTCAACATCATCCAACGTGATAATGTTAAAATCGTAAATACGGTTCTGCATGGCATTGTAGTATTTATCATATCCACTCATCCAGCGGGATACACCACCATAATTCAGCGAGCCGCCATAATCTTCAACATTTGGGGTGCCGGCATGTTTAATAATGTTCCAACTATCGAAAAAGGGGCAGGCATTTCCGTTGCCATTGTTGCTCCAATTAAATACCCAATGTGTAGGATACAAGTTTTCGTTTGTGTTTGCAGTCAGGCCCCTAAGCCTGTCCATCTCATAGGTAAAGGTATAACCCACGCCACTGGCTTGGCCACATTCGAGGTCACTTTGGTTAAATATTTCCCTAAAATAGGGAAGCTCTGAGTTATCAACATTTACCGGAAAATCTTTTCCGCGGTAATGTTGTGGAAGCTTAAGTTCAGGCAAGGTCTCGAATTTCTGCAATTCTACTTCGTCAATCAAAGGCAGGCCGTCAATAAAGGTTACTTCCTTTCCATCAACGATTTTTTTAGTCTTCCCCTGTGCAGATAGATGAGAAGTAAGAGAGAGTAATATCACAGTTGTGATCAGGAAAATGAAAATATTTTTCATTGTAAGAATAAGTTAGATGAGTGTTTAATGATGTGCAAAAGTAGTATTTTGCTTAAAATGCATGTTAAAGCAAAAAATGATTCACAGTTTCCGGGAGATATTATTTTGATGTATTCTTTGGAGGATCAAGGCATTTTTGAGAAGTATAGCCATAGTTAGGTGGCGAAAAAATAACGATAAAATGGCGAAAAAGACACAGAATTAAACTGATAGGTTATTTTTTGTCAGCTTCTTAGAGATTAGCTTCTTTAGATTGGCTGATTTTTCTACTTTTGCACTCATTAAAATCAAGGAATCATTCCAATTTTTTTTTGTCAAAATATGATTGATTGTCAGGCAACCATTTCAATAAACCATAGTCACTATAAATAGCATATCGGTATGTCGGACGGTGACAATAACATAATTGACGATTGCATTGACGGAAAACGACATGCCCAAAACAAACTTTACAAGAAATATGCTTCGGCAATGCTGGGTTTGTGCTTGCGATATGCCAAGAATAAGGACGAAGCCGAAGACATTTTGCAAGAAGGTTTTATAAAAGTATTTTTAAACATCAAAGGTTTTCGAAAGGAAGGGTCGTTTGAAGGTTGGATAAAAAGGATAATGATTAATACCGCGATTACACATAATAAACAAAACTTAAAACATCAATACCAAACAGACATAAATGAAATTGAAGAAAGCCATGTAGTTGAAGAGTTAAAAAAAGATGATGAGACCATAAAGCTGCCCCGTGCCAAATTAATGGAGATCATTCAATCGTTGCCCGATGGCTACAAAATGGTTTTTAACCTTTATATTTTTGAACAATACACACACAAAGAAATTGGCGAAATGCTTGGGATATCTGACAATACATCAAAATCACAATTATCAAAAGCACGTAGGTTATTATCGCAAAAGATTGCCGAGGTAACCGGAAGTACAAATATTGAAATTATCACATAAACTTGAATAATATAGACGACATATTCAAAGAAGGGTTGGCGGAATATTCGGAACAACCATCCAAAGGTCTCTGGAATAAGATTTCAGGGAAGCTTTTGCGATACGAATTATTCCGCCTGAACTTCACTAATGTACCCAAACTATGGGTAGGCCTTGCTGCTGCTGGTGTTGTGGCTGTATCGCTATTTGTTTTTAATCCTTTTACTTCGGGGCCCGGGGAAAATACGCTTACAAGCATCAATCAAAAAGATACTCCGGATCTTGAAGATACTCCGACTCTTAAAGATAATCAAAACAATGAAAATATTTTCATTGCTCCTGATGCCCAGGTACAATCAATCCAAAAGGATTTAGGTATAATTTCCCCGCTTGACCCCGCAAAGAGTATTTCACAAACAACAGATCCTGTTGAAGCTTTTGTTACCGACCAGCCAACAGCAAATGATCCAGGTACTGACCTGGCTCAAAATAGTGCAGGGACTATCAATGCACCTAACAATGTAAACGGATATCAAAACCAGCAAGACAATTCAATAACTGCAATCGGCATTCCGTCACATAATACTGTTTCAGAGAAGCTGGTGAATTCAAATAATTCTCTGGCTGCTTCTACCAATGAAAATGAACTTCCTTCTGTGATCGTTACTGATTTACAGCAAACCACTGATCCTGCAGGTAACGATAATATCAAAATTGCAAGCGGTATTACAGCAGGGACCATTGCAACAAATACGCTTTTAACTGGCAACGATGCATCCCAAACTAGTAAAACTGCCTCCACAAACTCTGAAACACAAACTGCGCTGAATGAACAGCAGACTGAAACAGAGATTTCAGAACTTAAAGCACGCGACGCCAAGTTACCTTCGATAGGTACAACTTCGGAGATGAAGGAAATGCAGCCTATGGATCAGCCTGATGTTTCGATGACAAGAATTGACCTTGGAAAGCACGAAACAGGAAAAATTCAAAAGATGTCCTCTAAATCATCTAATCTGGCTCAATTCTTTCAGGGGAAATACAAAGCACCCAAACGGAAATTCAACGAAAACTCAGCTTCAATCTATAAATTGAACAAACCTTTTTACACTGTTGCAGCCTACTTTTCACCCGAAATTACTGAGTATGCAAGGATGGCATCAACTTCCAGGGAAATCAGCTATATCGGCGGATTGTCCCTTACCTACAACAACGCAAGGTTTGTTTTTGAAGGCGGACTGGAGTACAATTATACCAACGATTTGGGCGACTACATGGTTGACATGGAAACATATGATAGCATAGGGTACTATAACGAAGTTGGTGGATTTGTACCTGACCCTAACAACCCGGGTGAGGTAATTTTTGAAACAAATACTGTAATGGTTTATGATTCAGTTCAGCACGAAATACACGAACAAACCCAAAACCATTATTCTTATCTTCAAGTACCATTGTTGATAGGTTACCAAGCGGTAGAACGTGGACTGTTTTCTGCTTACATTAAGGCAGGCCCAAGTTTTTCGTTCCTGCTCAACAAACAAGAACAGACCCTTGATTTCTATAATCCAGATGCCACTGTTAATCAAATTGAAAATTATACACCAACCCGGATGAATACAAGTATCCAGGTTCTGGTGAGCGTCAGGTTCAAATTCCAGTTGAACGAAAAAGTGGGGATTTTGGCTGAACCAACTTACAGATACTACCTGAAATCGGTTTACGATAACTCAGGCAACACACTAAAAAATCCATATGGTATTGGTGTCAGATGTGGATTGTACTTTGATTTATAAGGACACTTAGAATGATTAAAAAACACATTTACCTTTTAATTCTGATATTTGCTTTTGCAGGATTAATGCCTGCCGCTCATGGCTCAGGTAGCTTTATTCCTGAGAAGGACTCAGCAATTACAAGGGATTGCCTGGCCAATTTCCACCATTATCAAATTCCAGACGAACCTTTACAAATAAAATTTATTGATAATTCACAGGGAAATATCACCTCCTGGGAGTGGGATTTTGGAGATGGGACTTATTCCTTCTGGAAAAACCCTTTACATACTTTTCTTCAAGAGGGGACATACAATGTTTGTTTAACAGTAACTGATTTTTTCTCGGGCTGCACCGACACCTATTGCGAACCGGTTTACGTGGGTGAAGAGCAGCAGTTTTATGCCTTTTTTGACTATTACAAAAATCCCGATGAACCATTGAATTATCAATTCATTGATCTTTCATTAGGTGATATTGACACTTGGGAATGGGATTTTGGAGACAGCACATCTTCTTTCCTGAGCGACCCTAACCATGTTTTTAGCGAGCCTGGCGAATACAATGTTTGCCTTTTGGTGGAAAATAAACAGACCAACATTTTCGACAAGTATTGCGATGTCGTGTACGTTGAAACCACACCCGATTGCCAGGCAAATTTTAATGTGACCCAACATCCTGTTATCCCACTGTTTTTTCACTTTCAAAATACTTCCCTTGGTGGTTATAATTGGTGGGTTTGGGATTTTGGCGACGGCACTATTTCCTATGATGCAGCGCCCACTCATACCTTCCCTGAAAAAGGAATTTACAAGGTGTGTCTCGAGATTTACAATGGCACAACCCAATGCTACGACCAGTATTGCACCTCCATAAATGCTACCGGATCAGGTATTTGCAATGCTGATTTTACTTACGAATTACAAGCACCAAATCCCCTCTCGGTTCAGTTTTCCGACCAGTCAGTGGGCGAAACTGACTTCTGGTTATGGGATTTTGGCGACGGCAATACTTCCTTCAACGAAAACCCATTGCATACCTATCAGGAAGAGGGGACGTATAAAACCTGTTTGCTGATTACGAATGGCGCAACCGGATGTTACGACTCCATTTGCAATGATGTTGATGTATTTGAAGCACCTGATTGTGAAGCATTCTTTGAATATGAATATTTACCAAACGATTCGATGTCAGTGCAATTTACTGACCTATCGTATGGAATGAATTCAGAATGGCTCTGGGATTTCGGTGATGGTAATACCTCAGATTTGCAGCATCCCATACATACTTATACTACCGAAGGAATTTTTAATGTATGCCTCACCGTATCGAGTATCTGGGGCCCTTGCCAGGATACTTTTTGTGATGAAGTAATTATTGATGTTGCCCCTGTATGCCAGGCACTTTTCGAGTTTGAGCAGGATCCTGATAACCTGCTTGAGTTTAGCTTTAGCGATGCCTCAATCGGGGATATCGAAAGTTGGGAGTGGGATTTTGGCGATGGGATGACTTCTGATTTACAAAACCCCGTGCATACCTACACGGATGAAGGAGAGTTCGTTGTTTGCCTTACAATTTACGACGATTGGGGGCCTTGCGAAGACACTTATTGTGAGACAATATTTATAGAAATACCGCAACTTTGTGAAGCTGATTTCGAATTTACAAACGAAGGTGAAAATCCTTTTGAGTTTGTTTTTACAGATATTTCTATCGGCAGCATTGACGCATGGGAATGGGATTTTGGGGATGGCTTAAGTTCTGAAGAACAAAACCCAACACACATTTACTCCGATACTGGAAGTTATGAGGTTTGCCTTTCGGTTTTCAACCTTGACTCTTTGCTTTTCTGTAATAGCACGCTATGTTATAATGTTACGGTTTACCCTCCGCTCCCTACTTGCAATGCTGCCTTTCAGGCCGAAGTTGACATGGGTGTAAACAAACCCAATTTGTATCATTTTGTTGATTTATCGCAAGGGGAGCCTGACGAATGGCTCTGGGACTTTGGCGACAGCAACTTTTCAAACGAACAACACCCCAGCCATCAATATGCAGAAGGTGGCGATTATGAAGTTAAACTAACTATAATTGTACAAAATGCCTGGGGCGAAGATTGCGAAGACACAGGATTGAAGCAGATAACAACCCCTGAATACTACGATTTTGGAGGGATGGTTTTTGCAGGAGATTTCCCTATAAACAATCCTTCTCATACAGGGGACACTGCCAGGGTAAGTTTATTCAGAAAAATAGATAATGACCTGATTGCCATCGACACAACACACTTTACCCAAAATGGATATTATTATTATATGAATATGCTCTCGGGGAAATACATCATAAAATTCAACCTGACCGGACATTCAAGCAATTCGATGAACTATTTCCCAACCTATTATGGCAATCAACTGCAGTGGGAAAATGCACAATCACTTAACATTGCTGACACGAATAATTATGTTGCACATATTTACCTGAATGAAATGCCGGCTACAACAATGAATGGTATTGGTATGATAGAAGGTTCGGTAGTGGCAAATGAATCCATGTACTTTTATGGGGATGGCCCACAGCACGACACAGAGATATTGCTATTTGATGAAAATGGGAACCCGGTTTTTTATACCTACTCTGATAATCTGGGAGGCTTTACTTTTAATGACCTGGAACTTGGTACCTATAATTTAATTGCGGAATCCACCGGCATGTTAACAGATCCTTATACAGTGATTTTAACTGAGGCCAACCCTAATGCCCATGGTGTTGAACTTGAGCTTTACGAAAATATTACTGAAATCAGCGAAAGCGAAATTGACAAAACAAACTATAAATTTTACCCAAATCCTGTTGGCGAAACGCTTCATGTTTTAATAACTGAATCTAACAATAAGGATTTTCAGCTTAAGATTTACGACCTCGTGGGTAAACTAATGCACAGCCAGGATATTCATGCTGTCCAATCTTCAAAACTAATCAGCATTCCCATGAATAAATTTTACCCCGGGGTTTATCTGGTTGAAGTAAATACTATAAACAACCCCAGGCACAACACATTTAAGATTATCAAAAAATAAGTAATAGCGGTTTAGCAATTTATACTTATTTGAATGACTTAGCTACTTTAAATCACATTCTTACAGAAGATGGATTTTTCAATTTGATTTCCCCCTCCCCCCTTTCTTATAATAACTAGCTGCCCATAAAACCCGGGCAGCTTTTTTTTTGAAAAAGAGATTTCACACTGTTATTAGTGTCATTCTGGTTCATGAATTTGTCTTCGCTTTAATGATAAAATCTTGCACACAAGTAGCAAAAAAGAAAAAATGAAAAAACTTTCACTTTCAGGCAACCATTGAACAAACATGCGTCTATGTTAGTGGAATCTGGTAATAATGATTACTGCAAATTTTCGGCTCAACGTTCTTACATTTCTTTCAAACTACTCCAGTGCTAATCAAACATATTATTGTTTGTGTTAGCTATAACTCAGCTCATTTACTCTTCGCAGTAAACTTACACAATATTCGTTGGTTGGGCAAGCCCTTAGCTTAATTGCTTTTAAACTTGTTAACTGTCATTTCGCTCAACTTTTTTCATACCTGAACTGCTTATACTACTCAACTCATAACCTGCAATTTCAGGGGCCTCCTGCCAACGAAAAACTATTAAACACTTGGTTTGTATTAAACTTTTAACGCAACAACTTGTAAACTTTATTCAACAAGCACATTAAACCAGTTCCTTCTTTCATTAGGTTTTTATTCAAAGGGCAACTCTTATAAAAAGGGTTGCCCTTTGTTTTGGTTATTGATTAACTCCTTAATTGAGTCAATGATCGTAACTGAATCTTTGTCCATTTTGGAGAATGCAAACCATTTTTTACCCAAATCTTTTAGCGACGCACCAATGTGGTAAACCTGGTTTTCGTCAATAATCAGAAAGCGGTCGTGGGCTTTGGTAAACTGCTTTAGCATTAATGTGGG